>Ga0129308_1000448_pt1 | contig 61584 bp, 59 predicted proteins | sample L827metagenome_FD_94440 | JGI IMG/M metagenome (GOLD analysis project Ga0129308, IMG submission 94440) | Ring-tailed lemur group fecal microbial communities from Wisconsin, USA - L827 metagenome | ecosystem: Host-associated > Mammals > Digestive system > Large intestine > Fecal | place: USA...
ACAAAGTACAATTTGATGGTAATGAAGTTGGATGGTCTCACGAGGACTATATAAATAAAACAAGTTCATCAAGTTCATCAAATTCGGGATCATCAATGAATGTTGCAAGAAAACTTACTGTTAAAGCTTATGCATATACAGGCGGAGGATACACAGCAACAGGAACAAAAGCAAAATATGGGACATTAGCTGTAGATCCAAAGGTAATTCCTTATGGAACTAAAGTTTATATAAAAGAATTAGATAAAGTTTTCACTGCTGAAGATTGTGGTGGTGGAATAAAAGGAAATAAAGTAGATATATATATGAATTCGCAGTCTGCTTGCAGAAACTGGGGAGTTAAAACAATAACACTACAAATATTAAAATAAAATCACAGGAGTAAGGCATATGCCTTACTCTTTTTTACATGTTAGAAAATTATTGGCAAAAAAGATAGACCTTAAGAGTAGGACTTTATTTTTAACAAAATAAGAAGTAATATATTAGTATAAAAATTTAAAGGGGGGATATTAAATATGTTTAACATAATGATAATAGACGACAATGAACAACTACAAAATGAACTGGGGAACATGTTATTTAATAATGGTTATTTAGTAACAAAAATAAAAGAATTTAATAATATATCTTCCCAAGTGGAAAATAATAATCCAGATCTAATATTGTTAGATATAAACTTGCCAAATGAAGATGGATTTAAAATTTGTACAGAGATAAGAAGTTTTTCAAAGGTGCCAATTATATTTATTACAAGTAGAGATACAAATGTGGACGAACTTATGGGAATTACTTTAGGTGGAGATGACTTTATAACAAAGCCATATAACACCCAAATACTTTTAGCTAGAATATCTTCCTTGTTAAAAAGAGCTTATCCAAATGATAAATCCATGGATATTATAAAATACAAGGAGTTAAAGCTTAACATATTATCAAGCACTTTAGAGCATGATGGAAAGACTGTTGAGCTTACTAAAAATGAGCTGAAGATTTTGCACTATTTACTTAATAACAAAGGAAAGATAGTGTCTAGAGTGGATATTATGGAATATTTATGGGATAGTTCTTTATTTGTAAATGATAATACTTTGACTGTTAATATAACAAGAATAAGAAATAAGATAGAAGAAATTGGCCTAAGTGATTTTATAAAAACTAAAAGAGGCCAGGGATACATAATATGAGTTTAAAAGAATACTTAAAAAGTAAAATTAGTGTAATGTTTATAAATCTTATCTCATTAATAACACTTGTAGTTTTCTTGTTTAGCATTGGAAATACTTTTGAAAGTGTAAAGGTTATTGTGATCTCTTGGATTATAGTACTTACATTGTTTTTTACTTTTGAATATAAAAAAAGAAATGATTATTTTAATGAAGTCTCCAAATGTACAGATAATCTAGATAAGAAATATTTAATTAGTGAAATTATAGATGTACCTCCCTATGTGGATGCAGTTCCATATTATTACTTATTAAAAAAATCTAGCAAGTCCATGAGAGAAGAAATTAATAAAATACAAAAACAACGTAAAGATTATAAAGAATATATAGAACAGTGGATACACGAGGTAAAAACACCCATATCATCTATTAAATTAATAGAAGAAAACAATAAAACAGCTACTTCTAGAGCTGTACTACAACAGTTAGAAAATATAGATGCTTATGTTGAGCAAGCTTTATTTTATGCAAGAAGTGAAGATGTGGAAAAAGATTATCTTATTAAAGAAATATCTTTAGAAGAATGTGTAAATAGGGTTATTATAAAAAACAAGCAACTATTGATATTAAATAGTATAGATATTGAAACTGAAAATATAAATAAAAGCATTTATTGTGATAGCAAGTGGTTAGAGTTTATAATAAATCAAATCCTGGTTAACTCTGCAAAATACAGAAAAGATGAATCACCAACTATAAAAATATACGCTAAGGATATTAAAAATGGAACTCAACTAATTATAGAAGATAATGGTATAGGAATACCAGAAAATGAAATAAATCGTGTATATGAAAAAGGATTTACAGGAAATAAAGGACGCACAAACACTAAATCAACAGGAATAGGACTGTATTTGTGCAAGAAGTTATGTGATAAACTGGGGCTATTAATATGCATAAGCTCTAAAGAAAATAAATATACAAAAGTTATTATTACTTTTCCAAAGGGAAGCTTTTGTAAATTTGAAAAAAAGGATCTTACTTAAGTTCCTTTTTTTAATGTAATAGACCACTAGGTGACAACATCGTAACTTTAAAGTAACATTACATCGAATCAGCTAATAACAAAATAAGGTAAGATAAAGGGGAGGTGATATTGATGAGTGAAATACTAAAAATAGAAAACATAGAAAAATATTATGGTAACAAAGGAAATATAGTTAAGGCAATAGATGATATAAGTTTTAACGTGGAAAGGGGAGAATTTATAGGGGTTATGGGTCCATCAGGATCAGGAAAAACAACATTGTTAAATACCATTTCCACTATAGATGAAGTTAGTTCTGGTCATATTTATTTAGATAAGCAAGATTTAACAGAAATAACTCCAAAGAAGATAGCAAAGTTTAGAAGAGAAAATTTAGGATTTATTTTTCAAGATTTTAATTTATTAGATACTTTAACTATACATGAAAATATTGCGCTGGCCCTTACAATTAATAGGACTAAAAAAACAGAAATAGATGAAAAAGTTTTAAATGTTGCAAAAGAGTTGGGTATTGAAGATTTACTTTCAAAATACCCTTACGAAGTATCTGGTGGGCAAAAACAAAGAACTGCTTGTGCAAGAGCGTTAATAACAAATCCAAAAATTATTTTAGCTGATGAGCCAACAGGGGCCCTAGATTCTAGGTCAGCACAAATGCTTATAGAGATGATTTCAAACATGAATAAAGACTTAGGAGCTACAATATTAATGGTAACTCATGATTCATTTACAGCAAGCTATTGTGATAGGATTTTATTTATTAAAGATGGAAAGATTTTTACTGAACTAATAAAAGGTGAAAATACTCGTAAGCAATTCTTCAATCAAATATTAGATGTGGTTGCATTGTTAGGTGGTGACGTTAGGGATGTACGTTAAACTAGCACTGGGAAATGCAAAAAAATCAATTAAAGACTACTTAATATATTTTATAACTATAACCTTATGTGTAAGTTTATTTTATGCTTTTATGTCTTTATCAAGTTCAAGTTATGAACTTATAACAGAAAAGTCCTATAAATTTGAGGTGTTAAAAGCAATATTAAAATATTCAACTTATGTAATAACAGGAGTTTTGATAATTCTAGTCGGTTATGTAAATAAATATATGATGAAAAGAAGACAAAGAGAATTTGCTACATATATATTACTTGGAAGTGAACAAAAAAGTGTGGCTTTAATGTTTTTTATTGAAACGTTAATAGTTGGGATAATGGCTATAATATGTGGAATATGCATAGGAACTTTGTTTTCGCAAGTAGTAACGGCAATAGTTTTAGTTACAGCCAAACAAGAGGTAGTATTTAACTTTAGGCTGTATATGGATACTGTGGCTATAACTTTTATATTTTTCATATCCATGTTTTGTATAATTGGAGTTTACAATATTAGAGTTTTGAGAAAATTAAAGCTGATTAATATGATGAACATGGAGAAGAAAACAGAGTTTCAATTTAAAAGAAGTGGTAAGTTTTATGCAATAGTGTTTGGATTGTCAGTGATTTTATATAGTGTGGGAGGATACTGTACTTATAAACTTATTAACAATAAGGGATACTCAGCGATGGATTATAAAAACGGATTGATATTCCAACTAATATCCCTAGTAAGTTTTATAGTAGCTACATACTTACTTTTTTATTCTATAGCATATATAATAATTTTTATAAAAGAGAGATGCATTAATTTTAAATACGAAAATACAAATCTTTTTTTAATAGGAGGTATAGTATCAAAAATAAAAACAGCCCCGATCCTAATGGGTACCATTTGTATAACTTTTTTAGGGGCAGCTATTAGTTTTATGCTAACTCTTGTAATGAGTCAATGGAGCATAGGATACCTTGACTATAGAGTACCTTTTGATATAGATGTGAGAAATGAGTATAGTTATAGATTTGGTGAAACTACAAGTTTAGAGGATATTAAGGACATACCTAAAATAAATTATGATGAAGTTATAAAATACTTAAATGATAATAATTATGGTGTTGAAGAGTACTGTCAGGTGGAAAAATACTTTTTGGATAAAGACGATTTTTATATAAGAGATGTGGACAATATACCTATAGTTGCAGTGAAACTAAGTGATTTCAATAAGCTAAGAAGTATGTTAGGTTATAAGGAGATTTCCCTAAAAGATAATGAATTTACTACTCAGTGGCAAAAAATCATAAAGGAAGATGATATAAAAAAATCCATAAAGAAAAATTCAGTTATAAATGTAGATGGGAAAAAATTAAATATTAGTAATACTGGCTATTACACAGAGTCCTTTGGAGAGGGAATTTATAATATTCACTCAGATCATATTATAGTATTGCCAGACAAGTTATGTGAAAATCTAACCCTTGCAAGTACTAATTTATTAGTTAATACAAATAAGAAAGTAGATTTTGAGAAAATCATAGAATTTAAAGGTAAATATATATATGATTGGTTTAAAAATAATAATGAGAATTTAACAAAAAAATATAAAAATAAAGATATAAGTGAATATTTAATTGACACTAGAGTGAAATCTTTTGAAACTAATAATATATTAAATGCAACTTTAGCCATGAGGATTTTAGGAATATATTTGGGAACAGTTTTACTTATGATTAGTTTAACAGTTCTTGCCCTTCAGCAACTTTCTGATTCTATAGAGCACAGTAGCAGATTCAATGTACTTAAAAAGTTGGGAGTAGAAGAGGATGATATTAATAAAATAATTTTAAAACAAATATCCATATATTTTGTAATTCCCATATTTATAGCTTTAATTGGCTTTGTAATATTTATATCTAATTATTATATTTTAAATTCTGATATAATTAATTCTTATATAGGTGATAAAGCCTTTGTAATTAACATTGTAATAGCCATGATTTTGATGATATTTATATATGTGTGCTATTATGCAGGTACTTATTACACATTCAAAAGAAATATAAAATCTAAAGAATATTAAAATATATATAAAAGTCAGGTAGATAAAATTAATCTACCTGACTTTTTTACATGTTATGAGATTATAGTTCTATTTACGCTGTTGATAAGTTCAAGAATTAAGTTATATCAATTTAATTATCAAAATGATAATAAAACTATTGAAATTAAAAATATAAAATGTTACAATTCAATTATCAAAATGATAATAAAAAATGGTGGGAGGAAGAAGATGAAATTAAAAAGAAAATTATTAGCACTAGGACTAGTGGGGACTATGGTTTTTGGTGTTGGATGTTCTGCATCACAGGAATCGTCTAGTAGTTCTAGCATAACAACAATGAATATAGCAGCAGGTGGAGACGCAGTTAATCTAAATCCACTTTATGCAAATGATAGAGTTTCACTAACAGTGATGAATGCTTTATACAACCCATTATATGTTGTAGATAAGAAGGGTGAGAAAACATTCTATCTAGCAGAGGATGTTAAAGTATCAGATGATTTTTTAACATATACAGTTAAATTGAAGTCTGGTTTGAAATGGCATGACAAAGAAGCTTTAACAGCAGACGATTTAATATTTACTATGGAAAGTATATTAGATAAAAAGCAAGCATCAATAAATAGAGGGAAATTTGTTATAGAAGATACACCAGTACAAGTGAAAAAAATAGATGACACTACGGTAGAATTTAAATTACCTGCAGTATCTACTTCATTTGAAACTATGCTAGGAAATATAAGAATAATACCAAAGCATATATATGAAGGCGAAAAAGATTTAGCTAAAAGTGATAAGAATAATTCTCCAGTAGGTAATGGTGCATACAAATTTAAGGAATACAAAACTGGAGAATTAATAACTTTAGAAAGATTTGATGATTATTATGGTGAAAAAGGAAATTTACAAACTATTACATATAGAGTTATAGCTGATTCAAACTCTGCTAATATGGCTCTTCAAAATGGAGAAATCAATGCTAAATATGTTCAACCAGATGAAATATCAGACATTGAAGGAAAAGATAATATTGAATTAATGGAATTTGATGAAGGTATGGTTGATAACATTATATTTATGCAAAATGTAAATGACACTTTAAAAGATAGTAAGGTAAGACAGGCTTTATCTTATGCTATAAATAAAGGCGAAATAATTACAGCAGCATATAAATCAGAAGAATATGCAAATAAAGCTTATTCATTATTTGCATCAAACGCAATGTCTTACACTGACCATGTTGAAAAATATGAGCAGGACAAAGATAAATCTAAAAAGTTATTAAAAGAAGCTGGAGTAAGTAATCTAAAATTAAAATTAGCTTATTCTACTCATAAAACTCAACAAGAGAAAACAGCTTTAGTTATACAAAGTAACTTGAAAGATGTTGGAGTGGAAGTGGAATTAAAACCAATGGAGAAAAGTGCTTTCTATGGTGAATTATTTGATGGTAAAAAAGCAAGTTTTGATTTAGCTATAAATGGTTATGTAATGGGAAGTGAGCCAGCAGAATATGCTTCACTATTTATAAGCGATGGAAGTGATAATATGTCTGGATATGCTAATAAAGAAATAGATAAGAAATTCAAAGAAGCTTTAAAAGAAACAGATAATGATAAAAGAGATGCTTTATACAAAGAAATACAACAAATTTTAGCGAAAGATGCAGCACTTTACCCAATAAGCTACCCTAAATCAATAATAGCAGTGGATAAGAAATATGATACAACAAAAGCAAACTTAGCACCTGTATTTATGTTTAGAGATTTAAATGGTATAAAAGTTAAAAACTAATATGATATGAAAAATAGCCCTATCTTTTGGGCTATTTTTTACAATAAAAATAGGAGAGCAATATGAAAATTAAAGTTATAAAAAGATTATATGGATTAATCCCCATGCTATTCTTTATATCATTAGTGTCATTTCTGTTAATGCAAATGGCACCAGGGGATCCATTGCAAGTCTATATAACACCTCAAATGAACCCAGATGATATAGAAAGAATAAGAGTTAGTATGGGGCTAGATAAACCCATATTTATTCAGTATTTTAGGTGGCTAATAAATGCATTGCAAGGAAACTTAGGATATTCCTTAATTAGTCATAGATCAGTTATACAAGTGATTATGGAAAGACTTCCAAATACACTTTTAATTACAGTTACAGCCTTAGTATTATCAATATTGGTGGCAATACCTATTGGACTTGTGACAGGATATAAAAAAGATTCTACAATAGATAAATTATTAAACATTGTTTCATATATAGGAATATCAATACCAAGTTTTTGGTTTGCAATGATACTTATATATACATTGTCTTTAAAATTAGGTTTACTTCCTAGTATTGGAATGAGAACAGCAGGAGTAGAAAATACTGTGGATTTACTAAAACATATGGTAATGCCTGTAATTATTCTTAGTTATTATAATATATGTGTATTTACCAGATATATAAGGTCAAGTACTATAAGTCAACTTAGGGAGGACTATGTGCTTACACAAAGGGCCTATGGTGCAACTACTAAAGATATATTATTTAAACATGTACTAAAAAACACCTTATTACCTGTCATAACAATATTTGCTATGTCTCTTCCACAACTTGTAACAGGAGCCTTTATAACAGAGACAATTTTTGGTTGGCCTGGAATGGGGCAGCTGGGCATAAACTCAATCTTTGGTTATGATTATCCTGTAGTTATGGGAATTACTATGTTCTCCTCTTTTATATTAATAATAGGGAATCTAATGGCAGATCTATTATACGAATTAATAGATCCAAGAATTAAAGGATAATGGGAGGAGAAGCAAATGGTACAAAGATTAAAAAATAATTTTAAAGATAATAAATTAGCTTTATTTGCACTTACTGTAATAGGTGTATTATGTGTAGCATGCATTTTTGCTTTTTTGAGTCCTTTTGATCCAAATAAGATAAACCCAGTAGGTGGACTTAAATCACCTGGGGAAAGTAATTTATTTGGAACAGACAATATGGGAAGAGACTATTTTACAAGAACTTTATATGGAGGCAGAATTTCATTGACTGTTGGATTTTTATCTATGTTAATTTCCACAGCTTTTGGAACAATTGTAGGAACTATAAGTGGATATTTTGGTGGAAAAATAGATAGTCTTATAACTAGATTTATAGATATATTAATGTGTATACCAACATTTTTCTTAATTATAGTAATAAATTCATATTTAGGGTCGGGAATTCAAAATATAATTTTGGTAATTGGACTTTTAGGCTGGATGAGCATAGCCAGGATAGTTAGAGCAGAGACATTATCAGTAAAAGAGAGAGAGTATATATTATATGCTAAGTCTGTTGGACAAAGTCATTTTAATATAATTTTCAAGCATATAATACCAAGTATACTGCCTACTATAATTGTTACCTCTAGTATTAATATAGCCAGTGCCATACTTATGGAATCTTCTCTTAGTTTCTTAGGTCTTGGTGTTCAACAACCAAATGCATCTTGGGGGAGCATGTTAAAGGATGCGCAAGCTTACTTAGGACAAGCTCCTTATATGGCAATTTTCCCAGGTATGTTTATATTATTAACAGTATTAAGTTTTAATTTGATTGGAGATACACTAAGATCAACATTTGAAGCTAAGGCAAATGATAGGTAGGTGACAGAAGTGGATAATATATTGGAAGTGAAAAATTTAAAAACATCCTTCTTTACTCCAAAAGGAGAAGTAGAAGCTTTAAGAGATGTTAGTTTTAATATAGGAAGAAATGAAATAGTTGGGTTAGTTGGAGAAAGTGGAAGTGGTAAAAGTATAACTTCTAAATCCATAATGGGTTTAATAAGTCATCCAGGAAAAGTAGTAGGGGGAGAAATATTATTTGATGGAAAAGATTTAGCCAAGGTGGATGAAAAGGAAATGAGAAAGATAAGAGGAAATGAAATATCAATGATTTTTCAAGATCCAATGACAGCTCTTAATCCTCTTATAAAAGTAGGAAAACAAATAAGTGAAGTTTTGATGAGACATGAAAAACTTAGGAAAAAAGAAGCTAGAGAAAAAGCCATAGACTTACTTGCAATGGTAGGAATACCATCACCAGAGGTAAGGATTGATAATTATCCACATGAATTTAGTGGAGGTATGAGACAAAGAGTTTGTATAGCTATGGCAATGAGTTCATCACCAAGATTATTAATTGCAGATGAGCCAACTACAGCCTTAGATGTTACTATACAAGCACAAATTTTAAGACTGATTAAAAATTTAAATAAAGAAAATGAAAATTCAACAATACTAATAACTCATGATCTAGGAGTAGTTTATAACACTTGTGATAAAGTAATTGTAATGTATGGCGGGCAAATTATGGAAACAGGTACAGTAAATGAAATATTTAAAAATGCAAAACATCCATATACAAAAGGCCTTTTAAAGTCCATACCAAAGGGAAAAACTTCTGAGAAAGAAAGATTGGTACCAATACAAGGCACACCACCTAATTTATTTAATATGCCAAGTGGATGTCCTTTTTATGACAGATGTGATGAGAAAAAAGAGGCTTGCAAAAAAGCTGTAGCCACAAGGGTATTAAGCAAAACACATGAGGTGAAATGTGTAAAGGTGGGTGAGGATAAGTAAAATGAACTTAATTGAAGTTAAGAATCTAAAAAAATATTTCACACAAAATAATGGAATAATTAAAAAGAATATTAAAGAAGTTAAGGCTGTAGATGATGTGAGTTTTTATATAAAAAAGGGTGAAACCTTAGGTCTAGTTGGAGAAAGTGGTTGTGGAAAATCTACTTTAGGTAGAATTTTAATAAGACTTTATAATGTGACAGATGGGAAAATTTTATTTGATGGAGAAGATATAGGAAGTAAAAGTGAAAAGGAATTAAAATCTTTTAGAAAAAGGATTCAAACAATTTTTCAAGATCCCTATGCCTCACTAAATCCAAATATGATGGTAAAAGATATTATTAAAGAACCACTTGATATACACACAGATTTATCAAACAAAGAAAAAGAAGAAGTAGTTTATGAAATGCTTGAAAAAGTAGGATTATCAAGAGATTGTGCTACAAAATATCCTCATGAGTTTAGTGGGGGACAAAGACAAAGAATTGGTATAGCAAGGGCTTTATCAGTTAAGCCTGATTTTGTTTTTTGTGATGAACCAATTTCAGCACTAGACGTTTCTATACAAGCACAAGTTATAAATTTACTAGAAGATTTACAAAATGAGTTTGGTGTTACTTATTTATTTATCGCACATGACTTATCTATGGTTAGACATATATCAGATAGAGTATGTGTTATGTATTTGGGAAAAGTTGTGGAAATTGGAAACACTAAAGATATCTATGAAAATCCTAAACATCCATATACAAAAGCATTACTTAGTAGTATCCCTTCTATTTATGACAATAAAGAAGAAGAGATACTAGAAGGTGATGTGCCAAATCCATTAAATCCACCTTCAGGATGTAGATTTAGAACTAGATGTAAATTCTGCAAAGAAATATGTGAAAAAGAAGAACCAAAGGCAAAAGTATTTGGAGAAAATCAGATAGTCTATTGCCATATGGCCTAAAATTTATAAAGGCATGGGTAGAATAAAAATCTACCCATGCCTGTACTTATTGGTTATGCTGTTATAAGTTTTATTTATATTATGTTTTAATTCATCCATAGAAATATCTTTTGTATTGCAGATACCTTCATATACATGGATAATCTCACTAGGCATACCATAAACCCCAGTAACCCACTCCAAAGCAGTTGGACCATCAGTTTCTGCTAAAATACGATTTAGGGGAAGTAGCCTGGCAATGTCTTGGGTTTTCTGTGAGGTATTTATATCTACACTTAAAGTAAAATAAGATTTAGCATCTATAAATTTATTTAAGGTAGATAAATCTCCGCTATACCAGTGTATTATGGATTTTTCCAACATATTTTCTTCATGTAAAATATTATAAACTAACTCCTCTGCACCTTTAGTATGGATGTTTAAGAATTTATCATAAGCTTTAGCTTTTTTTACAAAATGTTTAAAAACTTCAATTTGAGGCTTATAAGTTGACTTATCTTCCACCCAGTGAAAATCTAGACCAACTTCACCTATGATTTTGCTATCTTTTATGTAGTTATCATAGATGTCTAGGTTGGTAACTACATTAGTAACTTTCCAAGGATGTATACCAAAGGTAGGTATAATATTGGAACATACTTTAGAAAAACCAAGATTTTTCTTGTAACTTTCTTCATCCATAGCACAGGAGATTACTTTTATATTGTTTTTATTTATATCATCATAAACCTTTTGTAATTCATCATCTTTGTAGAAATCTATATGACTATGAAAATCTATATACATTTATAAATAACCTAAGATTTCTTTCTTCAGTTTAGCTATGTTTTCCAGGTTATCTTTATTGTAGATGCGTTTGTCTACAATAACTTCTTTATTAATTACAGCAGGTTTATTTGATAAAATATAAATTCTGTCTGATAAAATTATTGCCTCATCAATATCGTGAGTAATAAGCAATATGGTAGACTTAATTTCCTTCTTTATGTCCAGTAGCCAATTTTGCATGGAAGCTCTTGTAATGGAGTCTAATGCTCCAAAAGGCTCATCTAAAAGCATAATATCGCTGGAGTTAACGAAGGTTCTCATAAAGTTGACTCTTTGTCTCATTCCACCAGAAAGTTCATGAGGAAATTTATTTTCGTAACCTTCCAAACCAAAAGTGGAGAAGTAAGGCTTAACTGTTTCATAACTTTTTTTCTTTTTTTCACCTTTTAAGATTAAGGGAAGAGAAACATTGTCCATTATGTTTTTGTAAGGAAGTAGAAGGTCTTTTTGGTACATATAGCTGAAACGACCATGAATATCTACTTCACCAGAATCACTAGTTGTTAAGTTGGAAAGAATGTTGAATATGGTACTTTTACCACAACCACTAGGACCTATGATGGATACAATCTCTTCGTCATAAACGTGTAAATCAATATCTTTTAAAATAAGCTTATCTTTGTATTTTTTTGATAAATTACTAATAACAATCTTTTTATTAGTTTGGTAAGAATTCATTTGTATATGCATCACTTGCTTTCATATCCTTGTTTATTAATTTATATTCTTTCATGAAGTCAGTGTAATTATTCCAAACACTATCTTTCATTTCACCCCATTTAGAAGCATCATCTATATATTTATCAGCTAAATACTTTTGACTTTCAATAGCTAAGTCTTCGTTTATTTCAGGAGCATGCTTTAATAATATTTTTGCACTTTCTTCAGGTTTTTTTACACAATCCTCATATCCTTTACTTGTTGCAGCTAAAAACTTCTTAGCAAGGTCTGGATTTTCATTTATTATTTTGTCACTAGTTATTAAAAGAGGAGTGTAGTAGTCTAATCTTTTGTCTAAATCCTTAGTAGCTACAAAGTTTATATCTTCACCACGAAGTTTTGCCTCCACACCTGTCCAACCTTCAAAAATGTTTGCTATATCTATGTCACCTTTAGTAGCTGTGAAGAAATCATCTTTTCCTATATCTACTATTTTGATTTTGCTAAAGTCAGCACCGTTGTTAGTCATAATAGCATTTAAAGTAGCTTTTTCTGATTCTGATCCCCATCCACCGTAAGTTTTGTTTTCAAAATCTTTTACAGTTTTAATTTTTTTGTTTGCTGGAGATGCAAACCCAGAAGTATTGTGTTGAATAATTGTAGCTATAGATTTTATTGGAAGTGGATCTTCACTAGTTTTTGCATAAGTAACATCTTCTTGATAACTTACTCCAAAATCAGCTTTTCCTGTGGCAACTATAGTAGTAGCAGTACCATCAGATGGTTGAATTATTTCCACATCTAAACCTTGTTCTTTGTAATATCCTTTATCTAAAGCAACGTATAATCCTGTATGGTTAGTGTTTGGAGTCCAGTCAAGAACTACAGTAACCTTTTGTAAATCTGAGTTTCCTTCTTTTTTTTCAGTACTTTTCTTTGAGCAACCTGTCACTAAACCTATTGTAAGTAGTGCAGCCGTCATTAATGATATGCTTTTTTTAAACTTCATCTTACTCTCCTTTGTACTTATGTTTTAATATTATTTTCTTCAAAATATTTATACCCATTACAAATATTAAACTAAAGATTATTACTAAAATTGTAGATGCAAATACTTTGTCCAAAGCATATGCACTCTTTGCTCTTACCATATAAACACCAAGTCCAACACTTCCACCAAGCCACTCTGCAACTGTTGCAGCAACAAAGGCATAAGTAACTGAAATTTTTAAGCCTGTAAATAAGCTTTCCAAAGACATGGGAAGTTTTAAATGAATAAATGTATTTAGTTTGCTGGCATCCATAGTTTTGAATAAATTTATATAGTCTTTATCTATATTTTCCATACCATCCACAAAATTTACTAATATGGGGAAGAAACAAGTAATCATAACCATGATTATTTTTGGCAATGAATCAAATCCAAACCATATTATAAGTAGTGGAGCTATAGTAATTGTTGGTATCATTTGAGATACTAGCATTATAGGATAGAAACACTTTTTTATAAATGGAACAAAGTCCATAAGAGTACCTATTGCTATTGCCAATAATATGGAATAAATAAATCCTAAAACAGATTCATTTAAAGTAACTAAAGCATGCATTTGCAAGTTTGCAAAATCTGTGCTAAAAACTTTTATTATTTTGCTTGGTGCAGGCATAATATATTGAGGAATATCATTACTTACCACAATAAACTGCCATAATAATAAAATACTTATAAACGTTATAAGTGGATAAATATAATTTTTGATTTTATCTGTGATTTCTAAGTTTGTTCTCAATTGTTAGGCCTCCAGCTTTTTCGTCAACCCTAGCAACTGTGATGACTCTTTCGCATCCTAGTTGAAAGGGTATTTTGTGCATTACTTTTATTAAGTCAAAAACTTCATCAAATTCCCCTTCAAATGTTGTACTCATGGCACCGATTTCATATTTAAGACCACTTTCCTTTACTTTTTCGATGCAAGCATCTACTACTTTGTACATTTCATCCTCATCTGTATAAGGTCTAAGAGGCATTACTGCCACGTCTGCTATAACCATTATTATTCCTCCTTTTTATAATTACATATATAAATACATAAAATTCGCTTCGCTTAAGCCACTGTGTGGGCGCTATACTTCATGTCGCCAACGAGTTACCTTCGCTACCGCTTCAGGAAACTCCGTTGCTCAAAATGTATTTATCTGTTGCTCAAAATATATTTGTAAGTAAAAAAAAATGCTATACCCGTAGGCATAGCATATACAATCAAATTTAATCCCTGATACTCTTTATGAGAAATAAAGTGTATATAGCTTCCCTACGCTGGTATTATCCAGATCAGGTACAAGGGTCGGTAAAACCTCTCAGCCAATAAAGGCACCCCTAGCAAATATTTACTTTTAAGTTCATTATAGTTTATTTAAAAAGATTGTCAACTGTGAATTTTAGGATAAACCATTTGAGGATAAAACCATATAGTCCATCCTTATATAATATACAATATATATATGTAGTAAATTAACATTATCAAAAGGAGGTGCTTGTAGATATGAATTTTAGTTCAAAGAAAAATAAATATAATTCCATAAGAAATGTAGTCTATGGAAAAAATGGAGCAGTAGCAACATCAACACCAATTGCAGCTCAAGCAGGCTTAGAAATTTTGAGAAAAGGTGGCAATGCAGTAGATGCAGCCATAGCTACGGCTGCTTGTCTTACAGTTGTGGAACCTACAGGATGTGGAATAGGTGGAGATGCTTATGCACTAGTGTGGATTGACAAGGAAAAGAAACTTTATGGATTAAACTCCAGTGGATTTGCACCAGAGAAAATGAAGTTGGAAGAATATGAAGGAATGGACTCTATGCCTAAGTATGGATTTGGGGCGGTAACAGTTCCTGGAATACCTGCTGCATGGGGGGAGCTTAATAAAAAGTACGGAAAGTTAAGTTTGTTAGAATGTTTGGAAAGTGCCATAAACTATGCTAGAAATGGATATGCTGTGGGACAAACTGTATCAAATTTGTGGCAGAAAGTTTATGACGAGTACGAAGAAAACTTGAAAGGTGAAGAGTATAAGTACTGGTTTGAAACTTTTGGGAAAATAGGAAGAGGGCCTAAGGCTGGAGAAATCTTTAAGTGTGAAGAAATGGCACAAACTCTTGAGGAAATAGGAAGAAGCAACAGCGAAAGTTTTTATAGAGGAAGTTTGGCAGATAAAATAGATGAGTTCTCTAGAAAATACAATGGATTTATTAGAAAAAGTGATTTGGAGCAATTTTATCCCCAGTGGGTAAAGCCAATTAGTACAGAGTACAAAGGGTACAATGTTTTTGAGATACCACCAAATGGTCATGGAATAACAGTGCTTATGGCTTTAAATATATTAAAAGGACTTAATTTACATAGGGATAAAGAACATGTAGATAATTATCATAAAATTATAGAAAGTTTAAAACTTGCCTTTGCTGATAGCAAAACTTATGTAACAGATATAAAAGAAATGAAAGTAAAAGTTGAAGAATTATTAAATGAAGATTATGCAAATGAAAGAAGAAGTTTAATAGGAGATAAGGCTGTCAAACCTATATGTGGAGATCCTTATTCACCAGGAACTGTATATTTGTGTAGTGGTGACAGTGATGGAAACATGGTGTCCTATATACAAAGTAATTACACAGAATTTGGGTCAGGGCTAGTAGTTCCAAACACAGGAATAGCCCTTCATAATAGAGGAAATAACTTTAGTCTAAATAAAAATCACGTTAACGTGGTAAAACCATTTAAGAAACCATATCACACAATTATTCCAGGATTTTTATGCAAGGATAATGAGGCAGTAGGGGCTTTTGGAGTAATGGGGGCCTTTATGCAACCTCAGGGCCAGTTGCAAGTTCTTACTAATTTGATTGATTTTCATATGAATCCACAAGAAGCTTTAGATGCCCCACGTTGGCAATGGATAAAAGACAAAGAGATTGAGGTTGAAAGTGATATTAATGAAGAAATTGTGAAAGGTCTTATGGAAAAAGGTCACCACATTACAGTAATGGAGGACTTTACAAATATGGGTAAGGGTCAGATTATATTAAAAAATAATGAAAAAGGATCTTATGTTTGTGCCACAGAAAAAAGATGCGATGGCCATGTTGCTGTGTGGTAGAGTTTTAATGGAAAATGTATTTGAAAAATCTATATATGATGCTAGCTTATAACTTATTTCGATTTAACTTCCTTTAATTACCATGATACAATTTGACTATACCTTAGGTAGCAAAAAATGTAAAAAAATGTATAGTGGAGGGGAAAATGAAAATCAAAAAGTTAATATCAATTGTTTTAGTAGTTATGATGATGACTACTATGTTGGTAGGGTGTAGTAATACTAATACACAAGAGAAAAGCCAACCAAAGGAAGTAACAATCACAGATCATGCAGGTAGAGAAGTAAAAGTAACAGGCAATTATGAAAAAATAGTAAGTGGGTATTATATATCAACATCAATGTTAGTATCATTAGGTTTAAATGATAAGCTAGTAGGAATAGAATCTAAAGCTGAAAAAAGACCTTTATACAAATTAGCAGCAAAGGAATTATTAGAATTACCAAAGGTGGGAACAGCTAAAGATTTTGACTTAGAAGGATGTATAGCTCTTAAACCAGACTTAGTAATTTTACCTAAAAAATTAACAGAACAAGCAAAAACACTTTCAGATGCAGGAATAACAGTTATAGTTATTAATCCAGAAAATGAAAAACTATTAAAAGAATCAATAGAAATGGTAGCTACTGCTACTGGAACTACAGAAAAAGCTAAGAAATTATTATCATATTACGATGAACAATATGCTAAATTAGAAAAACTTACAAAAGATTCAAAAGAAAAACCAAGTGTTTATTTAGCAGGAACAAGCGATATATTAACTGTAGCATCTGGCAAAATGTATCAAAATAGCGTTATAGAAAAAGCTGGTGGAGTAAATGTGGCAAAAGATTTAACTGATGACCAATGGGCAAAAATATCATATGAACAATTATTAAAATATAATCCAGATATGATAGTTATAATACCAGAAGCAGAATTCACAAAAGAAGATGTTTTAAAGGATCCACAATTGGCAAATCTTAATGCAGTTAAAAATAAGGCTGTATATGAAATGCCAAGTGATTTTGAAGCTTGGGATTCTCCAGTACCATCATGTGTATTAGGTTCAATGTGGTTAGCAAGTATAATAGATGAAGAAGGATATTCATTTGATGATTTCAAAGATGATGCAGCTAGTTTCTACAAAGAATTCTACAACGTAGATATTGATAAAGAATTAGTTACAAAATAATTTTGAATATGAAGAATAAGTCTAGAAAAATATTTATTGGAAGTATAATCATATTAATATTCACATTTATTATATCTTTAACAGTAGGAAAATACTCAATTAGTATAAATGAAATAGTAAATATAATAAGTGGTGGAAGTGTTGATGAAATGTCCATAAAAGTTTTCTTAAACTTGAGATTACCTAGAATAGTTATGGCTTTGTTGGCAGGTATAGGACTTAGTATGTCTGGTGCCATATATCAAACCATATTTAAAAATGCATTGGCAGCGCCAGATCTAATCGGAGTTTCATCTGGTGCCAATGCTGGTGCAGCCATAGCAATAGTATGCTTCCAAGGAGGCATACTTGCTTCCATATTTAGCTCCTTTGCGGGAGGGTTAATAGCTGTATTAGCAGTTATAGGTTTGTCACGTTTAATAAAACAACGAAGCTCAGCAACGTATATCCTAGCTGGTATTGCAATTAAAGCAATGGCAGACGCCACAATAATGACAATGAAATACTTTGCAGATCCAGAAAAGCAACTGGCAACCATAGATTATTGGACTATGGGGAGTTTTTCTAATATTACTTCCTCCAAGTTACAGTGGGTATTGCCAGTGTTTTTAATAGGATTAATAGGAATAATTTTATTAAGATGGCAAATTAACTTATTATCTTTGGATGATGATGAAGCGAAAATGCTAGGTGTAAGAGTAGGATTTGTACGCTGTTTAGTGCTTCTAAATTCCACATTATTAGTTGCATCTACAGTCTGTGTTACGGGAGTAATCAGCTTTATAGGTTTAGTATCTCCACATATTGCTAGGATGCTATTGAAAAAGAGTGACTTTAGCACATGTATTTTAAGTGGAATTATTGGAGGAATTATTTTATTATTTGCTGATTGTTTAGCAAGAAGTTTGGCAGGTAGCGAAATTCCAATAAGTATACTAACATCAGCCATAGGTGTTCCATTCTTAGTATATTTACTTTATAAGCAGGGACGATGATATGAAAGAAACGTTATTTGAAATTAAAAATTTACGAGTTTCCTATGGAGAAGAGGAAATTGTAAAAGGAGTTAATTTAAATTTAAAAAGTAATAGACTAACAGCTCTTCTTGGTTTAAATGGAACAGGAAAAACAACCATGTTAAAAGCTATTTGTGGATTGATATCTTCAAAATCAGATAAATGTCATGCTCTTGGAGTGGACGTGAGAAGTTTAAATGAAAAAAAGAGAGCTACATATATTAGCTATGTGCCTCAAAGAAGTAATTTTACTTATAATATATCAACATTAGATGTGGTGTCCATGGGATTTAATCCACATCTAAAATTTATGCAATCACCATCTTCAAAACAAAAACAATACGCTAAGAAAGTATTAGGAACTTTAGGATTGGAAGAAAAAGCAGAAAGTGATTATCTTACACTTAGTGGAGGTCAGCAACAACTAGCCATATTAGCTAGAGCTATTGTGCAAAATGCACCCATAATGTTTTTTGATGAACCAGATAGTGCCTTGGATTTTCCAAATCATCATTTGATTTTAAATAGAATTCGTGAAGTTATAGAAAATAACAATGCATGTGGCTTAATTACACTTCATGATCCAAACTATGCACTAACATATTGTGATGAAATTTTATTATTAAAAGATGGAACTATTATAGAAGCCATAGAATGCAAAAAAGAATCCAAAGAAGATATAAAAAGAAAGTTGTCTGTAATTTATGAGGACATAGATATTATAGAATATAAAAATCGTTATTACGTAGTAAAAGAGGTATAGGATGGAAAAAATATTAGTTGTTGATTTAACAACAAAAGCAGTGACTTCACAAGATTATAATGTAAAATCCTATGGTCACTATGGTCGTGGATTAGCATTAGATCTAATAAAAAAAACAGTACCATTAGAAGCAGGAAGATACTCACCGGAAAATGCTATAGCCTTTGTTCCAGGCCTATTTACAGGATGTAAGGTGGCAAGCTCATGTAGGTTGATGATAATGACTAAAAAAGATAAAAATGAAGGTATTCAACTTAGTAATACTACGGGGAATTTGCCACAAAAAATGGGGTCTTTATCCATAGCCGCATTGGTAGTAAAAGGTGAGTCAAAGGAAAAAAACGCTATTTTACATATAAGTGATAAAGGTGTAGAAATACTAAATATGCCAGAATTAGAAAATACAAAAACTTCTTTTATGATGAAAAAATTAAAAGAAAAGTTTGGTGCTAATGCTGGAATTATTGCAGTGGGGAAAACTGCTGATATGCAAATGTCTCTTAGTACTTTTGTGTGTACCTATCCAGATGGAGAGCCAGAGTATCATTGTCCAAGAAGTGGATTTGGGGATGTTTTTGGAAGTAAAGGACTTCGTGGAGTAGTAGTAACAGGGAAAAAATCTCTTCATAGAGAATGTAGTGAGGAAGAAAAGTTCCTAAGTACAGGCAAAGATTTTGCAAAGCTAATAATAAATAATGAAATTTGTGGTGGAGCATTACCAGCTTATGGTTCTGTAACATTAATAAGATTGCTAAAAGATAAAGAAAAAGTATTAGCTAGTATGAAGGGAAAAGAAGTAGATAAGAAAAAAACTAAGAAAGAAAATACTTGTAAAACTAATAAAAAAGTTAATTTTTGTTGTGCACCTATGTGTGTAATTGGATGTTTAAATAGACACTCTATGAATGATGGCCAAGTGTATTCTTCACCGGATGAGAGTGAAGTCCATGAAGCTCTTAAATCATCCTATGGAATAGATGACTATGAATATACAAAAACATTAAGAAATAAAGCTTATGAATTAGGAATAGTAGGTACAGAGTTTGTAACTGCCAGCAAAATGTATTTTGAAGCAACAGGACTACCTTGGGGCAAAGAGGAAATACTACATCTTCTAGATGAAATTGACAAGGGCACAGTTATAGGACGAGTAGTAGCTTCTCGTACATATGGAATAAGCAACCTATTTTCAGAAAAGAAAAATTTAGTTTCCTTCTTAGACAGAAAAGCAATTGACGATGAAGAGGATTTTAAGGTATCTATAAATAAATTTAGTGATGAATTAAATAATATTTCAGATATGGACTTATTATATGCTCAGATATTTGTCCTTGAGAACTTAGGATTTTGTATATTTTCATCCTTTGCAACTGTAAACAGTGAGGAAGCTTTTGAACTTATGGCAAAATTATTTAATTATAGAACAGGAATTGATATTACGCCTGTCGAATTAATTAATTATGCAAGAAATTGTATGGAAATAGAGATGGAGTATGAAAGAGGAAACTCAACAAACAGGATACAGAAAAATATACCTCCATTTACCAAAGTGTTGTACCGATATTTTGCTAGATAACATAATAATAATTTTACCTAATAAAATTTATAAATTGTATCTTTTTAAAAAACATATTGATAGAAATAATCAATATGTTTTTTACTGTAAAAATATCTTTAATGAGCTAAGATTATTTATAGAATAAGGTTTATTATGAAAGGGGAGCTAATTATGAATGAAACATTAAAAACATTAAAAGAAAGAAGAAGTATAAGACAATATAAAAAAGAACAAATTACTGATGAACAGTTAAACCAAATATTAGAAGCAGGAACTTATGCACCAACAGGAATGGGCCAACAATCACCAATCATGGTAGTTGTGCAAGATGAAAAAACAATTAAAGAATTATCTAAGATGAATGCTGATGTTATAGGAACAGAAACAGATACAGACCCTTTCTATGGAGCACCAACTGTTGTTGTTGTATTTGCTGATAGAGGATGCATACCTACATATGTGGAAGATGGATCCCTTGTAATGGGAAATCTTATGAATGCAGCTCATGCAGTTGGTGTAGACTCTTGCTGGATTCACAGGGCAAAGGAAGTATTTGGAAGTGAAAGAGGTCAGGAGTTACTTAAAGAGTGGGGAATTAAAGGTGACTACGTGGGAGTAGGCAACTGTGTTCTTGGATATAGAGACTGTGAGTACCCACAAGCAGAAGAAAGAAAAGAAAATTATATAGTTAGAGTATAATTTGTGTATGAGTTGCTTAAATTTTTAGGCAACTCATATTTTGCATGCTAAAATAGCTACATAAAATATATGTAGCTATTTTTTGAGTTTTTAATTTGTTATAAAAATAATCCAGGTAAAAATAAACACCAATCATTTAATACATGTACAAATGTTGAAATCCAAATATTTTTAGTTTTTATATATGGGAATGTAAGCACTAACCTAGCCATACCAATTCCTATAACAGCTTGAATAATATTCCAATTATATGTTTTTAAGTGTACTGCCCCAAAAATAATAGCAGATAAAATCCAAGCCATAGTTACTGCTTGTTTTCTAGAAAGTTTTAGAGTTTTAGTCCCAAATTGTAAAATAACTAAAAATGGAATAATAGTAATTAATTCTTCTCCAAAAAGCATAGGTATTAATTTAGCCATAAATATTATATTTTCAAATGTTGAGTTTCCATTAAGAGAACCTACAGCCGGATTAGCTGCTGCTCCAGCAAACTTTGATAGTATAAACCCAGATATTATGCTAACTATTAGATTTACTATTAAGACTCCAAACACTAAAAGAATATCTTTAAAATAAATTTTTCTAAAAATCTTAGTCCAATTAGATTTAACAACAATAGCAAAAGCACCTAATGGAATGATTATATTTATGAATGGATGCATAAATTTTGGTAAAAAACTAGCTCCCACTTCAAAAAATACAACACTTCCAACAGATACTATTAAAAGAAACCAGCTTTGAAATGCTGTAAAATTCATTGGATTTCCATTATAAAATGGGAAGTCATCATTCTTGTTTTCAAATCTAAAAAAATCACTTTTTTTCATATTATTTTCTCCTTTTTAATTTCATTTACATAGTTTTTACAGTTTTTTTAATATATAAACGACTTTTTATTTTTTTACAATACTTGGTATATTATAAAATCATTAAATAATTATATTTCGAAAGTTTTTTCATGTATCTTCTCCTTTCAGTCGTTTCATAAGTTTAATAAATTAACCTTTCTAAAACCTTTCTAAAGTCTTTCTATATTATTTATATCTTCTATTTTTCAAATAAAAACGATTACTACTAAAATATGTTAATGCAAATCAATAGTTTGGAGGTTTACTTAATGTAAGTTTTATAAAGAAAAGAAATGTTATTTAATGATAAAAAAAGTATTTACATTCATAAAATAGTGTGATAAATTAATATTGTAAATATGGCATACGATTTCCAAAGAAAGAGAATGATTATATGATAAATAATAAAAGAGTTACATCAAAAGATGTGGCTAAACTTGCAGGAGTCTCTCAATCAACTGTATCTAGAGTTTTTAATCCTAATTCAGATAGAGAAGTTAAAGCAGAAATAAAAGAAGCAGTATTAGAAGCTGGAAGAAAATTAGGATATAAACCTAATATTATTGCTAGAGGTTTAGTAAGTAGAAAAACTAATATGGTTGGAGTAGTAGTAGCCAATCCCATAGGTCCATTTTACTCTAAGATAATAAATGGACTTACAGCTAAATTACAACAAAATGGTGCTCAACCCTTGGTGTTTACATTGGAAGAGCAAGAAGATATCCAAGACATAATAGACAAGGTAATGCAATACCAGGTAGATGGAGTAGTTATTACATCTTCTGCACTTTCAGTAGAAATGGCTGATAAGTTCACTGGAAAACATTTACCAACAGTTTTGTTTAATGTTTACAAAAAGTATAATGATATAAGTTGTATATATAGTGATAATATGGAAAGTGGACGTATGGCAGCTAAATTATTAGTTGATACAGGACATAAAAATATTGCATATATAACTTATAGAAAAAGTGCCTTTACTATACATGAAAGAAAACAAGGCTTTTATGAAGAACTGAAAAAGCATGGTATAGAGTATATTATAGAGGAAAACTGTGACTACACTTATGAAGCAGGATATGAAATAGGGTTAAAATTGCTACAAAGAAAAAATATACCTGATGGAATATTTTGTGTAAGTGATGTTATCGCTATGGGTGTTATGGATGCCATAAGAAATGAGTCAAATCTGAAAATACCACAAGATGTTGCCATAATAGGGTTTGATGATATACCACAAGCGTCTTGGAAATCTTACGACTTAACTACTATACATCAACCAGTTGAATTACTAATAGATAAAACAGTAGATGCTTTGTTTAAACTAATAAACCAAACTGATCCAAGAGAGATAATCGAAAAGGTTAGCACAGAAATAATTGTTAGAAAGTCTACTAGAGATAGTAGTGAATAATTTTTTTTAGTAATAGGGAATACGAATTCCAACAAATTGATATTAACTGATATTTGTATGTTAGTTAGTATTAATTTTATGATATTTTGGAATACGTAGTCCGAGTGGAATTATATTAAAGTGAATAAGTAAAATACTTTACTTATACATATATTAAAAATTAGGGAGGAAATTATGACAAATTCAACAAATCTTAACAACGCTAATAGAATTCATATGAGCGAAATAGCAATGAGTAAAAGAGTTATAGCTTATATAACAATATTAGTAGGTTACTTCTTCTATTGCTATAATTTTTCAGTAATAGACTATGTAAGACCATTCTTAGTTGAACACTATGGAATGACAATGGAACAAACCGCATTATTTTACACTGCTCAATCATTAGGAGCATTAATAGGAGCATTTGCATGTGCCTGGTTTGCAGAAAATATAGGCAGAAAGAAAACGTTAATTGTAATAACTTTAATAAATGGAATATGTACAATAATTAATATGAAGTTTCAATCATTTGAAATATGGATGGCAATGAGATTTGTAATAGGGATATCTTTAGGTGGATACTATACAGTTGCAGTTTCTACAATGGTAGGCTTATTCAAGCCAAAAGTAAGAGGAAAGGTAGTTGCTACTGCTTCTATATTATTCCCAATAGCAACAATAGTTATGGCTAACTTAGGTGGTATAGTTGGTACTGATGGTTGGGAAACTCTTATGTGGATAGGTGGGATTCCACCAATAATAGCTGCTGTGTGTATGGTATTTTTCGTAGCAGACGATAGAAAAGTTTTACCATTTGGTTCAAGTGAAAAGGTAGAAAAAAATGCTAACACTCAAGTAAAAAAAGGTACTTGGGGAGAAATGTTTAGTAAGAAATACGCTAGATTTACAATATGCTGTATTTTATTATCTGGATTAAACTTTATGGGTTATCAATTCTTCAATGGATTTGTAACAGTTTATTTAAAAGATGTTAGAATGTTTGATTTAGCAACTATGGGAATCCTTATATCAGCTGCATCTTCAGGACAATTAATTGGTGGATATGTATGGGGAGTACTTGCTGATAAATTTGGTAGAAAAATAAATGCTTTTGGATTTATTTTATCAGCAGTTATGTTATGTCTATACTTTGTAGCTCCAACTAATGTAGTTTTACTATCAGTATTAGGGTTTCTATATGGTGTAGGTCTAAACTCAGCATCTATATGGGGAGGATATTTTACAGAAATGTTCCCAGAGCACTTAAGAAGTATGGGGGCATCTTTATTCCACGGAGGAAGAATAATATCATTATTTGCTCCATCAATAGTTGTTTTTGTTGGAAATATGGCCAGCTTACAAGTAGCTATGTGGGGAGCTCCAATAATATTTGCAGTGGCAGCTTTAATATGGTTCACATTACCTGAGACATTAAAAACAGGGAAGATGTACAAAGGTTATGATCCAAATAATGAGAATCAAATAGCTTAGTTACAAAAACAAATAGTTTAAGTATAAAACTTAATTTTAATAGATTGAACTTAATACAATAATTTATACAGAAAGGAGCATTTTATTTGTTATTATCAAAAATTGATATAGCTATAGTAATAGGGTACATGGTAGCAATGCTTTTCATGGGATATTTTTTAGGAAAAGACAACAAAAACCAAGAGGATTATTTCTTAGCAGGCAGATCCATGTCATGGTTACCTGTTGGATTATCTGTTTCTGCTACAATGATTAGTTGCAATGCTTTTGTTGGAGGACCTGGATGGGGATATGAAAATGGATTATTGCCATTTATGCAAAATATAGCTGTGCCTCTAAGTTTGTTTATTAGTATAACAATATTTATTCCTATGCTGTATAAATTAAAACTTACTTCTATATATGAATATGTAGAGTTAAGGCTTGGTAGCAAAACTAGGTTAATTGTAGTTTTAACATTTATAGCCAACTCCTTAATACAAGTTAGTTCTATGATATTTATACCAGCATTAGTTTTAAATAGATTTACTGGCATAAGTATACACATAATAATACCTATTATAACTTTAACAGTAATTTTATACACATTGATTGGTGGAATAAAGGCTGTTATATGGACAGATGCAGTACAGATGGTAGTTATATGGGGAGGTATTATAGGTGGATTAATCTATGTATTTTCAAATAGCCAAATAGGTTTCTTTGAAAGTATAGAAGCAGCTAAAGCAGTAGGAAAATTAAATGCTATAGATTTTTCACTAAGTACATCCCTAATTAATGAAAATGGAGTGTGGGTAGCACTTTTAGGTGGAGTTGTAATGTGGTCTAGATACTTTTCTTTTGACCAAACTCAAGTACAAAGGATGAACACAGCAAAATCTATTAAAGATTTAAAAAAATCTATTGTTATAAGTGGGATTATTATGAACACCTTATACTTTATATTTATTATGCTTGGGTCATTGCTATTTATCCAGTTTGGAGGAAAAGAATTCGCAAACTCAAATGATGTAATGGTGGAATTTATAAGCGGTTTACCTGCAGGCCTAATAGGCTTACTTTTAGCAGGGTTGTTTTCAGCAGCCATGTCTAGTGTAAGTTCCATACTAAACTCCATGTCAACAGTATTTGTAAAAGACATATATGAAAGATATATAAGTAAAGGTAGGGAAGCAAGTTTAAAAACATCTATGTTTATATCCCTATTGTGGGGAATCCTTATATGCGTAGTTACTATAATTGCCTTTTCGGGAACTACAAAATCAATTTTAGCTGTTATAGGAAATTATATTTCTTATATAAGTGGGCCATCATGTGGTGTGTTTTTATTGGCTATGCTTACAAAAAAAGCAAATGATAAAGGAACAGCTATAGGCTCAATACTAGGATTTGTATTTGTACTTATATTTGGAAAGGTTGCAGGGTTTACGTGGATGTGGAACTCAGCAGTGGGAACTATAGCAACTGTGGTATTTGGATATATAGCAAGCTGTTTAATAAAGGACAAGTTGCCTAAAAATGCAGCCCAATATACATTATTAGGCTACAGAAAAAAAATGATAGAAGAAGAAGAAACTTATGAAAATGGAATAAGTTTACTTCCTTTTAAAATAGATAAATATGGTGTTATATTATTGGGATTTTTCCTATTACAGTTTGTAATATTACTAATTTTATCTAAATAAATAATTTGAAAATAAAAACAAAAGAATTAATTTTGGAGGATTTGATTATGAGTAAATATCAAGAAGCTAAAAAAATAACTAGAGAGTATTTTGAAGCATTAGAAAAATCAACTGTTGAAAATAGAGTTGAAACTATAAAACAATTTACATCAGAAAACTATTTATGGAGAGGCGTTTATCCTTTTAGAGTTCAAGAAGGTGCACAAGCTTGTGTAGAAAACTTCTGGAATCCATTAATGCAATCAGTTAAACATTTACAAAGAAGACAAGATATTTTCATAGGTGGTACTAATGAAATAAGTGGAGAAACATGGACAATGAGTATGGGTCACTTTATGGGATTATTCGATGAAGATTTCCTAGGAGTAAGACATACTGGAAAAATGATATCTTTAAGATATGCTGAATTTACTTGTGTTGAAGAAGGTAAAATAACTCAAACTGGTTTATTCGTAGACTTAATAGGATTTATGCAACAAGCTGGTGCTTATCCATTACCACCTTCTACAGGACAATACTTTGTATATCCAGGACCAAGAAACCACGATGGATTATTATTTGAAGATGCTCCAGAAGAAGAAGGAGTAAAAACTTTAGCACTAGTTAACAAAATGGTTGATGATTTATCAGCATTAAATGACAGTGGAGCTATGGGATGCCCTCCAGAAGTTTTAGAAAAATCATGGTCAAAAGATATGATATGGTACGGACCAGCTGGAATAGGTGCATCTTACACTATACCAAGATACCAAATGCAACATCAATTACCATTTAGAAACAACTTAAAGGATAAAAAATTCAACGGACATGTATGTAGATTCGCTGAAGGTAACTTTGCTTGCTTCTTTGGATGGCCAAACTTATCAAACACTCCAATTGGTGGATTCTTAGGACTTCCAGGAGGAGAAATAAGAGCAGATATGCAAGTTGTTGATGTTTATTACAGAATAGATGACAAACTATGTGAAAACTGGGTATTAATAGACATACCATTCTGGTTAAAACAGCAAGGATTAGATATATTTGATAGAACTGGAAAAATACTAAATCCAGTACTATAATTTAAAAATTAATATAAGAAAATTCTAAGATATATACATGGCTAAGGAGCCATTAAAAGCTGATTTCTAATTTAAACAGAAGTCAGCTTTTTTACATCTTCTCGCTAAAAATAACTATTTACTTAATTACTTAGTATGATAAAATATATTATCTACAAGTAAAAAACTAATGATAGGAGTGACAATATGAGATCAAGATTTGAAGGTGGACTTCTAGGGCTTATAGGAGTTAATATATTAGCATGGGCTGTAACAGTCTTTACATTTGGAATAGCTGCACCTTGGGCTATGTGTATAAAATATAGATGGGAAGCTAAACATACAGTAATTGAAGGAAGAAGACTTAGATTTATAGGTAGTGGAGGAAGTTTATTTTTACACTATATAAAATGGTTAATACTTACTATTATTACTTTAGGAATATATGGATTCTGGCTTTATATAAAAATGTTACAATGGAAAACAGAAAATACTGTTTTTGAAGATTAAAATATATGATTTAAGGGTATTACATTTGTAATGCCCTTTTTAATTATAAGAAAATTGTATTATTTAATTGTAGAAATACAGCAAAAAATAAGCTATAATATTACGAAATTATATAATTATGAATGTGAATCTTGTCATTTAAAAAGAGCTCCAGTGTTGTGAGTAAAAGTATAGGCAAGATGTATTCCATAGGAGGATAATATTATGATAGCAAGCCGTGGAAAGTTAGATGAAATATTGAAATACAATGAAGAATTTGTAAAAAACGAAGAATATAAACAATATGAAACATCCAGTAGACCTGACAAAAAGGTTGTAATACTATCATGTATGGATACTAGATTGACAGATTTGTTACCAAAGTCCATGAATCTTAGAAATGGAGATGCAAAAATAGTGAAAAATGCTGGAGCAGCAATAATGCATCCATTTGGAAGTATTATGAGAAGTATAGTAGTAGCTATATACGAATTTGATGTGGAAGAGGTATTGGTAGTAGGCCACCATGGATGTGGTATGTGTAATTTAGATACAGATGATTTATTAAATAAAGTATTAGATAGAGGTATACCTAACGAAACTATAGACACCCTTTCAAATGCAGGAATAAATGTAAAGGGATGGTTGCACGGGTTTGAATCAGTGGAAGAGTCTATAGAAGACAGTGTAAGTCTTATAAAAAATCATCCTCTAGTACCAAATGACATTATTATACATGGATTAGTAATTTCTCCTGAAACAGGTAAAATAGATGTGGTAGTAGATGGATACAACAATAAATAATCAAAAAAAGGCTCTTAGGAGTCTTTTTTACTGGTAAAAGCTACATTATGAATATTAAAAATTATATGCTATTATTGTAGAGTTAAATTAGACATAAGGGGGGAATTTGACGGATTATGGAAAATGATATTAAGCTGTCTAATATAGTTGAAAAACATGAAGAGTCAACTAAAACAAGATTATATGTACCTATTAAATATAAATTCATTATAAGTTTAGTCATAAGTATATTATGGGTGATTTTCTCCTATTATGTGTCTAAGCAATGGATTTTGGACTTATCTGAGGTAACGTCCTCATTTTTTTTAGCAGTATTTATTATAGCAGGAATAGCCTACATTCCAGGATTTATGAATGCATTTTTAGTATCCAGCTTGCTTTTAGATAAACAGCCTAAGTTTAAAGTAACTTATCCTGAAGATGAGGTAACTATTTTGGTAGCTGCCTACAATGAAGAGGCGGGTATTTTTAACACATTGAAATATATAAAAGAACAAGAATACAAGGGTAAAATTCATACCATAGTAATAAACAACAATTCCAATGATAACACATGTGCCCAAGTGGAAAGAGCAAAGAAAGAGATGAACATGGATATTTTACTTCTACATGAAAATACTCCAGGAAAGTTCAATGCTCTAAATCATGGATTAAAATATGTAAAAACTAAGTATGTGATCACACTTGATGCAGATACTCTTATTCATAATAAGGCAGTAAATTACTTGATTTCTAGAGCTAACTCAGCACCAGATGATGTTTGCGCCGTTGCAGGTTCCATGTTAGTAAGAAATAGTAGAGAAAACTTATTAGCAAAAATACAAGAATGGGATTATTTTTTAAGTATTGCATCTATTAAGAGGATGCAAGGGTTGTACCAAGGTACACTAGTTGCCCAAGGGGCATTTTCACTATACAAAACATCTGTAGTGCAAAATGTAGGGGGCTGGTCTGATGCAATTGGAGAAGATATTGTGCTAACTTGGAAAATATTAAAACAAGGTTATAGGGTTTATTTTGAACCTCATGCAGTGGCATTTACAGACGTTCCTACAAAACTATCTCACTTTGCAAAGCAACGTTCTCGTTGGGCAAGGGGAATGATAGAGGGGTTGAGAGAAGTAAAACCATGGCAACAACCTTCTATATATTATAAATTTTTGACAGGCATAGATTTGTTTATACCATATATGGATCTTAGCTATACATTCTTCTGGATACCAGGGGTAATATTAGCAGTATTCTTCCAAAAATACTATATAGTAGGACCTATGATGTTACTTGTATTTCCTCTAACACTGGTAAGTTTTTATATTTTATATTATTACCAAGCTCACGTTGTATTTAAAAACTTAAATCTTAAAGTAAGAAAAAACACTCTAGGATTTTTTATATTTATACTCTGCTACCAAATAGTAATGTCACCTGTTTCTTTATATGGTTATGTTCAGGAGCTAATAGGTGCAAAAAGGGTGTGGAAGTAGAAGAAAGTTTAGGATATTTTTAAGGTCGTCACATTTTGTGATGGCCTTTTTAAGTTTAAAAAACATAAAAAATGTAGAAAGATAGTAGAAAAAAATATATTAATTAATCATAAAAACTTAAAATACTATATTAATAATGTAAATTTTTCATTTGTTTTTAAAAAATATGCATGAGATATTCCCTGGGAAAAACTCGATTTATATTTTTGAAACACTATGTAACGCTAATGAAACACTATGTAACGCTATGTAACATTTTTGAAACATCATGTAACGCTAATGAAACACCATGTAACGCTATGTAACATTTTTGAAACACCATGTAACGCTATGTAACAAAAATGAAACGCTAGAGATAGAGTAAGAGATAGAGATAGATAAAAGAGATAGATAAAGAAATAGATAAAGAGATAGATAAAGATTTTAGATAAAAAAGATTTTCTAGGTAAGTATGTGATTAATTTAAAAAAACTATGAAATATTACTAGACTTTTTGGAAAAGTAGATTATAATTAACTTAAAAATATGATTTAATTTTTGGATAATTATTCCAAAGTATCGTTAATTATGGAAAAGGCTGATTAGTTGTTTTTCCAACTAGAGGAGCACCGAATATGTTGCTCAACAAAAATAAACCCAAAGGATGTGATGAATTGTATTGTGTTGTTCAAGAGCGTAAGAGAAAAACTTTCAGCAAAGGGAAGAGCAAGGGATTAGTAGTGAACGCTTGTAAAATCAATAACCAGGAATTTTACTCCTACACTCATTCCGATGAAAAATTTCAACGACCTGTGAAAACAGCATACAAAGTCACATTGCACAGCAGCTACAGGGAAAACAACAAGGTGAAAAAAAGGCAATACAGCATTTGCACTATTGGGTATTACGATTTCGTAGATTATGGGTACTACGATTTTGTGGAGGATAGATTAAATGAGCTATCCCAAGAACTAAACATGACAGGTGAGGAAATTTATAGCTTGGTATGTTGCAAATTAAACCCTCTACAAGAAAAAATAAACCAGGAATACAAGGATACTGAGGAGTATAAGTGTTCTGTGGAGATGGAGGAAATTTTGCAAAGGTATAGACAAGCTAAGGCAGAGTTTGAAGATAAATATGGAGTAGGTAATTTTGATTATTGCTACGATGTATTTCTAAATTTGAGAAATGCAGAAAACCTAAAGAAAATAAAGCAGATCTATGAAGAGCAAGATTACTTCACAGGTAGTTACCAAAGAAAAAATCATAGTAACTACAAATACAATTCTAACAAAAGTAGCTACCAAGAAAAACAGGGTAGTAACTACAAAGACAGTTCTAGGGAAAACTCCCATTACGGTGAAGATGATAAGAAAATATTGAAAAAAATATATAAGACTTTGGCTAGAAATTTTCATCCTGATAAAAATGATAATAGTGATGAAAGTGTTAGAGCTATGCAGATAATTAATGATTTGAAGGAGTTATGGGAATTATAGTTTAAGGCTGAGGTGTTAGTTTGGCAAAGTGTTTAGAATAGATGTGAAGGTATGTATGGGGATATTGATGGATTTTGGTATATATAATATTATATAGTTTTTTAGATTGGAATTTTAAAGGCCGTTACATTTTTGTTACGGCCTTTTTTACATGTTAGGAAATTATAGTTTGATTTGCGCTGTTAATAAGAATTGGAATTAAGCTTTATCAATTTATTTAGAAAATGTAAAATGTACTTTTGAGCAACGGATTTGCCTGAAATTTCATAGCGCCCACGCAGTGGCTTAAAGCGGTAGCAAAATGATTCGCCAACACGTTGCTCAAAGGCATCTCGTTGGTGATATGAGCGAAGCGAATTTTTTACGTGAATAAATTGATAAATTTGGTGGTTAAAAAAGGAGTATATTTCCTGAAAATATCGACATCAATTGACAAATAATCCATAAAATTTATGGTATATTGTTTATTGCAAATTTAATGTATGAAATATGAAGGTATACACAAATCTGTGTATGCCTTGAAGAGAGAAGAAGATCTAGCTTTTAGGAGGAAAATATGGGGGAAAGATGGCAGTTTTCAGCTATTCCATGTATAGAGGAATCTACGTTTAACAAAATACTAGAAAGATTCTACAACTTTGGAATATCTGGATTAGTAAGAGAAAATATACAAAACTCATTAGATGGAAAATTAAAAGAATCTAATGAGCCAGTTATAGTTACTATAAAAACGGGTAGTGTGAACAAAAAAGATATACCAGGATTGGATGAAATAAAAGAAAGAATAAAATCTTTAAAAGGTCAAAATAGTTATACAAAAGAAACCATAGAACATATGAAAAATAAAATGGACAATGAAACTGTTAATTATATTTCTTTTGAAGATTACAATACAAAAGGTCTTACAGGTGCTCCTAAGGGCCAAAGCAGTAATCCTAAAGATACATGGAGCATATATGCATACAACAAAGGTGTGCATACAGAAGAAGATGATGAAAGCGTAGAAAAGTCTAGAGGTGGATCACATGGTATAGGTAAGATTGCATCAAATGCAGCATCAGACCTATATATGATGTATTTTGCCAACTGTGATGCTGATGGCAACAAACACCTAGGTGGAACAGTTCAGCTTATAGAGCATAAATTTGGAGATAACCACTACAGATCTACAGGATATTTTACAGATGTGGAGAAAATAGGTGAGAACAAAATTAAGTTCTATCCCTTCGAAAATAAATTCCATGATATATTTGCTAAGGATACAAGAGGTCTAAAAATAATAATACCTTTTTTAAGAGAGCAATTTAACAATGAAGATGAAATAATAAAAAGTGTTTGTGATAGTTTTTTCATAGCCATACTAGAAAATAAGCTAAAAGTTCTTGTAAATGAGAAAATTATAGACAAAGAAAGTATTAAAAATTATATAAAAAATGAAAAATACTATACTCAAAATGTGGAAGAAATAAAAAAAGACTTCACTCCACTTTATTTTGACACATATACTCAGCAAGATCCAATAGAGTTAAACATATCAGATTCAAAAGATAATTATAATTTCAATTTATTCTTTAATTATGATACATCTATTGTTACAGGCCGTGTAGGTGTTGTAAGAACTATAGGTATGAAAATAGAAGATAAAAAGGTGAAAAACAATGTTAGAAAACCTTTTAATGCCATATTAATACCTAAATCTATTAAAGAAGATGCATTTTTAAAATCCCTGGAAAATGAATCACATACAGAGCTTTCTTTTGAGCATATAAAAGATCAAAAGATACAAAACAATGCCAAGAAGTTTATAGGCAATATTTCCAATGAAATGGCTAAAGTCATTGAAAATGCCATAAAGCAACATAACCCAACGGATGGAGTTATGGACACCAAGGACATAATTTACGAAGTAGAAAATAAATTTAAAAAAGATTTATCAAAATCTATGCCAACAGTTAAACTTAACGCTGGCAATAAAGATAAAGACAAAATCTTAGTTAAAATAACTACAGATGTGCCAAAGAAAAAAGAAAAGAAAAATAATGATAAAAAGAATAAACCAAGAAAACCAGCAGTAAAAAAAGCTAAACCAACTAAAGAAAGTGCTGAAAGAGAAACTACTAGATACAACGCCAATCCAGAAATTGTGGAGAGAGTAGTTGTAGCAAATAACGAATATGTTAATTTTGATTTTTCCAGTAGTGATGATTTCAAAAAGTCAAAATCATGTGATATCTCCATAGTTGTAGTAGATGGTATGGGAAATGAATATGAAAATGAGTTTGATATGAAGAAAAACTATGAAGCAGCAATAGATTTGTCTACAGGAAAATCATTAAAAATAGAAGATAACTTAATTAAAGATGTAAAAATAAAAACTGGAAATGCACAAATTCAACTAAAGCTAAAAGAAAATTACAACAGAGCTTTAAAATTTGTTTACTATGTGGAGGTGTAAAATATGATATACAAAAAGGACGTAAATTTTCCATATCCACTATTAACAAATACATCAAATAGCTATGAGGGATGTAATTTTACTCTGGATATAGAGCTAAATGAAAATACTTATGAATACATATTTCAGATAAAGTACGAGATTGAGTCTGACTTTATAAAAAGACTAATAAGAGAAAATAAAGCTCAATTAGTTTTAGTAGTTCAGTCAAAGGATAATAAGTTCTTTAATTTAAACTTAAATGAAAATATAAAAACAATACCTAAAAATAGAATATCCCTAAGTAAAAGAACAACTATTCAACTTCTTATTCAATCTAAGGAAGAGATCAACTTTAAAGATAACCATGATTTAAATTCTTTCTATGGAAGTATAAAGGATGAGATAAATGTGCCAAAACACTCAATCCTTGGTTTTTCAAATAGCGTAATGTTTGATGGAAGTACATCTAAGCCACTTGAATTATTTGAAAAGAAAGTTGATATAAACCTTAAATCAGAAGTTAAAGTCGAACTTGGCAGTGAAACAATAATCATAAATTACAAAAGTGAGGAGTTACAATTTATAGATTCTCCAGTAAGTTCAACTATCAACAACATTTATGTTTATATGGGGTTACAAAAGGCATTATACAGATTTGTTAATACTTATGGTCAGGAAGATGAAGAGGTTGATTTAGAAGAACTGGATCTACCAACAGATGGACTGGATGTGAAATTATATAGGTTAATGAAATCTAAGATGATAAAAATTGTAAGCTTAGACAATGTAGATGAGGTAATTTGCTCAATTACAGATAGAATACTGGATAAATATACTTCAGCAGTTAGGGGGTTATACTCTAATGGAAATTAGATTATTAAATAAAGATTGTTTGAAAAAAGAAGAGTTTTACAAAGACTTTTTAGAAGACAAAATTATAGAAAAGGATGAATACTTTTCAGGTGAAGTTGTTTATATAAAAGAAGCACCAGATTTTCCTATTTATATGGGAAAAGCTAGTGAAGAGGAGAAGTTATGGCTATTTAAACAGGCTTTTGAAGTTATGGCTAATTGCTATTTAGATACGGATCGTGATATTCATATGAATGAGATGTTTTGGTATTCACTGCTTTGTGTTTATAAGAGGGATTTTCTGCTTAGGGAGTATCCTCAGATTGGTGAGAGTATGAAGGATTTCCAAAATATTGTTGTTAAGAAATTTGACTGGGAGAATTATATTTACAAGTGTGTGTTGGGTGCTCAGTATGTGAAAGATAATACAACTTGTGATGAGGATAGGAATAGATATTATGATCTTATTGTTGAGAGTCTTGATATTTATAATTATATAATCAAGTATGAAATTTTTAGGAATGATAAGTTTTTGATTAATGTGATGGATATTATTGATGATAGAGGTTTGGCGAAGGTTCTGAAGGCAAAGATTAAGGACAGACCTGATCTTGGTAAGGATGAGAGGTATGGTAGGAGGGTGTTGTTTGAGTTTAATAAGGCTTATCCTGTGGTGATGAGTCCAATGCTTAGTAAGGATGAGTTGGAGGAGTTGTTTATGGAGTATTTGGGGTATTATTATGATTTGAGTGGGTTGGAGTGTGTGGTTGTTTAGAACAAGTGTGATATATTATAGTCAAAAAACAAGCAATATAGATATATAATATTTACAAAAAATAAATAATAATATAAAATCAAAAATGTATCGTCAGAGCAATGAAGGGGGAGTTTATGATGGATAAATTGAGTATCAATAAGTTAGACAAATTGTATTTTGATAAAATTAAGGAGATCATAGAATCAAATGGGACTACATTTTTTAAGAATTTAACGTCACATTTTGATATAGTAGAGTCATGGAATGATTATTCTGGAAAAATGTCATATATCCAAGAAGGTGTTGAAAGAGTAGTTCAAAGTATAATATCTGACAATGTAGATTGGGATATTTGTTCTACTCCAGTCGGTGCAGATAGTGTTTTTATGACACCTAAATCAGTAATACATATAGATAGTAAGGCATTACTATATAGTGATGGGGATGCAACTGAAAATAAAGTTACACTTTCAAAAAACCAGACGTCTTATATGACACCAGAAGAATATACTTATGGAGATAGTTCTTTTAAATCCAACTTACCATGTTTTTATGAGCATAGATTATATGGAGAAGTTGTATGTTTAACTTATTTTGTGAAAGTAATATATGACTTAACCGATGGTTTAAATTCTTTCAGAAATTTTAAAGTTATATTATGTTCCATTCCAAATGGAGAGTTACGAGATATATATGGGTATGATTTTATACAAGCTGGAAGAAGTATAAAAAGAGTTGTTCAAAATGAGTTATCACAAATACAATATAATGAAATATTAGAAAAATGTAATACCCAAGAACGTAATATTTTAGATGAATCATATGAAAATATAGGTGTTGAAAATGAAATAATGTATATATTAAAAGATAACCTATCTAGTGAACAGAAAAAAAAGATTCAAAAACTTTATGATGATAAGGATATATTCAAAGAAAGATCAACAATAAGAATTAACTTTAATAAATTTGAATTAGAAGATGGTAGTGAATATAATTGGGATAGATCAAAAGAATTATTCTTACATTAAGAAATATATGACTAACTAAATAATACTTATTTTGTTATGTATTATGAAGTGATAAAATAACATTAATAGTCACACTTAATAGTTAATCTAGTGATGTTTTTGATGATAAAATTTTAGTGAAAAATATATAACAAGAGTAAATATAAGATTTTAGTAAATAAAATAATAGAAAATAAAAATGTAGATATTAATCCACATTTTTATTTTCATTATTAAGCATTTTTTTTATACAATTTGCAATTTTATTAGCTAATTTAACCGGAACAGCATTGCCAACTTGTCTATACTGAGTATTTAAGCTACCAGTAAATACATAGTCATCAGGGAATGTCTGAATTATAGCACATTCACGAACTGAAAGTCTACGGTGTTTATTAACATGTATTTCAGGTTGAGTAGCAGTAATTGTATCACTAGGTCTATCCCAGTTAGTTATTCTAAGAGATTGCTCAAATTGAATCTCTCTTTCTTCAAATTCTGTTACTACTTTATCATATTTGTCATCAAATCCTAATAATTTCTTTAGTTCCCACCAATCAGATGGTTTAGGAATACTACCAGATTTATTATCTTTTCTAAACCAATGTCCTGCGGTATGTTTATATCCAAAATGTTTGTCGATAGCAGGAGTAGTGTACTTTGATTTACTCCTCCACTCTTTAAGATAGTCGCAAATATCAGCTTGATTAACGGGATATTTCCTAGCCCAAAACTTATCACTAACTTTCTCTGAAGCTATATGATTATATATTATCTTACCATTTAATTCAAACGGTTCATCTCTAAGCCTTACTTCAGACAGATGTCCTATAGACTGTTCAACAGTTATATATGGTTTTAGATCTGATGTAATGGCTGATTCTTGAAGTGTAAATAAGTTAATATCGTCTTGAGAAATAGTTATATTAGCATGAGTTTGTTCAGGGTATATATTTTCAACACCGATTCTATTACCAATAATTATTACCCTTTCTCTTGCTTGAGGTACACCGTAATCTGCAGCATTAAGTACTTTATAGTCAACAGTATATCCAAGATTTTCAAAGTCTTTTTTGATCATTTCTATTATCTTACCTTTTTCCATAGAAAGTAATCCTTTTACATTTTCTGCAACAAAAACTTTAGGATTTTTATCTCTAACAACACGAAGTAATTCTTTATATAAGAAATTTCTTTCATCTTCCATACTTCTTTTTGTATTATTAATAGAGAAACCTTGGCATGGAAAACCTCCGATAACAACATCGGGATTATCAGGAATTTGATCACTAGGAATTTGAGTGATATCACCTAAAATGATATGATTGCCTAAATTTTTTTTATAGGTTTCAACAGCGTACTTATCAAAATCATTTGCCCATAAAATGTCGAATCCTGCAAGATTAAAACCTTTATCCATACCACCAGCACCTGCAAATAATGATATTAGAGTAAACTTGTCTTTTGTATTTGTCATTTGTACAATCCTCCTAGCGTAAGTATCAAGAATAAATTATATCAGAAAATGAAATAAAAAGCAATATTAGCACTGAAGATTTTAAATTATAAATATATTACTAAATAATTATTGATTTTATATTAATTTATACTAGTTTAAATAGATTTAACAAAAATATCGTATGCATAAAACAAATGTTTATGCATTGAAAACATATATTCTATAAAAAATTAAAATCATAATTTGAGAGTACTTTTATTTAATTTAACTTAGTCAAAATACTGAGTTGTATAATATGATAAATATAACCATACATGTCAAGTTTTACGAATAGGTAATACTAATACATAATAGTTTATTAAACTAAAAAGTTCCTTGCTAGTTTCAAGTCCAAAGCAATATAAATTGAAAGTAGAAGATTATATTTATGTATTAATTTAATTGTAAATATAGTGAATCTAAATTATTTATGATATAGTTAATTTGATATTATTAGAAAATATTTATTTATAATAAATAAATATTTGAGGGGGATATAGATATATGTCAAAACAAATTACTTCTATTTTAAGAACAAATAAACAAAATGAAATTTTAAATTTAGAGAAAAAATATTTAGAAATCTTAGAAGAAGTATTTACTTCAAAAAAATTTATAGATGATTTATTACTAATTGAGAAGGAAATAAGAGAAAATTATCCGAAATTTAAAAATACTTGGAATTTAAAAAATAAAATTAAAGTTCCTGCTGAGCGTCTTGTGCGTCATCATGTGTATACTCAGTTACATGAATTAATTGCAGGAGTTTATCCTTCACCAGTAAGTTCTGACCTTGGGATTAAGACTAAGGAATGTGTTATTTGTATAGATGTTAAAACTGTAGATACAGTAGGGAATAGCACAGATATACGTTCTACTCAGGTTGAACCAAATCAAATTTCTTTTCAGAACTCGAATCATACATATATTCAAACGGTATCAAATCTTGAATCGATAGATCACTATTCTAGATTACCAGTACTTACATATGTAATAAAAATTATTTATACTGACGATAATTATAGTTTTAAATTATCTAGAGGTCAAAGTCCATCATTGGTATTAACATGTATACCGAATGGAGAATTATCTAATTTGTTTGATAATGATATAATTAAAAGTTTCAAAACGTATGATTACTATACTGAAAATGATAAGTCATGTTATGCTGCAAAGCCAATACCACAAACGAGTAATACTGTAAAAAAGCGTAGAGAATATGTTGAGAGTTATTGTGTTGATGTTCTTAAATTTACTAAAATGATTATAGAAACTGATAATCGAACTAAAAATGCTTATTTTGATGCAAAAAATAGAGTTATATGGTGGGAAACATCACACGAGAATAAGCCTGTAATTCGTGCAGTGAAATCAGGTTCTACAGCTAGATTATCAAATGATATTTTAGAGGAACGTTATGATTCATCTAATATATATTGGTGTGGATATAAAGTATTATCAATTCCAAAACCATTATAAAATGAACTATACTAAATACTTATGTCAGCCAACAAGCAAGTTAAACCATACAAATTACTTGACTAAAATATTTGAAGTGTAGTTTTTTGTGGATTTTATTAAGAACTTGCTAATTAAAATTTGATGGTTCTAATATATTTTAAAATAATAGTAATAATGTTTTTAAAAGAAAAGTCACTAAACTATTCCTAACTCAAATAGGTACAAAAATAGAAGCGAGATAAAAACTTGATGAATACTAGGTTTGAGAAAGTATACGTTACTAAGCTCAAGTGTTACTTGGGCTCAGAAACCCTATACGCGCGTATATATGTGCATATGAGTAACTTATATATTATAATAAAAATCATATATAAGGTATTTTTAGGAACATAGGAACATGCTGTGATGTAAATCAGTATTTAACTAGATTTTAGCATGTTCCTATTTCGTTCCAAGTCTGTTCCTAGATGGATCGGAATAGATTTTACCACGTTTTCCTCAACACAATATTATCTTCAAACCCACCAGACTTAACCCTTTTTTCAGATCTTTTTTTAAAAATATCCTCCTCAGAATACCCATACTTCCCACCAATAGCAAAAAGAACCTCAACTACATCAGCAATCTCCTCAAGATTCTTATCCTCTACAAGCTCGTCAACTTCCTCCTGAAGTTTCTTATACAAATACTCCAAAGCAACCTCATCATTTACAACTTCAAACTCGCAGTGATTACCACTATTTTCAATAATCTCAGGAATCCTATCTCTAACTAATTTATCGTAAATTTTCATATCAAACCTCCAAATATAATCATAAGTAAAATTATAAAACCACACAGTGAGAATGTCAAAATATGATAAACTATATCATATAAGAAAAAATAAAGGGGACAGGCAATGAGGTTAAATTTCAACTGTGTAACAGGTCACGACGACCATTTATATAAAAGAATACAACAAAGCTTTCACACAGCTACTTCCATAGATATAATAGTATCCTTCCTTATGGAATCTGGTGTAAAACTTATACAAAAGGATTTGGAAGCAATTAAAGACAAAAATATTCCCATAAGAATTCTTACAGGGAACTATTTAAATATAACTCAACCTTCTGCACTGTATTTATTAAAAGATATTTTAGGGGATAAGGTGGATTTAAGATTTTATAATGACACGAAAAGAAGTTTTCACCCAAAGGCATACATATTTGAAAACAACGAAGAAGGAGAAATTTTTATTGGATCATCAAATTTATCTAGATCAGCTCTAACTAGTGGGGTTGAGTGGAATTATAGAATAGACAAGAAAAAAAGTGAAGAAGATTACAACTATTTTAAGATGATGTTTGAAGATTTATTCTTAAATCAATCTATAATAGTAAATGATGAAGAACTAGAAAGATACTCAAAAACTTGGAAAAGACCAAAGGTATTTGCTCAAATAGAAGAAAAGAAAGAAAAAATAAACTACTCTTATGATGAAGACAGCAACATTACTAGCTTGTTTGAGCCAAGGGGAGCCCAAATAGAAGCACTTTATGAATTGAAGAAAACTAGAGAAGAAGGCAACGACAAGGCACTTGTAGTAGCCGCAACAGGAATAGGAAAAACTTATTTGGCAGCTTTTGATAGTAGGGAGTTTAAAAGAGTTTTATTTATAGCTCATAGAGAAGAAATCCTAAAACAAGCTTATGAAAGTTTTAAAAATGTTAGGACAGATAAGTTTTGTAAGAATGAAGATGTAGTTACCCAAAATCCTCACCTGGTAACTACAGTTAAAAATAATTATGATGTAGTTACTAAAGTTGCAGAAGGGGTAACTACAACTAAAACAAATTATAATGAAGACGGATATAATATGGGATTTTTTATGAATTCCACAAAAGATAGGGACAAAGATATAGTATTTGCATCTGTGCAAAGTTTGGGAAAAGAAAATTATCTAAATGAGGAGTATTTCTCTAGAAATTATTTCGATTATATTGTAGTAGATGAGTTTCATCATGCTGTATCTAAGAACTACCAAAATATAATAAACTACTTCACTCCTAAATTTATGCTAGGATTAACAGCCACACCAGACAGACTAGACAACAAAGACGTTTTTAGCGTATGTGACTACAACACTGTTTACGAGGCCACTTTAAAAACAGCCATAGACAAAGGTTGGCTAGTGCCTTTCAGGTATTATGGTATTTATGATGAAAGTGTAAATTATGATGAAGTTGAGTTTAAAAATGGAAAATACAATGAAAAGCAATTAGAAAATGCTTTAAACATAAATAAAAGGGCAGAACTAATTTTAAATCACTATAAAAAATACAAATCTTCTAGCGCCTTAGGATTTTGCACAAGTAAGTCTCATGCTGAGTTTATGGCAAAATATTTTAATGAACAGGGAATAAGTGCTTGTGCTGTTTATAGTGGCAGTGAAGGTGAATACAACGAGGAAAGAAACGTAGCTCTTAGTAAATTGAGAAATGAAGAAATAAAAGTTATATTCTCCGTGGATATGTTCAACGAAGGTCTGGATGTTAAAAGTATTGATATGGTCATGTTTCTAAGACCTACAGAGTCACCAACGGTTTTCTTGCAACAACTGGGTAGGGGTCTTAGAAAAGATAAAAATAAAAAATATCTAAATGTTTTAGACTTTATAGGAAATTATAAAAAAGCAAATTTAGTACCATATTTGCTTACTGGAGAAAGTAAGAAGATAGCTAAAACTACTGGGCTTATACCAAATGAAGAAGATTATCCAGAAGATTGTTTTATAGATTTTGATTTTAGACTAGTTGATATATTTGAAAAAATCAACAAAGCTAATCAGAAGTTGGAAGACCTCATTGTAGCTGAGTATTTTAAAATAAAAGAAGATTTAGGTCATATACCTTCAAGAGTCGAGATGTTTACTTATATGGATGATGACTTATATAACAATATGAAGAAGAAATCAAAGATAAATATATTTAAGGACTATATTAAATTTTCAAATGATAATAATGAGTATGAAAGCTGTTTAATAGATACCTTTGCCCATGATTTTATTAGATTTATAGAAAATACTAGCATGAGCAAAACTTATAAAATTCCTGTTATTTTAGCATTTTACAATAATGGTGAAATGAAGTTGGAAATAGATGATGATGACTTGTACAGAAGTTTTGACAGTTTTTATAATAAGGGATCAAACAAGGTAGATATGTTGAAAGATAAGTCTACTGCTAAGTTTGACACTTGGGGAAAAAAAGAATATGTATCTCTTGCTAGGAAAAATCCAGTCCACTTCTTGTGTAAGAGTAGTAGTGAATTTTTCACTATAAAAGGAGATAAGATTTGCTTAAATGAGGGGCTGAGGGAATATTTAAGCAAGGATGAGTTTGTGAAAAATGTGAAAGATGCTATAGGTTTTAGAACTAAAGAGTATTACAAAAACAGATTTAACAATAAATAATATTTGGGGGATTTAGCAATGATAGAAATAGAAAAACTTAAAAATTTAAAATCTCAAGGAGATATAAATCATGAAGATATAGTTCATGATTCTGTAGGATTCGTTGTAAATAATGCTATCGATAAAGATAATAGAGATTTATACAATGCAACTCAAGGAATATGGAAATGTAGTATAAGAAAAGTTAAGAATACAGATTTAGTATTTAGCTTATATAGAGGAATGATAGTTGGAGTTTGGATACCAGAAAAATGGTATGAAAGTGATATTAAGGGAAGGGTTTATTTTGAAGGAATACAATGTGAAGATAAAGATATTTTAGATAGATATCTTTATAAAACAGTTCCTAAAGCATACAGTGTAGTGAGATATTATGGTGGATTAAGAGTGAATTAATAATGAGGGGAATAAGTATAAAATGAAAGAAGATTTAAGAAAAAGGGTGTTTCAATCACTTAATAATGACTATATAAAAAAAATAATAGATAGTGAAGATTTCTTTTTACAAAAAGGCGTGGATAAATACAATGAATTTATGTCATTAGAACAATTAAGTAATGAACAATATGAAGGAATACGTAATAAAATAAAAGAAAAAACCAATGAAAGTAATTTTGATTTTATGAAACTTATTAATGAGTATGAAAAAAATTCATTGGAACATGAAACATTGGTTGTTTTAGGTGAATTAGTATCCTACTTAGATTCAAAAGCGGCAAATAAAAATGAATTTAATAAATATGATGATGGAAGAGTAGTAGCTGGATGCGGAGTATTTCAAGATGCATGGGTTAAAAACCTACTAAGATATAAAAATAGTAAAAACATGGATGACTTAAGCTATACAGTAAGAAATGCTTTGAAGTATATTATAAATCCGAAGGAGAATGTAACTATTGTAGGAGAGAAACCTAGAGAATCTATAGCACTTTCTTTACTTAATGATACAAGTGTAAATTTTGATGAGAAAATTATTAATTTATTTAAAGATATTGATTTTGGATTAAAAAATGAATCAAATAGAGGATATATTATAGGAGTCATACTTTATCTGCCAGAAATATATGCTTTATGGAATATAAATAAAAATATTTGGAAGATATCTCATGGTCACCCAATTGCTAAGGAAAAGAAAGATGAATATCTTAATAATAATGAAGTTTACATACATACAAGTATAAAAAAGGGACAAACAGACAATTTTTTAAATAACATAAAAATTGGAGACTTATTCTATTTATGTTATGGTTCAGAAATTAAATTACTAGGAGTAATTACTTCAGATGCAATAGAAATAGATGAATCAGGATGGGTTAAGAGAAAATACAAAGTTATTAAAGAGTATGATGGTGAAAATACATATACTGATACTAAGAGAGGGTGGTCTCCTAACTATAACTCTACAGTTTACGGTGTTCCTGTCAAAGACATGAAATTATTTGAAACCAATATATTAAAACCATATTTTAATATGGATGTAGAAACATTATTTAATGGAGAATTTCAAGGTGAAAATAATCTGCCAGATGAACCAAAAGAATATAAGATGGAAGATATTATACAAGATGTTTTTATAGAACAGTCAAAAATAGAAGATATAATTTTCAATCTAGACTATAAGAAAAACATAATACTACAAGGTCCTCCAGGTGTTGGAAAAACATTTGTTGCAAAAAAACTATGTTATCTTCACCAAAAATATAAATGCGATGATCAAATAGAAATGGTACAATTTCATCAATCTTACTCCTATGAAGATTTTATAAGAGGATACAGACCAAATTCTGAGGGAGGATTCTCATTAAAAGATGGAGTGTTTTACAAGTTTACACAAAAAGCCATAGTAAACCCTAATAGAAACTATTATTTCATAATAGATGAAATAAACAGAGGAAACTTAAGTAAAATCTTCGGAGAATTAATGATGCTAATAGAAAGAGACAAAAGAGGACAGGACTATGAAGTTAGTCTTACTTATCAAGAAAATGATGAAAAATTCCATATACCAAAAAACCTACATATCATAGGAACTATGAATACAGCAGATAGATCCCTTGCCATGGTAGATTATGCTTTGAGAAGAAGATTTGCATTTATAGATATTGAGCCAGCATTTGATAATGAAGTTTTAAGAAGTCATTTTGATAAATATTTAGGTCAGGAAATGACAGAAAAAATAATAAGTAAAATAAGTAACTTAAATCAAGAAATAGAAAAAGATAGTTTAGACTTAGGTAAGGGATATAGAATAGGTCATAGTTACTTCACACCAACAGAAGAAATTAAAGACGTAAAAATTTGGTACAAAAGAATAATAAAAATGGAGATAGAGCCACTTATTAGAGAGTATTGGTTTGATAGAAGTGAGGAAGAAATTCAGCCGAAAGTAGTTGATTTACTTGACGACTAGAAATATACCAATACAAAATATTTACTATATGCTTTGCTATGCATGGAATAGAGCTGAAGAGGTCAAAAACCTTGATTTAAGGGGTACAAAAGGAGACAATATTTATGACTTGCTCTCCTTAGTTCTATGCAATTATGTTTCAAAATTAATAAAAAAAGGAATTTATAAGCAGTATATACCTACAAATGAAGAGACGTATTCTTTAAAAGGAAAGATAAATTTTGGAGAGAGTTTAAAGAAAAATAGTTTTAAAAATGGAAGAGGGTTTTGTGAATTTGATGAGTTTAGTGATGATATCATACACAATCAAATTATAAAAGCCACACTATATAATATATTAAAATGCAAAACTGTAGATAAAAATATAAAAGATAAGGTGATGAAACTTTATCATTATTTTGATGGTATAAGTAGTGTTAAATTAAACAAAACCTCATTTGAAAAGGCAAAAACTCACAGAAATAACAGGCATTACAAGTTTAGTTTGGACATTTGTAAATTAATTTATAATGACATGATAGTTGATGAATTAACTGGAAATACTTCTTTTAATTATAAAGAAGAAGAGAAATTGGCATATTTATTTGAGGACTTTGTTAGAAACTTTTATAAAATACATCTATCTAATTCTTATGTTTGTAGAGAAAATATTAAGTGGGCTGCTGTAGGGAATGAAATGGATTTATTGCCAATTATGCAAACGGATATAACTATAAAAAGAGAACATGAAATTATAATAATGGATACTAAGTATTATAAAAATACATTAGTAAGTAATATGGGACAAGATAAATATCATAGTACAAATATGTATCAGATGTTTTCTTATTTGAAAAATGCAGAAGCTAAAGGTGGTCTATATAAAAACTCAAAAGGTATTTTACTGTATCCTCAGGTGAATAAATCACTGGATAATGTTTATAAGTTGCAAGATCATGTTTTAAAAATATGTACTATTAATTTAAATAATGAGTGGACGCAGATTCATAATAGATTACTAGAGATAGTTGGGGTAGAAAATGAATAATTACAGTTTTATATAACATCATAATAATTTTCAAATAAGTTCCCATGTGATATAGTGAGTGATAAGAGACTTAAAATAAAATATACAAGGGTGTATCAAAAAAGATACCACCTTGAAATTATATTTCACAATACAAATAACAAGAAAAAATGTATTTTACCATACAATTGAAATTAAAAACACAATAAGGAGTTGGAACTATTTTATATACAGAAAAAGATCTCAGCATATCCAGAAGAGATATATCAAAAATACTAGCAAAAGAATTTTACGATGACACACTATACACTTACATACTGCCAAATGACAAAACAAGATTAAAAGCACTGGAAGAATTTTTTTATTGCTACACAAATATGTACCCAACAGGAACCATAGTATCACCATCAAAAGATGCCCAGGCCATAGGATACATATTCTACAATAAGCACAATATAAAAAAATCAACCCAACTATATAACTTAATAAAACACTCAACAAATCTTATATCAATGACCAAGCACATATCAATGAAGGAATTTATAAGATTTGGAAAAGCCATATACAACAATTCATCAGCATGGATAGATGAATTTGTAAAAAGTGAATTTATACATATAGACCTAATAGTTGTGGATGAAAAACATAGAAATAAAGGACTAGCTAAAAAAATAATAAAAAGTGTTCTTGAAGAGGCAGACAAAGAAAATATAGTGGTCACATTGGAAACACAAAATCCTCACAATGTTCATATATATAAACATTTTGGTTTTGAAGTAGTAAAGAAGCAACAATATGAAAAGTTAACACAATATTGCATGATAAGAAAGCCTAATGAATAAGGAGTAAATCCAACACCAAATATTAGATTAAATAACAGGGTGGTGTCAGTAGAGCTAATATGTAAAAGTGTAAAACAAAAAAGATGGCAATGCCATCTTTTAATAACATAATTCATACTTGGGGAAAGTAGAATACTATGTAAGTTGTAATTCTTATGATAAAACAAAGCTACCTTTTTCTAAGGGTTAAAAAACAAAAAAGTCAGAAGGTGGAAGCCTTCTGACTTTTTTATATTTTCATAATATAATTATTATTTATAATTAAATAGTAGTACACTTTAATATAATTGTAAAGTGTTTTTAAAATAATAGACAAATACCCGCGTTTTTTATGTACTTGTAAATTTTAATAAACAATATATTAAATATGTAAAACATTTAATATATTGTTTCGAATACTCTGCATGAACTGTATAATACTATGGGGAATAATTTACAATAAAAGGAGAGTTAGAGTATATGAAAAGAAACATGAAAGCCAAAGCTTTGCTAGTAGCAGCTTTGTTGACTATTGGGGGTATAGTAGAAACTACAACAATAGGAGACGCACTCTCAACAAAGTCTAGCATTGCAACACAAGCTAAATCAAGCAAAACAGGAACAATAACTAGTAAAGTAAACATGAGAAAAGGTGCATCTACTAAATATAGAGTTGTAACTAAATTAAAGAAAAATGCTAAGGTAACTGTACTTAAGAAAATGAATAATGGTTGGTACCAAGTTAAATATAGTGGAAAAACTGGATATGTTAGTGGTAAGTATTTAAAAATTACTTCTACTAATAATACTACTACTTATAATAACCAACTTGGAGTAACAACTAATAAGGTAAACATGAGAAGTGGAACTTCTACTAAATACAAAGTTGTTGCTAAATTGCCTAAAAATGCTGATATAGATGTACTTAAAAAAATGAGTAATGGTTGGTATCAAGTTAAATATAATAGAACAACTGGTTATATTAGTGGTAAATACATAAAGCTTACAAGCAAAAGAGGTAAATCACTAGAAGAATTTGAAAAACTTTTACCTTCAATAGGATTTAACAAAAAAGGTGACCACTATTATTACTACGATAAAGGCACTTATTGTGGGGAAGCTATGATACACGACCCTAATGGTTACTACGACGAAGCAAGTTTCACTTTTGATAATATAACTCCAAATTATGAAAAAGCTTTAAAGAAATGTTTTAACTTACTATTACCAACTCAAGGTGATAAATTATTAGATATGGTAAAAAACAAGCCTTTTAAAGAAGAATATCACGGAATGAAAATGGATGGACGAATGGTTCATTTTATAAATATTAACAATGTTATTGACGTTAATATTTTAGAATACTATGATAAGTGGGATTTAGAATAAACACAAGTATATTTCAAATTAAATAAATAAAATAAAAGGTGTAGGATATATAGTAATAGCTATAAAATTCCTACACTTTTTATGCTTCAGAATATTAACAAGAGGTCTATGACATAACTATATGTGTCTTAATTAAAACTTAATAATATAATCTACTAAAAAAGAAAGTCCATAGTGTTTTGACCCAATGTATTAAACTAAAAATAATTTTATTTATTTGAAATACTAAGACCAAGCTTACAAGCTCTATCTAATAACTTTTTATTTGATTTAGTAGAGTTTTTATCAAATGCTTTTGTAGCTATCAATGTTTTATAGTGTTCAAGTCCCATTCCTTTTAGATGTTTTGAAGTGTATCTAAAATATTTCTTAAATAAGAATGAAAAAGGAGCTGCTTGAGTATAAACCATTATTAACTTCTTTTTACCAAACCTAGGTATATGCTTGCCTTTGTCTATTGTAGTTAGTGGATATAACCTATCTAGTATAAGTTTAGTTTGGGCTGATACTTGGCATATATACACGGGAGATCCTATTATTACATAATCAGCATCTTTTATTTCCTTGTAAATTGTTTGCATATCATCTTTAACTGCACAATCATGTACATTTCTACAGTATAGACATCCTTGACATCCCTTTATATTCATATCATTTAGATAAAATTTTTTTATGTTTGAGTTTGAAGAGTTAGCTCCATCTAAAATTTTTTCAATTATTGTATCCACATTACCATTTTTTCTAGGACTTCCTACAAATGCTATTATTTTACTCATATAATATCCTCCATACTTAGTCTATCTCTTCTAAATTCTTATAAACTCGTTTTAAATAATCTTCAAATTGTTGTATTTCTTCATTAGTAAAATCTTTATAATATGTTTTCTCCATTTTAGATACTGCTTCTTTATAAATATTAATCTCTGGAATTGCTTTATTTGTTAAAGAGATTAAAGTTATCCTTTTATCAGTAGTGCTAGTTTGCTTTGATATGTATCCATTTAAATATAGTCTGTCTAACATACCTGTTAATGTTGATTTACTTAGGGATAGTTCAGTACATAAATCATTAATAGCCATTTCATTATTTTTATATAAAGTAAATAATATTTTACCTTGAGCATGATTTATGTTTGGCTTTGTAGTAGATTTCATTATCTTTGTAAATAGTCTACCAGATAAAAAATTTATTTTACTTATTAATAATCCACCTATTTTATTGTTCATAACATTTACTCCTATAATTAGTATAAAAATATAGTACTATATAGTACTAAAAAACACAATGCTATATTATGAATAAGAATACATCTTTATTGTAATAATAATATGGTACATACATAGTACAAATATATTTAAGAGGTGATATATATGCAAATGAATGCAAAAGAACAATTACAAAGTGCTTGCACTCAATTATCAACTGCTCAAAGTGCTTTAAATCAAGCTATGAGCACAGTTGAAAAACCAAACAATAAACAAGAAATAGAAAAGGCTTTAAGCGCAGTTAACAATGCTGTTTCTGTAGCAAATAGTGCTTGTCAAAATTATACAGAATAATTAATAAAAAAGACTTTCGTACTATCTTAGTACGAAAGTCTTTTTTATTAGATTTTCCACAATAGGCACATCAGCAGGAGCCCATACTAAGGAATTTAGATTTTCTTTTTTTAGATAAACCAGTTTAGAATGCTCCCTAGCAACAGGAGTACCTTTTACCAATTTACACTTAATCCCTATAAGATTTACTATAACTTTTTCATATTCATGAGTATTCTCGTCAAACTCATGCACAGCTTTTACTGTACAGTTTAACTCTTCCTTTATTTCTCTTTCTATAGCTTCAAATAAAGATTCTCCTTGCTCAACTTTTCCACCAGGAAACTCCCATTGGTTGGGAAGAGTCATCTCTGGAGATCTAAGAGCACATAATATTTCATTATTTTCGTTCTCTATTATGGCAGCAACTACTTTAATTGTCTTTTTCAAAATATCACCTCATACAATAAGATACCATAAATAATACAAATTTAAAGTATTTTTCTAGTTAATTGTTTTGGAAATCATGGGAAAACTAATTGTCAGAAATGATTAATATACTGAACGAAAAAAAAAGATGGCAAGGCCATCTTTTAATAACATAATTCATACTTGGGGAAAGTAGAATACTATGTATATTATGATTCTTATGATAAACAAAGCTACCTTTTTCTAAGGGTTAAAAAGAAAAAGTCAGAAGGTATAAGCCTTCTGACTTTTTTATATTTTCATAATATAATTATCATTTATAATTAAATAGTAATATATCTTACTATATTTGTAAAGCATTTTTCCAAAATAAGTTAAATTATTTTAAAGCATTTACTATATATAATTATCTATCTATATTTAAATCGTATTTTTTTACCACTGGATTAGAATTTCTTATAGCACTTCTTTCTATATTAGGAGTGTCTTTTCTTACAACATCATAAAGAGATGCCCCTACCAATTCTCCTACTTGTTGAAGTCTATCTGTGCTTATGTTAATTTTTATAGTATCTTTTGGAGTATGATAGTATTCTTCTAAATTACCATCTTTATCTCCCCATATAAAGCAAGCTGATGGTATTCCAGCTTCACCAAATGGTGCATGGTCAGAAGATGAACCTTTGCCAATGGATAAAACTTCATTACCTAATCTGTATCCAGATGCTGTCATTGATTCAGTAACTAAATTTTCATTACCGTCTATAGTGTCTGCATATAATATATCACAAGATTCAGCGCTAGTTGCTATCATATCCATGTTGAAGTTTGCACAACTTCTATCTAATTCATCCTTAGTTAATTGAGAAACATAGTATTTAGACCCATTTAAGCCTATTTCTTCAGCACCACAAGCAATAAATCTTATTTCTTTATCTATAGGATAAGATTTTAATATTTTAGCCAATTCTAATAACATAGATGTGCCAGATGCGTTATCGTTAGCGCCTGGAGCATAAGGTACACTATCATAATGAGCTGTAACATAAACTATTTCAGGGTTTTTAACCTTTTTAGGTTTTCTAGTTGCAATTATATTTTGTGAATCTGTTAAAAGATTTGATTTTATAGAAACATTAACACTGTTTTTTGTCATTTCATCCTTTATTTTTTGACCATCTTCTAAAGATACAGATAAGAAAGGTATATTTGATTTGTAATCTCCTAAAGTAGGGTTTATGTTTCCATTTGTATTATTATACATTATGACAGCTATTGCACCTGCTGCTTCTGCGTTCTTTGCTTTTTCTGCAAATGTAGTTGCACCCCTTTGTACAAGTGCCACATTACCTTTTACCTCAGTTGGGAAGTTTGATACATCACTTCCAAAACCACAATCAACAACTTGTCCTTTTATTCCGTCTTTGTCAGTATATCCTGAACCAGTAGCTGTATTTACTCTGAATAAAACATCTTTAAAGTTTTCAACTGTTAGTTCAGAGACTACATTGTTAATACCAAAATTTTGAACCTGCACATCATATCCATAACTTTCAAACTTAGATTTAATGTAGTTTGATCCCTCTTTTTCCTCATCTGTACCAGCTACTCTTGGTCCAATAGATTCACTTAAATACTTAATATGTTGTAGAGCCTTGTTAGAATCTACCTTTGTAATAATTTTTTGGTCAAAAGCTTTTAATGCATTTTCATTTGGTGCTGCGAAGGATATCATTGGCACTGATATTGCAAAAGCAGCAAGTAGTGAAATAAGTTTTTTTGTTATTTTCAACTCAATCTCCCCTTAATATTTATTTAGTAGTACTTCTTTATTACTACTATTAAAAATAATTGTATCAGAGAGAGATATCATAAAATGTCTTATTTTGAAAGAATAGATACCATTTTAAAAATATTTTTCTTTAATTATTTGACAAAAATATATAATTTAATTTGAATAATTTGTTTTTTATAAGATTTACTATAAGTTTTTCATATTCATGAGTATTTTAAGGGGGTATCATTTTTGATACCTCCTTTTTAAAAGTAATGAAACATAATAAAACATGATAAAACCAACTAGAACATGACAACAAATAGTAGTATATGCTAAACTTGTCTTAAGTAAACCATTTATCTAAGGGGGAGAAATACAAATGAAAAGAAAGCTATCTTTACTACTAACAACAGCAGTAATACTATCAGCATTATTTACAGGATGTACTTCAACACAGAACAAAGAAGAAGACAAAGACGCAACAAAGAAAGAAGAAACTTTAGCATTAAAGGGGAAAGGTTTATCAGTTTATTGTGGGGCAGGAATGACAAAACCATTTGAGAAAATAGCAGAGGAGTTCAAAAAAGAAACAGGTTGTGACATAAAGGTAACTTATGCTAATGCAGCTCAAATACAAACACAAATAAATACATCTGAAGAAGGAGATCTATTTATAGCAGGTTCTTCAGAAGAATTAAAACCAGTAAAGGATCAAGTAAAAGAAAGTGTGGATCTTGTAAAACATATACCAGTACTTGCAGTTAAAAGTGGAAATCCTAATGAAATTACAGGTCTTAATGACTTAACAAAAGATGGTGTAGAAGTTGTTTTAGGTGATTATGAAGCTACACCAATAGGAAAAATAGCTAAAAAAGCACTAGGAGATGCAAAAATATTTAAAAAAGTAAATGTAGTTGCAAATACTTCTACAGCACCAGAACTTACAAACGCTCTTACAAGTGGGGGATGTGATGCAACTATAGTTTGGAAAGAAAATGTAAAAGGTGACAATATAGAAATAGTAAACACAAAGGATTTGGATAAATATATAAAAACAGTACCAGCAGCTTCTTTAAAATGCAGTGAAAATAAAGAATCATTAACTGCTTTTATTAAGTTTTTAAATCGTGATAAGGCAAAAGATATATGGAAAAGCTTTGGATATGAAGTATTAAACTAGAAAACTTATATGAAAAATAAAGGAAATAATTTATTTAATATTATCTCATATACAATCACCGTTTTTGTGGTAGTATTTATGTCTTCAATAGTACTCACCATTGTAATAAAAGGAATTCCATATATAAAAGAAGCATTTGTTTCAAAAGAAATACAATTCTCGCTAAAACTTAGTTTAATAACAACAACCATATCAACTATCATCTGTATGTTCTTATCTATACCAACATCATATACTTTGACGAGAGAAAACAATAAACTAAATAAATATATGAGAATAATTATAGAGCTGCCTTTGTGCCTTCCATATTTGGTATTGGGCTTTAGTTTACTAATTATTTTTTCATCACCCTTTGGAAAAGCTTTGAAACATGCTGGAATAAAAGTTATATATAGCCAGTTAGGCATAATTATAGCTCAAGTTGTGGTAAATTTACCTTATGCTATTCGGATTTTGAGAACAGCTTTTTTGGAGGTGGACAGTAGGCTGGAGTTTATAGCAGGTACTTTGGGAGCGTGCAAGTTTACTAGGTTTTTAACTATTACACTTCCTCTTGCAAAAAACTCTATAATAGGAGCGTTGATTTTGACTTGGTCTAGAGGCCTTGGTGAATTTGGAGCTACACTCATGTTGGTAGGAGTTACAAGGATGAAAACAGAAACACTTCCTGGAAGTATATATTTAAATGTGGCAACGGGAGACAATGGGGTAGCCATGGCTTCTGCATTAATACTTCTTTTAATTTCATCAATTTCATTATTTGCTTCCAATTATTTTACAAACAAAGATTTGCAAAGAGATAGAATGAAGGATGTGGTAGGAAGGTGAAAAGTTTAATAGATATAGAGCAATTTTCTGTAAGTGTAGGTTCATTCTCTTTAAAAAATATAAATTTACAAATTTACGAAAATGAGATCTTTGCCATATTGGGAAAGACTGGTTCAGGCAAAACTGTACTATTGGAATCCATAGCAGGTTTTTACAAAAGTGAAGAAGGAAGTATAAAAATTTATGATAAAAAAGTAAATGAAGTACCTTTAGAAAATAGAAAAATAGGATTTGTTTATCAAGATTATGGTTTATTTCCTCATATGACTGTTTTTAATAATATATCCTATGGTCTTAAAATACAGAAAATTAATAAGAAAACCATAAAATCCACAGTGGAAGAAATTTGCAAAATTTTATCCATAGAAAAAATATTAAATCAATATCCAGGAACTTTAAGCGGAGGAGAAAAGCAAAGAACAGCTTTAGCAAGATCTGTAGTTTTAAAACCTAAAATTCTATTAATGGACGAGCCTTTTTCAGCTTTGGACCCTACAACAAAATTAAGTATGTACGATGAAATAAAAAAGATACATAAAATATTTGGATGCACCATAATTTTTGTAACCCATGATTTTAATGAAGCTCAAATAATGGCAGATAGAATAGGGATTTTAAAAAGTGGTGAACTAAAGTCAGTGAGAAAAAGTAAAGAATTATTTAATGAATATAAAGATGAAGATATTAATGAGTTTTTGGGAATAAGAAGGGGGAAATATTATGACAAAAGAGGAGTTATTTCAAACATTACATAAGTATTTTGAAGATTTAATAAAAGAAAATAATCTAGATGATAGTGATATAGTAATTAATTCTAAAACGCTGACTCCACAAGAGGCAATAGGTATTGTAAAAAGAAAAGACTTTCCAATTATAGTGGGAAAAGATGTAATGGTTCAAGCTGAATTTCAAGGTGCAATTGGACAAGCATTTACAGATTCACCATCAGCCTTTAGAGGAAACCTAAAAGAAATACTTCAGCTAGATTTATTAAATGATTCCCATGGAAGGGGACTTTTTCTAGCAAGTTTAAATGCAGTTATGTGCAAATTAAATATGGCTACAAATACTATTCACTGCAAAAACAATGATACAGAAATTTGTGCAAAGAAGTTCGCTGATTATGTGAGAGAAAACTTTGAAAATAAAAAAATAGCACTAATAGGATATCAACCAGCCATATTAGAACATTTAGCAAAAGAAAATAATATACGTGTATTAGATTTAAATCCAGATATGATAGGACAAAGGAAATATGGAGTGCTTGTAGAAGATGGTGTGAAAGATTACGAAGATGTGGTGATTAACTGGAGTGATGTGGTACTTTGCACAGGTAGTACTTTATGCAATGGATCTTTAGTCAATTTTATGGATATAGAAAAAGAAGTTGTGTTCTTTGGAACAACTATTGCAGGTGCGGCAAATATATTTGATTTAAAACGAGCATGCTTTTGCTCACAATAAAAGACTAACTGAAAATATGTTAATTATTATTACTGAAAAACAGCTATCCAATAGCTGTTTTTTTTTATTTGAGAGTAAAAATTTTAATCTTAATTCATTATAAAAAATGAGTGATATAGTAACTTAACAAAATAAGAACTTCTATTTATATTTTTTCATAATAGAGATATTATAATATTATGGTAAAATATTTATAAAACTTATTGAAAACAGCAAATTAAGGGGGCAAAATAAATTGGAAAAACTAGATATTATAGATAAAGTAAATTACAAAAAAATGATGGAACACAGAAATAGCTTAACTGGTTTTGCAAAAGATATAGGTATAAAAATAACAGCAATCTCAAAAGGTTATGCTAAGGGAGAAATTGATATAAATGAAAGTCACTTAAATCCTGGAAATTCTGTTCATGGAGGATGTATTTTTACTTTGGCAGATACGGTGGGAGGAACTGCAGCATGGTCTAGAGGTAACTACGTGGTAACTACTTCCAGTAATATTACTTATCTAAATCCTGCCATAGAATCAAAAAAGCTAACAGCTATTGCCAAGGAAATCAAATTTGGTAAGAAGGTTCTAGTTTATGAGGTGGATATATGGGATGATAGTGAGAGACTAATTGCCAAGGTTACTAATTCTTATTACAATATAGAAAAAAAAGTAGATTTATAGTACAAATAAGTATTAATTAGAAATGGAAAGAGTGTATTAAAAAAAAATACACTCTTTTATTATTCCAAAAAGTGACAATAATATAAAAAAATCAGACACAAATATAGATAATTACTTATAAATTCTGTATAATTAACTTAATTATTGTTAGGGAAAAGGAATATATTATGGAGGAATAGTGAATGGAAGATTTTAGGAGTAAATATACGGATATTCAGCTTGTAGAAAAAGACGAATTGGCTGAAGTATATGTGGCCATAAATAATGAAACACAGCAAAAAGTACGTCTAAAAGTTCTAAGAAAAGAAAGCAATCATAAAAGATTCATAAAAGATATAACAGAAAAAATAAATATGTTAAAAGATTTAAAACATGAAAATCTAATAGGAATAAATGGCATATTTAGTTTTGTAGAAAGAAATTATATTTATTACTATATAGAAACGGAGTATTTCAAAAGTAGAAGCTTATGGAATAAGATAGTATTTAGCAAACTGACTTATAGACAAAGTCTAAATATAATTAATCAAATAGCAGAAGGATTAAAGGAGTTTCATCATAAATCATTAAGTCATGAAAATCTAGACACAGAAAACATTTTCATAGATTCTCAAGGTGTTGTAAAAGTTGATGTGTTATCATATTTAGAGCAAAAATACGATGAGTCAGGAAATCTTATTGATGAAGAGGACTTTGAGGCTGGAAAAGAAGAAGATATTTATTCTATAGGTATTATTTTATACACGTTAATAACTAGGGATCTTGATTTTACTTCAAGAAAATTAAAGAAAAAAATTAAAGATGAAGAAATATTTAGTATTATATATAGTGCAATTACAGATAAAGCAGACTATATGTATGAAAACTTAAATGAATTTATATTAGATGTAAGTTCTTATCTAGAAAGCCTACCAATGGATGTTGAAGAAACATTAGACGAAATTGATTCAGATGTAGAGCAAGAAAATGTACAAGAAGAGAGTGTACAAGAGTATGATTCAAAATTAAAGAAAAGAAGACTAATTAAGAAAGTATGTGCTTGTGCAGCTGTGTTTCTACTTTTAGTAATAGGTGTAAAAGGCATAGAGTTACTTAACAAGAACAAAAAAGAAAGTGCTAAAATTAAACCAACTACAGAGGTAGTAAAAGAAGAGCCAGTAAAAGAGGAACCTGTAGAACCAGAAGAAAATACAGAAGTTGAAGCAGCTGATGTAGCAACTGATGCAACAGATATTCAATCAAATGATGAAGATACATACCAAAATGATTATTATTCAGATGAAAATACTAATAATAGTAACAATGTAAATAACAATTACAACAATAATCATAATAATAGCAGTAGCAATAACAACAATAATCATAATAATAACAATACTGGAAACAATACTGGTGGTAATAGTAGTGGTAGTGGTAATAATACAGTAGTGCCGAAGCCTGAGGAAAATAATGGAGAATCTTCTAAACCAGAAGATAATAAGCCAAATACTGGAGGAGAAGAAAAACCAAAACCTGACCCTAACCCAGAAGAAGGTAACGGTGGAGAAAATGGTGGTAATGAATCAGACTCAGAAATAAATAGTGGAGTAGAATAAATTAATAAAATATTTACTGGAAATATTAAATAGAAAAAGTAAGGAGGAATTAAATTGAGTTGTATATTTTGTGAAATAAAAGATTATGTACTGGAAAATGACCTTGCTTATGCTATTTTCGATAAATTTCCAGCAACACCAGGTCATATGTTAGTAATACCAAAGCGCCATGTTGCAAACTTCTTTGATATAACAAAGGAAGAAAGAGAAGCTATCTTTGACTTAGTAGATAAAGGCAAAGAATTGCTAGATGAAAAATATAGTCCCAATGGATATAATGTGGGAGTCAATGTAAATGAAGCTGGTGGACAAACCGTCTTTCATGTTCATATACATTTAATGCCTAGATTTACTGGAGATGTGATAGACCCAACAGGTGGAGTAAGAGGAGCTATACCCAAGTACATGAAATATAGTAAATAATAAAAGATTGACTTATACATAATGACGTATAAGTCAATTTTTTTTGCAAAAACTTAAAATACTACAAAATAATACATTTTACAACTTTGAAACAATTTAAATATAAAAATGAAACTTCCATTTATTAATATTAGAGTACAAGAAAATTAATAACAGCGGAGGTTGAGAATGAGGAGAATAAATTACAAAAAATTAATTGTAGTTTTGGGAATTAGTATAGTACTGTTGTTCAGTGCTGGTTTATCTTTCTCAAAAGTAATGGGATATTATAGTAAAAAAAAAGATAATGTCATACATAGCAGTCAAGAAGAAAAAGTAAAAATAGAGCTTAAATATGCAAATACTAGTGAAACGGGTCAAAAGTATGCTTATGATTCAAAAAAAATAGAAGAAAGAATTAAAGCAAATAATTATTTAAATAGTGGTGAAAAGATGGTGTTTTTAACTTTTGATGATGGACCATCAGTAACAAATACACCAAAAGTACTAGATCTACTAGACGAAAATAATGTAAAAGGAACTTTCTTTGTACTTGGATCTACTTTAGAAAATGGAGGGGAAAATGCTAAATCACTATTAAAAAGGATATTTGATACTGGTCATGCAATAGGAAACCATACCTACAGTCACGATATGAATAAATTATATCCAGGAAGAAACTTAAATTTAAATGCATTTAAAGAAGATTTGGTAAGAAATGAAAACTTGTTAAAATCTATATTGGGTGATGGATTCTCAACTAAAGTAATGAGGTGTCCTGGTGGATATATGTCGTGGAAGGGTATGGACCCACTAGATGAATATCTAAAAGAGAATAATATGGCATCCATAGACTGGAATGCACTTAATAAAGATGCAGAAGGTGGAAGAAAAAATGCAAATCAATTAGCGAGTATTGCTATTGAAACATCACAAGATAAAGATGTTGTAATTTTATTAATGCATGATACTTATTTAAAAGAAGAAACTGTAAAAGCTTTACCAGAAATAATAAAGCATTTTCAGGCTAATGGATATGAATTTAAGACTTTAGGATAATATTAATTATAAACTATAAATATAGACAAATATCTAAAAGAGGAAAATAAATGTATTGAATGCAGATTAAAAGGTAAGGGAGACAAAAGTATGAAACCAGTGGTAAAAAAACTAACTATTTCATTATTCTGTTTAATAGTAGTCTTAGTTGGGACAGGATGTAAAAAGTCGGATGTTAATATAACAGGAGTTAAAACTGGTCAATATAAAAAAGAAAAAATAAATAAACTTAAAAATAGAAAATTTGAAGATATTGTGGATGTAGATAACAAAAATATAGTAGCTGTAGCTACGGACCCCAAAAAAAATATATACTTCTTAACATCAAAAGATAGAGGAGCAAATTGGTTTGAGAAAAAAATAAAACTTGATAGCAAAAAAGGGAAAAATTTTCGAATTATAAAAATAAATATACTGGAAAATGGAGATATAGCAATATTTTATACAACTGAAGATACAGGTTTGCAAGTTAATTATACTCTGGTCAATAACATGAGTAATATTAAAAATACTAGCAATAAAGATTTTTTTTTAGTTGTAGGAAATGAAATCATTCAAATTGATGGTAAAACAAAAAAAGAAAAAAATAAATACAAAAACGATGAGATTATAGAAAGTTATGTAGTAATAAATAATTCACTAATTGTATCTACTGAACAAAAAAATATTAAGTATAATATTGAAACAGGTAAAAAAATTGGAGAATTAAAAGACTTACAAAGTGAAATAAAAATGAACTTATAAGCAAGAAAATATTGTATGGTAGAAGAGGTATATACTTGAAAAGAACCACTGGAAAATTATTCAAAAAAAGAAGTTTAATGTTTAATTATATCTTTATGCTAGTTATGTTTACCATAACTCAGATAATCGGGATAGTAATATGTTTTAATTATGGTAAGATGAATTTATTATTTTATTTATTAGTAATAGGAGTTTTGAATTTTATACTATACAAACTATTCAGGTTTTGAAAATATAAAATAAGTAATTAGATATTAATATTTAAAAACAAGTAATAATATCCTTATAAATTTAAGATCCTCTTTATGAGGATTTTTTTGTTAAGAAAATATAAATATAGTAATATAAAAAAATTTATAATAAAGTATATATATTACAAAACTTTTTAAATTATATAAAACGTCTAATATATGAGAGGTGAACAAATGAAATGAAATTACTAAGCTTAGTAGAAAGAAAAAAAGAAAAACAAGTAAGAAAATATATAGTTGATAAT
>Ga0129308_1000449_pt1 | contig 61522 bp, 55 predicted proteins | sample L827metagenome_FD_94440 | JGI IMG/M metagenome (GOLD analysis project Ga0129308, IMG submission 94440) | Ring-tailed lemur group fecal microbial communities from Wisconsin, USA - L827 metagenome | ecosystem: Host-associated > Mammals > Digestive system > Large intestine > Fecal | place: USA...
CCTTGCGGCAGAGTCTTCAGTAGAGTTAAAAACTATTTTTAATAAAAAGATGGGAACAGGATTCTTTGGAGGTGAAGGATTTATACTACAAGAGCTAAGAGGTAGAGGAACTGCATTTTTAGAAATAGACGGAGATGCAATAGAAATGAATTTAGCTCCAGGAGAAGTTATAAAAATAGATACAGGAAATTTAGTAGGATTTGAAGATAGTGTTAAATATGAAGTAGAATTTGTAAAAGGTATTGGTAATGTATTATTTGGTGGTGAAGGTTTATTTTTAACTAAGCTTACAGGTCCAGGTAAGGTAGTTCTTCAAACAATGAATATGAATGAGTTTGCTTTAAGGGTAGGATCATATATTCCAACAAGTTCAAATTAACAAAATAATAAATTTTATAATAATTGGGTATATGTAAGGTATACCCAATTATTTATTATGGATAAATTGAACTGTAATGTTATGGATGAAAAGCAACAATATTGTTTATTATAGTTACTATTTCTTCTGGTGATTCATTTAAATCATTTTCTAACCATGTTTGAACAACAGAAAAAACTCCCCCAACGTTATACTTTATAAAGTAATCTAAAAATACATCATCAACCTTGGAAGAACTTATAAGTTTGTCAATTTCGGCTTTTCTTGCCAGTAAAAAAATACGATCCATAAGATTATTTTCTATATGATGACAAAATAATATTTTGCACAATTCTTTATTTTCTTTAATAAGTTTTAGAGCATTAAGCAGTAGTACATCTTTATAGTCTTCAAGTGGGGTTTCTTCTATATATTCTAAAATTTGATTAAAGAATTCATCTTCCATGGACTGTAATAAATCATAAGCATCTTTATAATGAGTGTAAAAAGTACCTCGGTTAATGTTAGCATTTTTACATATATCTGTAACTGTAACCTGGTGAATTTTTTTGCTTTCAAGTAAATTAAGTAAACTATCTTTAATTATTTTCTTGGTATATAAAATTCGTCTATTTCCTTTAATACCAGCCATATACATAATCCTTTCTTTAAGTAGGTTGCTACCGGAAGTTTAATTGCTCAACATAGGACTTAAAATGGCAGCAGATTTTTATAATTACAATTTTAAGTTACAAGTTATTAAATGAACAAAAAAAGATTAAATGTCTATTTAATAACAATATGATAGCATGTGATTATTGTAAGTAGTTTATATATTATTTATACTTATGTATTATAGCATTAACTAAACAGAGTGTCTATTTAATAACAGTGAGCAGGTAAAACAAAATGATGGGGGGAAAAAATGTCATATATACAAATAATAGATGAATATAAGCGTTACAAAATTGGAGAAAATACTGTAGTTGCTAATAATGGTATTAATTTTTCTATAGAAAAAGGAGAGTTTGTAATTATTTTAGGACCAAGTGGTGCTGGAAAAACAACTGTGTTGAATATTCTTGGAGGGATGGATACTTGTGATGAAGGAAACATAATTATTGATAATGTTGATATATCAAAGTTTAGTAATAAAGAGCTAATAAATTACAGAAGATATGATGTGGGATTTGTATTTCAGTTTTATAACTTAGTTCAAAATTTAACGGCGAGAGAAAACGTAGAGTTAGCAACTCAAATTTCAAAGAATGCTTTAGACGTAGATAAAACTTTAGAGATTGTTGGTCTTGGTCATAGAAAAGATAACTTTCCAAGTCAATTGTCAGGAGGCGAGCAGCAAAGGGTTTCAATAGCTAGGGCAATAGCCAAAAATCCAAAGCTACTTCTGTGTGACGAACCAACTGGAGCACTTGATTATAAAACAGGCAAACAAATTTTAAAAACTTTACAAGATACATGCAAAGAAATGGGAACAACTGTAATAGTTATAACTCACAACGCATCACTTGCACCAATAGCTAATAGGGTCATCAATATTAAAGATGCAAAGGTTCAAAATGTACAAATAAATGAACATCCTGTTTCTGTGGAATCTATTGAATGGTAGAGGATGATAGATGAAAAATAGAGCATATAAAAAATCAATAAAAAGAGAGATACTATCATCAAAAGGAAGATTTATATCTATAATGGCAATAATTTTTCTAGGTGTTGCTTTTTATGCTGGAATAAAATCTTGTGGTCCAGATTTAAAAGAATCCATCAATGAATATTTTGCAAAACAAAATTTAATGGATAGTAAGATAGTATCTACTCTTGGACTTAAGGAAAATGATTTAAAACTACTAAAAAATAATGATAAAATTCTTGATTATTATGCAAGCCATAGTGTAGATGTGAATTTAAGTAATACAAATCATGTAGTTAAATTTATGGAGTATGATGAAAGTAGCTCTGAGAAGATGAACACACCAGTTGTTACAAAAGGAAGACTACCACAAAGAAGTGGTGAAATTGCCATAGATGTAAATGCATTGAAAATAGATAAAAACCTAAAAATAGGTGATAAATATGTTATAAAATCAGACAAGGATACAGAAAGTTATTTTAAAAAGAAAACTTTTGAAATTGTTGGATTTGTCCAAAGTCCCATGTATATAGATAATATGTCTAGAGGAACAACTACTGTAGGAAAGGGAAGCGTAGATTATTTTACACTTATAAATAGCTCTGATTTTTCTATGGATGCTTACAGTGAAATTTATGTGAAATTTAAAAATACAGAAAATTTTGGAGCTTATGATGGTTTTTATAAAGATATGATGGAAGAAAACAATAAATATCTTAAAAATTTATACTCACATAGAGGGGTAGAAAGAATTGAAGAAATTAAGTCACAGGCGCAAGATAAATTTGATAAAGCATATAAAGAAATAGAAAAAAATGAAAATAAGCTTAAAAATGCTCAGAAAAAAATAGACAATGGTAAAATGCAACTTTTACATGGTAAAGCAGAATATGAAAAAGCTTTAGTAAAGTATCAAAAAGAAATAAAAGATAATGAAAAATTATTAAAACATAGTGAATCTGAATTAAAAAAAGGTCAAAGAGAACTTGATAAGAAAAAGGAAACTTTAACACAAGGAGAAGAACAACTTGAAAGTGGTAAGACTCAGTTAAATCAGTCAAAGCAAGTATTCTTAAATCAAGGGATTGACCCTACAAAAGATACAAAAGAATATGAAAATCAAATATCAGATTTGAATACTTTGATTTCTACATATGATGAACTATCTAAAGATATAAAAGAAAGTACAAAGAACTTAAATGAAAATAATGAAATTCCAAGGGGAAAAATTCAATATTGGAAAATGATTATATCTAATCCTAATTTAGGATTAAACAAATTAAGTGATTTAGTAAATATATTAGAAAAAGACCCATCAAATATCTCTTTAGCACTAAGACTTTCACAAAGTATTGAAAGTGCGAGTAAAAGTGCAAGTGAAAATAAATCAAAGCTGGAAACGCTGCTTAGTGGAATAACTCAGTATCAAGCAGGCGTGAAAACATACAAAAAAGAAAAAGCTAAAATTACTGAAGGAAAGGCATTACTAAATCAAGCTCAAAGCAAACTAGATAAAGGAAAAGAAGATTTAGTAAAGGGTAAGAATTCACTTGAAGAAGGTAAAAAGCAAGGTCAAGAAAAACTTAACAAAGCACAAAAAGAAATTCTTAACTCTGAGAAAAAACTCCTTGATGGAGAAAAAGAAATAAAAGCAAATAAAGAAAAACTAGTAGAGGCTAGAGAGGAAATAGATAATCAAAGAGAAAAAATAAATAAGCTTGATGATAGTAAATATTATTTTTTTAATAGAAATGATAACCCAGGATACTCCACATACAAAGGATCAATTGATAGCTTAGATAAAATAGCATCAGTATTTCCTGTATTTTTCTTCTTAGTAGCAGCGCTAATATGCTTAACTACTATGACAAGAATGGTAGAAGAAAATAGAATAGAAATAGGAACTTTAAAAGCACTAGGTTATAGAGATTTAGAAATAGCTAGAAAATATATAGTTTATGCTTTTATTGCTAGTATTGCAGGTGTAATAGTTGGTATATTAGTAGGAAGTAGTGCATTACCATTAATAGTTAATATAGCTTATTCATCTAGCTTTACCCTACCTAAAGTTATAATAAATTTCTATCCATCTTATATAATGCAATCTGTAATAGCATCACTACTGTGCACAGTGGGAGCATCAGTTATTGTTTTAAAAGAAGAATTAAAAGATAATCCTTCTAACTTAATGAGAACAAAAGCACCAAAACTAGGTAAAAAAATATTACTAGAAAGAATTAAGCCTATATGGAGAAGACTTAACTTTAATCAAAAGGTAACTTTTAGAAACCTTTTTAGATATAAACGAAGAATGTTTATGACGGTGTTTGGAATATCCGGATGTATGGCCATGCTTGTGGCAGGTATATCTCTTGAAAAATCAAATTCATCTTTATCAGATTTACAATTTGGAAAACTAATAAAATACGATGCAATGGTTGTATTTGATGATAATAGTACAAAAAAAGAAAATGAAGAATATAATAAATCTTTAATTAATCTAGAAAATTATGAAGATGATTTAAATATTTATCAAGAATCAGTTACTTTTATTAAGGACAATATGAGCAAACAAAGTGCCATGATGTATGTACCTGAAAACACAGATAAATTAAATGGTTTTATCCTATTAAATGATAGATCTAGTGGTACAGAATATAAACTAAGTAATAATGGGGCTATTATAAATGAAAAATTAGCAAAACTTTTAAATGTGTCTATTGGAGATTATATAAAGTTAACAGATTCTAATAATAATGATCGCAAGATAAAAGTAGAGAATATAATAGAAAATTACACTGGTCATTATATTTATTTATCACCATCATATTACAAGAATATATTTAAAAAAAATGTGTCATATAATGCACAGTTATTAAAATTTAATTCTAAAACTTATGATGAAAATAAATTATCATCAACACTTATGGATAATAGTAAAGTTGTAAATGTTACTCTTGCATCTAAAATGAAAAGTATGAGCGAATCAGCAGATTTAGGATTAGTTATGATAGTTATAATAGTTGCTTCAGGAAGTTTAGCCTTTGTAGTATTATACAACTTAATAAATATAAATGTATCAGAGCGTATTAGAGAAATATCTACAATAAAAGTATTAGGTTTCTATGATAATGAAGTTGATATGTATATATTTAGAGAAAATATAATACTAACAATACTTGGTATACTTGCAGGTTCTGTTTTAGGAAAACTATTATATGTATTTTTAGTAAGCACAGCAGAAATGGATAATATGATGATGATACCAACGGTAGATATTAGTAGTTATATTATATCAGGAGTGATTACAATGTTTTTTGCTTTACTTGTTATGTTAATGATGCATAAAAAATTAAAAAATATAAACATGATCGATGCACTTAAATCTGTAGAATAGCAATAAAAATAAGGTAGGTACTTTCACCTGCCTTATTTTTATTGCTAAGTGTGGCATTTTAAAAAAAGAGTATAAACTAATAGTATTAGACTTTGTTATTTGTATAGTATGTTTTGTGATTTTTAATATATTGATTAATTTATAAAAGAAATGTAGTTACCTAAGATAGCTGCATTTCTTTAGGTGTATTAGGTATTTTGGATTAAAAAAGTAAGAGTTTAATTAATATTATATAAAACAAATAAACTATATCATAGATTATATTATATAATATTATTTATAAACAACTAATATGTTGTGTGTTGTTTAAATGTAATAAAGATTTAGATTTACACCAAGGAGTGTCGATAGGGGGAGGTATTATGAAATTAAGTATAATAGGAGTTCCAACTTATTATGGATGTGACAATAATGGAACACAACATTCACCACAAAAACTAAGAAATGCAAATGTTATTGATTTAATAAAAGATAACGGGAAAATAGAAGTTGTAGATCTTGGAGATATTGATGTAAAAGAAGTGTTGGAATCAGATAAGTTTAAAAATGAAAATAATATTAAATATTTTGAAAGTATATATGATTTAAATTTAAAATTATCTAAAGCAGTAGATAAATCAATGGATAGTAGTGATTTTACACTAATATTAGGGGGAGATCATGGAATAGGACTTGGGAGTATAACAGGTGCTAGCAAACATTCAAAAAACTTAGGAGTTGTGTGGATTGATGCTCATGGGGACTTTAATACATCTGCAACATCACCAAGTAAGAACTATCACGGAATGCCATTAGCTTGCTTATGTGGCCATGGAGATTCTAGATTAGTTAATTTATATTATGATGGCATTAAAATAAACGAAGAAAACGTATTCCACATTGGGGGAAGAGATATAGATAAGGGAGAACAAGACTTATTAGATAATTCTAAAGTAAACCTTTATGATAAAAAAGTAATAGATAAAATAGGGTTAGAAGATGTTGTTAATGATATAATAAAAAAATGTAGAAAACAAAATATTGACGGCATTCATATAAGTTTAGATATAGACTTTATGGATAAATTTATAGTAGAAGGTACAGGAACAAGAGTCGAGGGGGGATATACTGTAGAAGACACTAAGTATCTTTTAAAACGTCTTGTTCAAACAGGTATTGTTAAGTCAATGGACTTTGTTGAATTTAATCCAAGACTAGATGTAAATGATAACACTTTGAAAATTTGTAAGGATTTATTAGAGTATTTCGGAAAACTTCTCTCGCGTAAGGAATTAGTTAATTGCTAAAATAAATAGGGCTGTGGCAGGTTTGTAAAACAAACAAGCTACAGCTTTTTTAATAAATTAAAATAGAGAGTTTATTTAATAGGCTTGAGCCTCTTCTCTTGACATCCAAAAATGAATACCGGTAGTTGAATCCATCCAACGATCTTCATTGAAATTTTTCACTTCTACCCACTCACCTTTTCTGTAAATAAAATCTTCATCTACCAAAGACCAGGCCTCATCAAAATTTTCTTTAAAGTCAAAACTCTTTATTGTTAAAACTTTTGCCTTACTACATCTACATGATGGCAAAGTTGCAGAGGATCTTTTTGCATCTGAGGGAATTAGCAGCTGAACCATACGATCATTTATGCACTTTTTATATCCTAAAAATGCACCAACTTCTGGACATCTAAGGCGAAACCATTTTGTATTTTCATTGGAATAAATTCCGTCCAATTTAGCATACTCTAGAACCGCACCATATAAATCAGCATCCTGAATGTTACATTTTGTCATATCACAATATCTAAAAGAGGCCGTTTTCATAGTTGCATTCTTAAAATTTGCACCATGAAGAGGGCAGCCATCAAATAATACATTTTCTACAATGCTATTTTGAAAATTTACTTTATCAAGTATAACATTTTGAAAAGAGCTTAGTGTAAAGTCTATATTACTTAGATCCAAACCAGTCAAATCCATATGCTTAAAACTACATTCTCTTAGTATTAACTGTTCCAAATTGTCTCTATGGTCAATTAATTTTTTTAGTTCTTTTAGTGTAATAATTTTCATACAATAGCACCTCTTTTGCATAAATATTTTGTAAATATATTATATTGTAGCAGAAAATTTTGCTTTTAATGTATAATTTAATCATAAAAGTAATTAAATAATTGAGGATAAAAAATATATTAAAGAGGGGGGATATGTATGAAATGTCCATATTGTAACAATGAAATGGTGTTGGGAGTTATACATGGAGGAAGAGATACAGTTAAATGGATTCCAAAGGAAAAAGATAAGGGTGCAATTTTATCTACTTTTGTAAAAGGAATTACAATTTTAGAGTGGATGGGTTCAAAAGTAGAAGGTTATTATTGTAGTGAGTGCAAAAAAATAACAATCGAAGTACCTAAGCAGCTATAATTTATAATGTCTTATTATAAGATTGACAATATAAAAATAGCACTTTATTTTAAAATAAAGTGCTATTTTTATATTATTTAGCTAAAATATCAACGTATTCACCATAAATATACCCAAATGAGTTATTAAATTTTATTTTACACCAACCATTAGAAGTTATAGCAACTATATTAACTTTGTCATCTTTTTTCACTGTGCCAATTTTTTCATAGTTAGTGTTAGGTCCTTTTCTTACATAAACATCAGATAAAATTGAAGCAGTAGCTGAGTATTCTAACTCTTCAATTTCAGTAAGAGTCACATATTGAGAAGAAACGTAGGCATAACTATTGTTAAATTTAATTTTATACCAATTGTTAGAAGTTTTAGCAACAACACTTACTTTAGCATTTTTGTTTAATGAGCCAATCTTAGCATAAGTAGTATTAGGACCTTTTCTCACATTAATGTTGTCAGTAATAATGGCTGCTGCAAAACAAGGAGTCTCCCCTGGATCAGGTTTATTAGTTTGAATAGTTATGTATTGGGAAGAAACATAAGCATAACCATTATTAAACTTAATTTTATACCAACCATTATCAGTTTTAGCAACAATAGTAACTTTAGAATTTTTCTTTAAAGAACCAACCTTAGCATAAGTAGTATTAGGACCTTTTCTAGCATTAAGGTTACTATTCACAGTACCATTAGCAGAGTAAGAGGTTTCACTAGGCTCAGGTTTGTTAGTTGGGATAGTTATATACTGAGAAGAAACATATCCATAACCACTATTAAGTTTAATTTTATACCAGTTGTTAGAAGACTTAGCAACAATAGTAACTTTAGCATTTTTCTTTAAAGAGCCAACCTTAGCATAAGTAGTATTAGGTCCTTTTCTTACATTAACATTATTATTTGCAGTACCATTAGCAGAGTAAGGAGTCTCACTAGGCTCAGGCTTATTATTTGTAATAGTTATATACTGAGAAGAAACATAAGCGTAACTATTATTAAATTTAATCTTATACCAACCATTATTAGTTTTAGCAGCAATAGTTACTTTAACATTTTTCTTTAAAGAGCCAACTTTAGTATAAGTTGTGTTAGGCCCCTTTCTTACACTAAGATTTGATTTAGTAGTACCTTTTGCTGAATAAACAGTTTCCTTAATTGTGGCTGCATAAGCAGTTGTTATGTAATCACTATTCTTTGTAGAGAAATTTCCTGTAAATACTCCTGACATGCAAACAGTAGATACTAATCCTGTAATCATAACTTTTTTAAATACATTATTTTTCATAATATCACCTCAGATTATTTTTTGATTTACTATTTTAAAACAATTTATATTATAGTCTCATATTCCATTAATTGCCACAAATATTACAAAACTGAAATGTATTATAGTCTTATATAAAAAATAAATACATACTTGTAGATGAGAGTAACAAAAATAGAAAAATAATTATGGAAATATTGGGCATAAAGAAAAAGAATAGAAATAGTAAGCTTAAAAATCCAGTGCCGTTAGGGGTACTGGATTTTTTATGCATTATTTAATTTTTTTTGATTTAAGTGTATTCTCATTATAAAATAAGATACTAAAAAAATATTAACACTGATTAAGCAAAGTGAAAATTGCATGTATTTCACATAAGGCTTAAATATTCAGCTCACTCCTGCTAGCTTATAAAATTTTACCTTTTAAAAATTTAAGAAAAAATAACTAATTTATTGTTTATGAAAACTTCAAAATATCAAATAAGAAACTATATTTTTATAAATTTAGTAAAGACTAGTATATGAATAAAACTTTTGGAGGTAAAAGAATGGAAAACAATATGTCAATGGAATATCCTATGTTTTGCTATCAGTGTGAACAAACAGTAGGAGGCAAAGGATGTACAAAGCTAGGTGTATGTGGAAAAACACCAGAAGTTGCCAATCTTCAGGATTTACTTATTTACCAAATAAAAGGCATAAGTTGTTATGCAAAAGAAATAGTTGAAAAAGGAGAAAATGTAGATAAGGATATAGTAAGCTTTATTGAAAATTCTTTGTTTACAACTTTAACAAATGTAAACTTTGATGCTGAAGTTCATGTGAAAATGTTAAAAGAATCCCAAAAAATAAAAGAAGCATTAAGAAAAAAAGTAGGAAAAATTAAAAATAATACAGAGCACGCTACATATAATTTAAGTGAAACTAAAGCCGAAATGCTTAAGGATTCAAAAAAAGCTGGGATAATGTATGATGGTGAATTGGACCCAGATATTCGCTCTCTACGACAAACTATAGTATATGGATTAAAAGGTATAGCAGCTTATGGCCATCAAGCAAGAGAATTAGGATACTTTGATGATCAAGTTGATAATTTTTATGTAAGAGCATTGGAAGCCACAACTGACGATAGTCTAAGTGTAGAGGATTTAATCAGATGGACTATGAGAACTGGTGAAATGAGTGTGGCTGTTATGAAAAAGCTTGATGAAGCAAACACAAAGACTTATAAAAATCCAGAACCTAATAAAGTAAATGTTCATGTAAAAAAAGGCCCATTTATAGTAGTATCAGGCCATGATCTATGGGATTTACAAATGTTATTAGAACAAACAGAAGGTAAAGGTATTAACATATACACTCATGGTGAAATGATTCCATGTCACGGATATCCAGAGCTTAAAAAATATGATCATCTTGTTGGGAACTTTGGTGGAGCTTGGCAAGATCAACAAAAAGAATTTGATAATCTTCCAGGTTGTGTACTTATGACTACGAATTGTTTAATGAAACCAAGAGAGTCTTATAAAGATAGAATATTTACAACAAGCGTTGTTGGATGGGATGGAGTTCAGTATATAGGAGTAGGAAAAGACGGTAAAAAAGATTTCAGCCAAATTATAGAAAAAGCATTGGAACTTGGTGGGTATGAAGAAGACCAAGAGCCACATGAAATTTTAGTTGGATTTGGACACCAGGCCACACTTTCTCATGCAGAAACAATTGTTAATGCAGTAAAGGATGGTAAAATAAGACACTTCTTCTTAATAGGTGGATGTGATGGTGCAAGACCAGGTAGAAATTATTATACTGAATTTGCGAAGAAAGTTCCTGATGACTGTGTAATATTAACTTTAGCTTGTGGAAAATATAGATTTAATAAATTAGACTTTGGTGAAGTTGCAGGACTTCCAAGACTTTTAGATGTGGGTCAGTGCAACGATGCTTATTCAGCAGTTAGAATAGCAACAGCATTAGCAGATGCTTTTGAAACTGATGTAAATGGACTACCATTATCACTAATTATATCTTGGTATGAGCAAAAAGCAGTGGCAGATTTACTAGCACTACTATCTTTAGGAATAAATGGTATATATTTAGGACCAACTCTTCCAGCATTTTTAAGTCCTAATGTACTTCAATATTTGGTTGATACTTTTGATTTAAAAACAATAAGTACACCAGATGATGATTTAAAATCTTGCTTAAAACAGGAAGTATAAAATTAAGGAGATAAAACATAAGTAAAGTAAAAAATAATTAACAAATAAAAACTTGCATAAGAGCTAATTTATGTTTATAATAATTAACAAATAAAGAAATTCCCATGAAGGGGAGTAGCTTTCACATTATTGTGATAATCAGTCGTCAAAACGGATTAAAATCCCGGTTGATTAGCGAGTTTAAACTTGTTAGCAAGACCTTCAGAGTAGTTCTATCTACTTTGTTGGTCTTTTTTTAGTGGAATTATCACTTTAACAAAATTTAGTAGTATTTATATTAATTCAGAAAATGAATTTTATAATAATGGGAGGAAATGGTATGTTTTATAAGGAAACAAGTGAAAAAACAATTGGACATTTTAAGAGTAGTCTAGATGGATTGTCTCAAATGGAAGTTATGAAAAGACTAAAGCAAAATGGACCAAATGAATTAAGAGAAAAGGAAAAGGCACCAACTTGGAAGTTGTTTTTGGATAGTTTTAAAGATCCACTAGTAGTTATACTTTTAATAGCAGCCTTAGTACAAATATTTTTAGGAGAAGTAGTAGAATCTGTAATTATATTTGCTGTACTTATTTTAAACTCTATTTTAGGAGTAGTTCAAACTAAAAAAGCAGAAGGATCTTTAGATAGTTTAAAACAATTATCTGTACCAAATGCAAAAGTAATTAGAGATGGAATTAAAATTACAGTACCGTCGAAAGATTTAGTTGAGGGAGATATTGTTGTTTTGGAAGCTGGAGATTATGTGCCAGCAGATGGAAGAATAATAGAAGCTCAGACTTTTAAAGTAGTAGAAGGAATGTTAACTGGAGAAAGTGAACCAGTACTAAAACATGAAGATAAAATAGATGAAGAGTGTGCATTAGGTGATCAGAAAAACATGGTGTTTAGTGGTTCTATGGTAGTATATGGTAGAGCTACTTATGTAGTTACAGCTTGTGGAATGAAAAGTGAAATAGGAAAAATAGCAGATTTATTAGATAACGCAGAAAACAAAGAGACACCACTTCAAAAGAAACTTGATGAATTTGGCAAAAAACTAGGTGTGGGTATAGTTATATTAGCCGGGTTAATTTTCTTAGTTCAGGTTGTTAGAGGAGCCAATATAGCAGATTCATTTATGTTTGCTATTGCAATAGCAGTTGCTGCCATACCAGAAGCATTGTCTTCAATAGTAACTATTGTTCTAGCAAAAGGAACAAATACAATGGCTAAAAAACAAGCAGTTATAAGAAAGTTACCAGCAGTAGAAACTTTAGGTTCAACAAGTGTAATATGTACAGATAAAACTGGAACACTTACACAAAACAAAATGACTGTTGTTGATTTTTATATGTATGGTGATAAAGGAAAAGTTTTAGCTACTAATATGGATGAAGAAATAGCTTTATCTAGAAACGATGACATAGCATCAACTAGTGAAATTAACGAAAGTGAAATAGCACTAACCCTAGCATCAACTTTATGCAATGACTCAGATGTAACAGAAGACGGTGTTGAAATAGGAGATCCAACAGAGGTTGCTCTTATAAATCATGCAGAAAAAAACAACATAAACTACAAAACATTAAGAGAAAAATGCAATAGATTAAATGAGTTACCTTTTGATAGTGATAGAAAATTAATGTCGACAATAAATAAAGTAGATAATAATATATACATGTTTACAAAAGGTGCTCCAGATGTGATTTTTAGCAGATGTAAATATGCATTAGATGATGGAGAAGTTGTAGCTATTAATGATGAAATTATAGAAGAATTTAAAAAAGCAAACGAAGATTTTTCAAATAAAGCATTAAGAGTTTTAGCATTTGCTACAAAAGAAATTAAAGATGAAAACTTTGTACCAACATTAGAAGATGAAGATGAACTTACTTTAATAGGTTTAATGGCAATGATTGACCCACCTAGAAAAGAAGTTTATGAAGCAGTAAAAGAAGCTAAAGAATCAGGCATAAAAACAGTAATGATAACTGGGGATCATAAAACTACTGCAGCAGCCATAGGTAGAGACATAGGAATAATGGAAGAAAATGATTTAGCCCTTACAGGTAAGGAGTTAGATGATTTAACTGATGAAGAACTAGATGAAAAACTAGAACATATTTCAGTTTACGCTAGAGTTTCTCCTGAAAATAAAATAAGAATCGTTAAAGCATGGCAGAAAAAAAATAAAATTACTGCCATGACAGGAGATGGTGTTAACGATGCCCCAGCGCTTAAGCAAGCAGACATAGGTATAGGCATGGGAAGTGGAACAGAAGTCGCAAAAGATGCATCTGCTATGGTACTTTTAGATGATAATTTTGCTACAATAGTAAATGCCATTGAGGTAGGTAGAACAGTTTATAATAATATAAAAAAATCAATCACTTATTTATTCTCAGGAAACTTAGGTGGTATAATTGCCATATTATTTGCAGTTATTGCAGATTGGTCAAATCCATTTACTACAATACAACTATTATTTATTAACTTAGTAACGGATTCTCTACCAGCTATATCATTAGGATTTGAGCCACCAGAAAAAGGTATAATGAAAAATCCTCCAAGACATCCAGATGAAAGTATACTAGCAGGAGGTACTTTAAAGTCAGTAGCATTTAGAGGTAGCGTAATAGGTATGGTGACAATATTTGCACAATATATAGGAATGCAAACTTCACCAGAACTTGGAACAGCAATGGCTTTTGCAACACTTACTTTATCTAGAATAGTTCAAACTTTTGCAGCAAGATCAAATACTGAAACAATATTTAGTTTAGGTCTAAGCAGTAATAAATATGCATTAGGTGCAGTTGGTGTTTGTTTAGGAATGTTCTCTTTAACATTATTACCTTTTATGAGAGATATTTTTACAATGCCATTATCATTTGGATTAAATAGTCTAGGAATTTCATTTGGCCTTGCTGTAGTTGCAAGTTTAATAATGGAACTTAGTAAAAAAATAGTAAAATAATAATTTATTTAATAATTAGTAAAAAGAAAAGAGCATTTCAGTATAAAGCTGTAATGCTCTTTTTTAAATAATACTTCTACTTAGTAAGATTAATTATTTGTTTTATTTATTCTTCTAATAAATGAGAAATTTGAGAAAAAGGCTCAACTGTTCTTTTTAATATTCCTTGTATATAGGATATTAATATTCCATAATTGGTTATTGGTATATTTTGATCCTTAGCGCATTTTACTCTATATTTCATCTCTCTTTCATTTAAGGTACATCCACCACAATGTATAATCATTTGATACTTAGATAAATCACAAGGAAACTCTGTTCCACTAGTAAATTCAAAGTTAAGATGTTTATTAGTGTATTGCATTACCCATTTAGGAATTTTTACTTTGCCTATATCATCGCATTGACGGTGATGAGTACATCCTTCAGAAATTAAAACAGTGTCATTATCTTTTAGAGACTCTAAAGCTCTAACACCTTTTATAGTTTCTTCTAAATCACCTTTGTATCTGGCAAATAAAATAGAAAATGAAGTCAATAAAATATCTTTTGGAGTCTCAGCAGAAACTTTTGCAAATACTTGGCTATCTGTTATAACTAGCTTTGGTTTTTTACCTAAACTTTGTAGTGTTTCTTTAAGTTCGCATTCTTTAACTACAATGGCAGTAGCATTGGCTTCTAATATATCTCTAATAGTTTGCTGTTGAGGTAAAATCAGTCTTCCTTTTGGTGCTGCTTTATCAATGGGTACAACTAAAACTACAAAGTCAGAAGGATTTAGCAAATCAGCAACAATTTTGTATTTAGGTTCATCTGTAATAGCTTGTTTAGCTATCATTTCCTTTAATTCATGTATGTTTTCATTAGTAGTAGAACTTACCCAAATAGTATTAGATAAATCATATGTACTTTCATTTATATGAAAAGAATTTTCTTTCATTAAATCTAACTTATTCATGACTACAATATAAGGAATGTTTTTTTCTTTAAATCTAGAAATTAAAGCATCATCTTCTGAAGTAGTACCTAAAGTTCCATCTACAACTAAAATACCTATATCAGTTTTATTTAATACCTGATAACTTTTTTGCACACGCATTTTACCTAACTCTCCAACATCATCAAGGCCAGGAGTATCTATAATTATTACAGGTCCTAAAGGTAGCAACTCCATAGCTTTTGATACTGGATCTGTAGTAGTGCCTTTAATATTAGATACTATAGCTAGACTTTGATTTGTTATTGCATTTATTACGCTGGATTTTCCTGCATTACGCTTTCCAAATATACCAATATGAACACGCTCAGCAGAAGGTGTACTATTTAATCCCATTATCATTGCCTCCCAATTTTTATATATAATAAATTATATCACAGTAAAAATTCTAATTATAAAAAAATGGAAAAAAATAAAATATATATGCTAATGAATTATTATAAAAAGGAAAACTGGTGATTTTATAGTCACCAGTTTCAAAAGTTTAATTTAATTTCATCTAAGGCAAGAGTTCCATCTCTATAAGTTGTGCATATATCAATAAAATACTGAGATTTACTATTATTATGCATATACACCATTATACTGTTTAAACTTAATGCATACAAAGATGATACATACAATAAAGATGAATAAGCAGCTTTCAATTCAATATTAGATTCATTTGAATAGTCCTTCGATAATTGATTCGCGCGTGTTGCTAGTATAGATTCACAACACATTACTTCTTCCTTAAACTTAGATATATCAATGTGTTTGTCTCCAGATATTTCTTTAACCATAAGACTAATTTTATCTCTCACTATTTCTAAATCTTTTATGGAAGTGGAAATATTTGTAGTCTGGGCATATGAAATGTTAGTAAAGAACAATAAAAAACAAAGTGTTAATGATATAAGTTTCTTCATGCTTCCCTCCAAATATATAGTAATAGTTGATTTATTATTAGTTCAATATATTAACTATTCTCTGATTTAAGCTCATGCAGTGATATAGTTCCTTGCTTAAAAACGGCACATGTATCTATAAAGAAGCTAGTTTTGCTATCATCATTTATATATACTAGCATGTTGTTTAAACTTAGCTCATATAAAGCTATGGTATATAGTATTGTAGAATATGTTCTTCTAAGTTGTATATCAGTTTCAGCTGAATATGAATTTGATATTTGTTTAGAGTTTGATGCCAAAATAGATTCACAAAATTTTATATCTTTTGTTAATTCATTAATGTTTAAAGGTTCATCTCCTGTTATTTCTTTTATCATAAGATTTACTCTATTGTTAACTGTATCTAAATCCTGGATTGCAGTTTTGATATTATTGGGTTGACCATAAGATGTATTTGTAAAAAGTAGTAAAAAGCAAAGTGTTAGTGCTAAAATTTTTTTCATATTTTCCTCCAAGTATATAGTATTGTCAAATTTAGTATTTACTCAATACATGCTAATATTCGCATAAATAATAATATTATAAAAAATAAAAGTAATAATATGTTAATAAAAGTTTCAGATATATTTTATACAATAGAATAAAAATACCTTGCATTACAGAGTAAAATATATTATATTTATATTACTAATACCTTGCATTATAGAGTAATAATTGAATAAACTTAAAAGAAGGTGAATTATGCAATTAAACAAAGAGGCGCTAAAAGGACATATTGATACATTGATTTTATCAATATTAAATAAAGAAGATTGTTATGGATATGAAATAGCAAAAAAAGTGAGGATAAAATGTAATAATACATTTGAGTTAAAAGAAGGGACTATGTATTTGGCACTAAAACGTATGGAGTCAAAATCGCTGATTGAATCCTACTTGGGAGCAGAGTCAGGAGTTGGAGGAAGACGAAAATATTATAAAATTACTGAAGAAGGAAAAGAAGCTCTGACTATAAAAAAGAAAGAGTGGTACTTTATTCAAAATATAATGAATTCATTTTTAGAGGAGGAAAATTAAAATATGAAACAAATAGATGAATACTTAGATAGTTTATATAAAGAGGATAAAAGTAAAGAAACAATAAGCCTTAAGTTAGAAATGAAAGAGCATTTATTGGAATCGGTGAAAGAGTTAAATGATGAAGGTTATAGCCAAGAAGAGGCTATTAAAATATCCATTGACAGATTTGATGGTGGGATAGAAATGGAAGACGAGTTACAAGGAATTATTAAACAAGCTTGGTTTGAAAAAAACAATATAAAAAATAAGATGATTAGTTTATTCAGAAATATATTAATTGTAAGTGTAGTTGTTTATGCATGTTTGACTTCTTATAACAACAAAATGATTGATTATCATACGCAAATATATAACAAAGTAAGTAAGGATCTACATAGAACAATTGCAGATATAAATAATCCAAAACAATATAAAAATAAATTAGATAATATGTTAAATGAACAATATGGGGAAGTAAAACAATTGAAAATCTATTCAAATGTAAATAATGAGTCTAAAGAAAATTTGAAATATAATTACACTAAAGGAAATTTAGCAAATACTATTTATTTTGAAAGTAGTAATGATGACTTAGGTAATGCTAATAAATTACACTTTGAACTTGGGCTAAAAGGTGGTCTATATTTAATTTCTGATAAGTTACTATTGATAGATTTATTCGTTGGATTAGCAGGATTTATTGGATTTGTTTTATCAAAGTTAGATATGTTTGATAAATTCTATGTTAATAGAAAGTATAAAGAAAGCTTATAAATTATATAATATTGGGAATTAAAATTTATAAGAATTATATAGTAAGAAAAAGTATAAAAACTAGGGAACTTATCTAGCTTTTATACTTTTTTCTTTGACCTGAATAGATACTTTAAGAACAAAATCATCAGGATTTTTTACACAAACTTGATCAATTAAAACGTCTTCATAAGCAAATCCAATTATCTCTAAATCGTTTATATGTATAAACTGTAAAAGTTTTTTATAAATAATAGGAGCTTTTGAATAATATCCTTTTAAATATCCTACCAAATAAGTCCCCTTCGGTTTGATTATAATATTTTTGTAATTACAGTTTTTGTTCACCCTTATGTAATAATAGCTATAATTATTACTTTGAAGTAGATCTTCCTTTGTTTTTATTGAGCCTCCAGCATGACCAAAATTTAAATCATTATTATTGACAAGATTTAAAAGATTAACATAGGCGTCAATATCATAAGCATCTTCATTTTTATTAATTAAATTATTCAATTTGTTTTTGTCGATTAAATCACTTAAAATAATATATTCTTCTTCTTGTTCTTCAAGTAAAATATCAGTTTTTATACTATTTGCTTCCTTAATAAGTTTAATTTTGTTAGACATGATCTCTTGTTTCCTTTTGAGTTTGTTTATTTCTTTTTCTACTTCTTTTGTTTCGTATTCAAAGAGTTCTAACATATTTTCAGGAGTTCTACGATCCATGTATTCTTTTATTTCCTTTAGTGGCATACCTATATCTTTTAAAGTATAAATAATATTGAATGTTTCTAATTGATACTCAGAATAATATCTATATCCAGTAGGCATAACTTTTTCTGGTTTAAATAAATTTATTTCATCATAATAAAAAAGTGTTTTTTTGTGAACATTGCATAGTTTTGCAAATTCACCTGTGGAAAAATATTTTATATTATTATTCAATTTTACAATCCTCCTTATTGACTATCCATTAACAGGATAGTTTATTATAAAATAAGCGAGTTTATATTGCAAGGAGGTCTTTATGGAAAATTTATTGGAAAAGAAAGTTACGCTGACTTCTTTAATAAAATATACTTTACCAACTGTAATAATGATGATGTTTTTTTCATTATATACTATTGTTGATGGTATGTTTATATCTAGATTTGTAGGTGCAAATGCACTTTCTTCTACAAATATTGTTTATCCTGTAATTAATATATTAATAGGAATAGGAGTTATGTTTGCTACAGGAGGTAGTGCAATTGTAGCTAAAACAATGGGAGAAAATAAAAATGAAGAGGCAAGAGAGTATTTTACCCTTATTACTATAAGCACTATTATAGTAGGAATTGTTGTTGAAATCATATGTATTATTTTTATAAATGACATAATATATGCGCTAGGGTCAACTAAATCTTTATTTTTTTACTGTAAAGAATATTTATTCTTTATGATAATTTTCACGCCATTTATAATATTAAAGCTATATTTTGATTATTTTTTGGTAACGGCTGGTGTACCTAATTTAGGACTTTTGAGTTCTGTTGCCGGTGGAATTTTAAATATAGTATTAGATTATGTATTTATAGTTCAGCTAAATATGGGAGTTAAAGGAGCTGCTTTAGCTACTTGTATAGGGTATGTTTTACCGAGTATAGTAGGTGTAATTTACTTTTTCAACAAAAATAACTTACTACATTTTGTAAGACCTAAGTTTAACTTTAAAATTATTTCAAGAAGTTGTTCTAATGGTATGTCAGAAATGGTTACACAAATATCGTCAGGCCTTACAACTTTTTTATTTAATATTGTTATGATTAAATTTTTAGGTGAAGAGGGTGTAGCTGCCATTACGATTATGCTTTATATGCAGTTTTTGTTAAATGCAGCTTATTTAGGATTTACTTCAGGTGTGTCACCTAGAATTAGTTATAATTATGGAAGACAAGATGAAAATCAGGTAGGAAATTTATTTAAATATAGTATTATAATAATTTCAGCATTTGGTGTAATAACATTTATAATGTCTAGAGCTATGTCAGAAATATTAATATCATTATTTGCTACAAAAGGAAGCACATTATTTGAGATAAGTCATAATGGATTTATGATATTTTCAATTTCGTTCTTAGTGGCAGGAATAAATATATTTGGTTCGGGAATGTTTACAGCTTTTTCAAATGGAAAGATATCAGCCATTCTTTCTTTACTGAGAACTTTTGTTTTCTTTTTAATGGGAATATTTGTATTACCTAGAGTTATGGGAGTAGATGGAGTTTGGTTAGTAGTTCCTTTTGCAGAAGTTGCTACTATGATAGTATCTTTAATCTTTATGTATAAATATAAAAAGGAATATTTGTATGATAATGCATTTGCTTTTAAAAGAAAAATAAGTGTTAGTTAAAGGATAGGGGTGTTACAAAAATGTAACACCCCTATTTTATGTTGATTTTAATAAAGAAAATTAATTCCAGTTCTTCCATTCCACCATAAAGGCAACACCTGCACTAAGTAAAGCAAGGCCTATTCCTATATATATAGCAGCCCAGCAAAGTGGATTTATTGAATTAATAGATCTGATGGTAATACCTAGACCCATCATAAATATCATTATTACATAACTTTTAATATCAAAGAAAGAAAATAAACATAGTTTATCCTGTTCTTTTTCAGAAATTCTAATTTTATGTTTTTTAACTAACTTTATAAAAATAAAGTTGAAAAATATTAAAAATGTAATAACAGCAACCATTATTGAAATAAATGGATGTATTGATGCAGTAAATAGAACATTAAATCCAAGCTTTGATACCATACCACCAGCAAATATCCAAACTAATCCAGCTATAAATAGCAAACTTCTTTTTTTACATCTAGGTGTAAATAATTCCATAATATCATCTCCAATTTTTAATCATGTAAGATTTATACCCAAGGAAATAGTAAATAAACAAGCATAAAAATTTTTATTGTATTAAAGTTTGTATAGTTTATGTTAAGAAAATAATTTATACTTATAAAAAAGATATAAAAAATTTCTTTATTAAGGAGAATCATTAATGGAATTGAAAAAAATAATAGAAGACCTTTATAGTGTTAGGAATTTAGAATTTGATGAAAGTGCTGTTTATTATGAAAAATACAGAGATATCCTTAAAGAAAAAATAAGTCAAAATTCATCAAATGTAGAAGCCTATTGTTTGCTTGCCATGTTAATATGTGAATATAGAGAAAGTACAAATAAATCAATTGAAATATTAGAAGAATGTTATATTAAAAATAAAAAAAGTTTGTCTGATAATAGTTTTTCATTATGGGCTACTTGCATGGCTTACTTTTTAATAGAAGAGGGATGTGAGGAGGAAAGTGAAAATAGAGGGTATGATTTACTTTCTCAAGCAGTAAGTCGTAATTCAAATTATGAGCAAACTTATTATGCATTTGGAAGAATAAATTTTGAAAGAAAAAATTATGAAAAAGCATGTAAGTTATTCCATAGGGCATTTGAGTTATCTCCAAGAAAAGAATATAAATATTGTGAAGCAGTTAGCCACTTAATAAATGATAATCAAAGAGAAGGTATTTCATTATTAAAGTCCATATATACATATCCTTTTGAAGATATATTAATCGATGGGAAGATTATATTCAGCTTGGGCAGAGAGCTGGCACTTATGGGAAAATTAGAGGAAGCAAGAAAAATAGCTCATATATTATTAAATATAGATTATGAGGAATTTGAGATTTGGGATGATGACATGGCTGACTTTATGTTTATTTTGGGTGACTATGAACGTTGTGTTGAGCTATATGACAAAATTAAAATGTTTGAAGAACCTGTATGGTTGAATATATATTTTTACTCACTAAAGCAGATAAATAAAATAAGTAAGGCTAAGAAAAAATTAGTAGAAATTATAGAAAATATTGAAGAGGAAATAAATGAAGAACCCAATTTTGATGATTGGGAAAATTATGAGGATTACGAAGAATATATTACATCTGAAAAAAATAGGCTTGAAGAAATTAAGAAATGTTATTATAGAATTATGAATGATAATGAAGAGGTAAAATATAAACCAGATTATTATATTTATTATGAGTGTTATTATATTAACTGTCCCAGACATTTAATTTAGTTCTGACATATATGAAAATTATATTGTAGTAGGATAATAACATTATTAGAATAAAAAATAGATTTTAAATTTGGTATTAAGCTTTAGGCTGATAAGGGGGAGTATAAAATGTTAGAAGTTATAAAAAATAGACGTTCAATAAGAACATATATAGACAAAGATGTGGAAGAAGAAAAAATACTTAAAATTTTAAAATCAGCTATGCAAGCGCCATCTTCAAAGAACTCATCACCTTGGGAGTTTGTTATTATAGATGATAAAGAAATTTTATCTAGCTTGTCAAAAACTCATCATAAATCAAAGCATATTAAAGATGCAAAACTATGTATAGCAGTTACAGGAAATAAAGAAAGATTTCTAAAACCAGGGAAGTGGATACATGACTTAGGAGCATGTACACAAAATATTTTATTAGAATGTACTAATCAAGGATTGGCTTCTTGTTGGGTTGGAGTTCACCCTAAGCGTAAGGTTATGGACAAAGTTAGAGAAACTTTGAATTTACCTGAAAATTTAATTCCATATTCTCTTGTAGCAATAGGTTATAGTAATGAAGAAAATAAATTTATAGATAAATTTGATAAAAATAAAATACATAGAAATAGATTTGAATAGCAGGTACTACTATGAATAGTATAGAAGTATTTAAAAATATAAAGGAAGAAAGCAAGGTTAATCTAGAAAAAATACTTAAAACTAGAAAATTGTCAAAGAAGGAAATTCTTTTTTATGAAAGAGATATGGTGGATAAAATTTATTTTATTAAAGAAGGGAAAATCTCTTTATTTAAAATAAATGAAAGTGGTGAAAGAAAAATTATTTTTATACTTCCAAAAGGACAAATGATAAATGATATTTTTATAGATGAGAAAAAAACCAGTGCAGTATCGTGTGAAGCTTTTGAAAAGAGTATTTTACTAGAGTGTAGCTCTAAAGATTTTATGAATATTATGGAAAATGATTTTATTTTAACTAAAAACGTATTAAATCACTTACAAAACATTAACAGAAGACTTTATAGGCAACTTAAAAATTCCATATCCATAAGAATGGACAAAAAGCTTGCCGCCAAGCTTTATAGAATGGGTAGAGAATTTGGTGTAGAAAAAGATGAATGGACTTTAATTAATGCTAACTTAACAATAACATATATTGCTGATATGCTTGGATGTAAAAGAGAAACTTTATCAAGATCTATGAAAGTTTTACAAGATGAAAATTTGGTTAAAATAGAAAATAAAAAAGTGTATATTAAAAAACATGAACTATCATCGTATTTTAAAAATACATAGAGCTAAGCACCTACCTTTTGGTAGGTGCTTTTTTTATTGTGAGGAAATCATATGTTATCAGTTCTGTAGATAACGTATAATTTTCAATTTTGTGATTAATATCACAGACTTAGGGTAGTGTGTCATGTTATTATTTTTTTAACAAATCAAAGGGAGGAGAATATATGAAAATTAAATTAGATAAACAAAGATTTAATCAAGGTTTGGAAAGGTTAAAGTTAGAATACAAAATATTAGCGCCTGTGACAAAACCCTTCAAAGGTACTTTTTCTGATACGGATTTAACGAAATACGAAGAAATTGAAAGAATAGAGGATATAGAATTTCATAAAAAGTCTAACTTTTCTGCAAAAGAAGTAATATTGCCAATAAATCAAATACTTTTTTACTTTACTGAAAAGGAATTTAAAACAAGTGATGTGGATGAGAAAAAGTTACTAGTTTTTCTTAGAGCTTGTGATTTAAATGGAATAAAAAGATTAGATGAAATTTACTTGAATAATGGAATGGAAAAGGATTTCTTCTATGAAAGACTAAGAAAAAAAGTTAAATTTATTCTAATAGGATGCAAAGAAAGCTATAGAAATTGTTTTTGTGTAAGTATGAAGTCAAACAAAGCTGACCATTACTCAATGGGATTAAACTTAAGAGAAGATGAAGTTTACTTAGATATAAAAGACGAGGATTTAAATGTATTTGATGGTCAAAAGTGGGACTTTGAAGTAGATTATGTTAAATCAAATAACATATCTGTAGAAATACCAAGAAATATAAATGCTGTAGAATTATCAAAACATGAAATGTGGAATGAATATGATGCAAGATGCATAGCTTGCGGAAGATGTAATTTTGTCTGTCCAACATGTACCTGCTTTACAATGCAAGATATTTTCTACAAAGAAAATGAGAAAGTAGGAGAGAGAAGAAGAGTATGGGCATCATGTCAAGTAGACGGATATACGGATATGGCAGGTGGCCATTCATTTAGAAAAAAACAAGGTGAGAGAATGAGATTTAAAGTAATGCACAAAATTCATGATTTTAACAAAAGATTTGGTTATGACATGTGTGTAGGGTGTGGAAGATGTGATGATGCATGCCCACAATATATATCATTTTCTCAGTGCATAGATAAAGTTAAAAAAGTAGTTAATGGGGAGGAAAAATAAATGAATGCTTATATACCAGTGGCAGCACCAATAATAAGGATAGTAAAACATACAGAAATTGAATGGACTTTTAGAGTTGAGACTTCTACTAAAAACGTACTTCCTGGGAAATTTTATGAAATATCCATACCAAAATACGGAGAATCACCAATTTCAGTAAGTGGATATGGAGAAAGTTATATAGATTTTACTATAAGAAACGTGGGAAAAGTAACGAGTGAGTTGTTTAATTACAAAGTAGGAGATAAATTCTTCATAAGAGGACCTTATGGTAATGGCTTCGATGTAAGTTTGTACGAAGGGAGGGAAGTTGTAATTGTTGCTGGAGGAAGTGGTTTAGCACCCGTAAGAGGAATAGTTGAACACTTCTATCATAATCCAGAAAAATTCGAAAGCTTTAAGTTAATAGTAGGTTTCAAATCTCCAAAAGATCTATTGTTCAAAGACGATCTAAAAAAATGGAGTGAGAAATTAGACATTCTTGTGACAGTTGATAAAGCTGAGAAAGAATATGAGGGAAATGTAGGTCTTGTTACAAAATATATTCCTAAGTTAAATATAGAAGATGTAAGCAATATGTCTGCCATAGTAGTTGGACCGCCAATGATGATGAAATTTACTGTGGGGGAATTTTTAAAAAAAGATTTAGATGAAAAAAATATATGGGTTTCTTATGAAAGAAAAATGTGTTGTGGTGTTGGTAAGTGTGGACACTGTAAAATGGATGATACTTATATTTGTATAGATGGTCCTGTATTTGATTATTCATATGCAAAAAATCTTATGGACTAGGGGGAGAGATAATGTTAAGAGATGTAAATACTAAAAAAGTAATGAAGAATGCTTATAGAATTACTAAACAAAAATACGAAACTTCTTTACGAGTTAGAATTCCTGGAGGATGTGTAGATCCAGAAAGTTTAATGATAGTTTCAAAAATAGCTAATGAGTTTGGTAATGGACAAATTCATATTACAACCAGACAGGGTTTTGAAATCCTTGGTATTAAAATGGAAGATATGGAAGCAGTGAATAAAATAATTCAACCTGTTATAGAAAAAATGGATATTAATCAAGAAACAAAAGACTTAGGATATCCAGCAGCAGGGACTAGAAATATATGCGCATGTATAGGAAATAAAGTCTGTCCAAAGGCACAATACAATACTACCGAATTTGCTAAAAAAATGGAAAAAGCGGTATTTCCAAATGATTTACATTTTAAAATTGCTTTCACCGGCTGTCCAAATGACTGTATAAAAGCGAGAACTCATGATTTTGGAATAATAGGAATGACACATCCTTTATATGATAAAAATAGATGTATATCTTGTGGTGCTTGTGTGAAAAAATGTGAAAAACTTTCTACTGGTGCTCTTAAAATGGAAAACTATAAAATAGTAAGAGATCATGACAAATGCATAGGATGTGGAGAATGTACACTAAACTGTCCAACAAGTGCATGGACTAGAGATGAAAATAAATATTACAGATTGGTTATTATGGGTAGAACTGGAAAGAAAAATCCGAGACTTGCTGAAGATTTTTTAATCTGGGCAGATGAAGAATCAATTATTAAAATAGTTCTCAATACCTATAAGTATGTTAGAGAACATATAGATAAAGATGCTCCAGGTGGCAAAGAGCATATTGGATATATAATTGATAGAACTGGATTTATGGAATATAAAAAATGGGCTTTAGAAGGTATAGAGTTTGCAGACATAGTTAAAGTAAATGAAAATATTTATTGGAGCGGTATAAAATATTAAAGATTTAGGAGGGTTTATTATGCATAATGAAACAGTATTAAAATTAAGTAACGCAGCAAAAAATAAGATTAATTTGTTAAATAGTAGTAAATTAAAATATTTAGTATCAGCAGCTTTTGCAGGCCTATATGTGGGACTTGGAATTATATTAATATTTACAGTAGGGGGATTATTAAGTGCAGCAAACTCTCCTGTAACAAAAATCATAATGGGGTTGTCATTTGCACTAGCCCTATGTTTAGTTATAATGACAGGAACAGAATTATTTACTGGAAACAATATGGTTATGACTGTAGGAAGATTAAATAAAGGTGTCTCTACGTGGGACTTGAGTAAAGTATGGTTATTCAGTTTTGTTGGAAATTTACTTGGTTCTATACTAGTCGCAGGATTTTTTGTTGGAACGGGTATTGTAAATGAAGGTGCCATAATGGAATTTTTTGCAACAACTTCCATAGCAAAAACGTCAGCATCTTTTATGGCATTATTCTTTAGAGGTGTTCTTTGTAATATATTAGTTTGTGTAGCAGTTCTATGTGCCTTTAGAACTAATGACGATACAGCGAAAATACTTATGATATTCTTATGTTTGTTTGCTTTTATAACTAGTGGATTTGAGCATAGTGTTGCAAACATGACAATATTTTCTGTAGCTTTAATATCACCAGCTATTCAAGGGGCAACTTTAGTAGGAGCTGCTTACAACTTAGTTGCTGTAACTCTTGGAAATATAGTAGGAGGGGCATTAGTTATGGGACTTGGACTATTTATAATGGGAAGTGAAGATGAAAATATAAGTCATTAGTCCATAAAATAAATATAAAAAATGCACTGTTTAACCTAAGTATAGATTTGTTTTTCTCTAATAATGACTCATATCTGAAAAATTTACCGAAATAATTATATAAAATAATTAATATGTCTAAATTGATGGTATTTTGTAGATGCATGTATTATTATATATATTAGTTTAAAAATATTTAAATGCTTAGGGGGGGCTTTATGAAAATTTATATAGCAAGGCAACCTATTTTTAATTGTGATAAATTACTATTTGGATATGAATTATTACATAGAAATAGTAATGAAAATAGATATGCAAACGTTGATGAAGATGAAGCTACAAGAGAGCTAACTTATAATGTTTTATCAGAGTTTGACTTATATTCTTTAATTAAACAAAAACATGGATTTATAAACTTTAACAAAGAATCCTTAATGTCTGATATACCTTTACTTTTTGATTCTGAGAAGATTATAATTGAAATTTTAGAACATACTGAAATGGATGAAGAATTAATAGATAGAGTTGCTTTTCTTAAATATAAAAAATATAAATTAGCACTTGACGATTTTGTTGATGATGGTACTTATGATGCACTCTTACCTTATATAGACATTATAAAAGTTGAATATAGTCTACTTAATCCAGATAAAAGAAGAAAAATAGCTAAGAAATACAAAAATAGTAAAAAACTTGTTGCAGAAAGAATAGAAACAGAGGATGATTACATAAATGCAATGAAAGATGGATACACACTATTCCAAGGATATTATTTTAGTAAACCAATAATGATATCAAAAGACAGTCTTTGTATTGCATCATCATCATATTCGCGACTATGGGAAGAAATATCAAAAGGTAATCCTGATTTTGATGCTCTAGAGGAAATAATAAAATTAGATGTAGGTTTGACTTATAAACTATTGTCTTTGATGCATACATCTATATATTATAGAGGAACAGAGATTAATTCAGTAAAACAAGCTTTAGTACGTTTGGGAATTACAGAAACTCAAAGATGGATAATGCTTTTGTTTTTACGAGATATGACAGGTGAGGATAATGATGAATTTGCAAAATCATCTTTATTTAGAGCAACATTCATGGAAAAAATCATAACCAAATTAGATTACAACCATATGAGGCATGATGCATATATGGCTGGATTATTATCATTAATAGATAATATTTTAGAGGAAGATATATTGTCAATTTTGGATTCTTTAGGATTATCTGAAATAATTAAAATGGCATTCATAAATAAAGAAGGAGAATTATACGATTCCTTAGAATGTGTAAAAGAATATGAATTAAGCAACTGGGATATAGTTGAGAAATTTAATGAAAATTATAACTTAGATAAAGAGACTATTTCTTCTATATATTTAGAATCATTAAGATATGCGGATGCAATGTTTAGTAAGGTTTAAAAAAATTTACAACTTGATAAAATATAAAGGTGATATTTTGAAGTATAAGTTATTTTGAGATATCCCTTTTTCATGTGATTTTTTAAATTTAATAATATATATAGTATATAAGTATTATAATAAAAAAAATACAAGGTATTTATTGTTTTATATTTAACAAATTTTGGATAAATTTAAAAAGGTCGTAGATATTAAAGTCTTTTAAATCTATAATTAGTATTAAAGGGAAATTTTAAGATTATCTAATTTTGGAGGAATATTATGGAGGAAATGAATATATATAAAAATTTAAATGATGTGAATACATTAAAATCTGATGAAAGTGTAAAGGAAACAATCATTCATATATGTAAAGACATATTAGATAATACAAAAGCAGACGGCATATCCATATATATTTTCAATAAAAAAGAAAGAGCTTTAATTCCATATATAAAACTAGGAGATGATTTAAAGCATAATAAAGTATTAACTGAGACGAATATTGACATGGAAGAATTAGAAATTATAAAACAGAAAAGAACGCAATTACATTATAAAGATAGAGTTGAAAAGCTAACAAATATAAAAAAGCATAAACACTATGAACTAGAAAAATCTTATAAAAACAATATTCTTAGTACATATAAACTTTCTGTGGACAATGAATTTATAGGAAGTTTACAAATTATTTACAAGGAAGAAACTGTATATAACAATATACCTTATGACTATATGAACGGTGTTTGTAAATTAATTTCAATAATTTTAAGAAGTTGGTTATTAAATAAAGAGGTAATTTTAGAAAATCAAAAAAGAACAATAATAGAAAATGAACTTGATGAATATTTAGAAAAATCAACGGACTTAGTATGCATATATGATGAAAATCAACGAATTATAAATCTAAGCTCTAGTTGGACTAAAATACTAGGTTGGACAAAAGAAGAATTATTAAATAAAGGGATATACGATTATGTGTATTTTGAAGATTTAAAAGGGTTAAGAGATATAAACAAATATCTATCAAAAGTAAATGATAAAAAAGATAGAAAAACTGAAATTAAAACAAGATACTTATGTAAAAATGGGACTTATAAATGGATTCATTGGTATATAGAGTACTCAAAAAAAGTAAGAGGATACTTTGTTACAGGAAAAGATATTACAGAAAAAATAGTTGAGGAAGAAAGACAAAAAAATCTTGAAGAAAGAATAAAGTTAGAAGCTATGAAATGTGATTTCTTTACAAATATGTCTCATGAGTTTAAGACTCCTTTAAATATTATTTTAGGAACGATGCAAGTTATGGAAAAGAGTACTGAAAATTATGGTGAAATACAAAAGGATGATTTATGCAGATACTTAAAAAATATAAAACAAAATTCTTATAGGCTTTTAAAGTTGGTAAATAATTTAACTGATATTAGTAAAATGGATATTGGCTATTATAATATAAGTTTGAGTAATAATAATATAGTAAATATAGTAGAGGATATATGTTTATCTGTAGTGGAGTATGCAAAAAATAAAGGTGTGGAAATAATTTTTGATACAGAATGTGAAGAAATTGAAATGGCTTGTGATCCAGATGCCATAGAAAGAGTAGTATTAAATTTATTATCAAATGCTATTAAATATTCACTTGATGAAAATAGCAAAATATTTGTCAATATAAGTCATGATGAAGAGCTTGTTTTTGTAAGTATAAAAGATAATGGACAAGGAATACCAAAGGATAAGATAGGCGTTATTTTTGATAGATTTGGGCAAGCAAATGTAGACATTAAAAGAAGATACGAAAGCAGCGGTATAGGATTATACCTTGTTCAATCAATAATAACGCTACATGGTGGAAATATTAAAGTTGAAAGTGTAGAAAATGAAGGATCTATTTTTACTTTTTTTCTTCCTAAAAATTTAAAAATTAATGATGAAGCTAAAAATATTTCTTCTTTTGAAAAGAATAATTTAAGTATAGAAAAGTGCAAAATTGAATTTTCTGATATATATAATTAACACTGGATATGAACATATTTTCTTGGAATGATAAATATATATTGTATTTAGTAAGAGATAAAAAGGAGGGGGAATGAGTGGTAAGATTGAAGAAAATGATTATATTTCTAATTTTTATGGCCATATCAATAAACATATTTTTATTTAGTGCTTATGCAGAAGATGATGGTTACTACATAAAAAAAATGGACGTAAAAGTTGATGTAAATGACAAAAGAGAATTTAAAATAACAGAAACCATAGATGTGTATTTTAATGAAGAACGACATGGAATTATTAGAAGCATACCTACATCTACAAGATTAGAAGATTACAATATAAAAGATGTATCAGTAGAAGGAGCACCATATGAAGTAGAAGATTCTTTTGACATGAAGATTAGAATAGGAGATGAAGATGAAACAATAAGTGGCGATAAAACTTACAAAATTACATACACCATAGTAAACTACAACGAGGAAAAGCCAGAAGGTGATTATATTTATTTCAATGTTTTGGGAGATCAATGGGACACGAAAATTGAAAATTTCACCTCCACAATAACTTATCCAAAGGAAGCTAATTTAGAGAAAATAAATATTACTGATGGTGAATATGGCAGTAAAGATTCAAAAAACGTACAATATAAGGTGAAAAACAATAAAATTTATATCAATTCAATAAATACTATAAAACCTAACAATGCTATAACAGTAAATGCCATGTTAAATGAGGGTGCCTTTAAAAATGCCCCCATAAAACAATATCCATATACAATGGAAAATCAATTTATAAACATCAATATTACACAGGACAAAAGATATGAAATACAACGTGATTTTAAAATAAAAATTAATAAGAATTATTCGGGTAAAGAGAATCTTATGATTGATCTTTGTGACATGATAAAGGGTAAAAATTTTTATTTACTAGATATGAATGTAAATGATAAAAATGTTCCTTACGATGAAAAGCATGGAATTATAACGTTAGATAAAAGCAAAGATGAATATAACTTTAAAGTATCATATACAATTGAGCCTAGGCTTAGTGATGATATTGTATTTAAGATTGTAGAAACAACTTTAGATGGAAAACTAGAAAATCTGAAAGTAAATATAAAGTCTCCGTTTCTAATAAATAATGCAATTGTGGATTTTAATGAAAAAGGAGCTAATTATGGTACGGATAGATTTAATTTAGAAAAAAATGATAATAATGTAATATTTACAAATAAAAATACTATATATGATGGGGAAGATGTAAAGCTAAGTCTTGATATAGATAAAAACTTATTTGTAAGACCTTTGCCTGTATCTGCAAATATTGTTAAATTTGCAACCCCTGTTATATTACTTATTATTGTGTTTTTATATTTTAGATTTAAAGATAAAAATCCTGTAATACCAGTAGTTCAATTTTATCCACCTAGATCTATGAATAGTGCAGAAGTTGCCTATGGTTTCAATGAAAGTATTAGCAACTCACAAGTTACATCATTATTATTTTATTGGGCAAGTGAAGGTTATATAAAAATAATTATGAAGGAAAATGACAAGTTTACTATTGAAAAATTAAAAGAAATAGGTATCAACAATAAACCTTATGAAAAAAATTTATTTAATAGTTTATTTAAATATGGTAATGGTAAAAAAGTAACTGGTGAAAAATTAAAAACTTATTTTGGAGAAGAAGTAAGTAAGGCAGTAAAAGGTGTTACAGAAGAATTTAAATATGAAAAAAAACTGAGAGATAGTGCTTCTAAAAAATCAGGGTTTATGTTAAGCATAATCTCTGCGATACCTATAATATCATGTATGATGGTGGCTAGAGAAGTTGATCATGGGTCCATAGTAGGAGGTATTATATTCTGCATCATATTGTTAGTTGCACACCTTGTATTTTACTTGATTTTTTATCAATCATTAAAGAAAAGACATGGATTAATTAAGAAAAATAATAAAATTATTTGTGTAATTGTTATTAGCTTTATTTATTTAATTATAATAAGATTACCATTTTTATTTTCTGACTTAGATGAGTTTATAATAATGTTTAGTATAGTAGTATCATTAATTGGAAATATCTTAAGTAGTTGTGTTCCAAAACGAAGTGATTATGGTAAAGAATTACTAGGTGAAATAGTAGGATTTAGAAACTTTATGGAAGTGGCAGAAAAAGAAAGGTTGGAAGCTTTGTTAGAAGAGGATCCAGAATATTTTTATAATACACTTCCTTATGCTCAGGTTCTTGGAGTAACTAAAAAATGGACGGATAAGTTTAAGGATATTTCTATGGAACAACCATCTTACTATGATACTTATTATCCATTAAATAACTATATTGCTTTAAATATGTTTATAAATAACTTAAATAAAGTAGAATCTACAGTAAGCCATACTATAGATACTTCTTCTGGTAGTTCAGGAGGAGGATTTGGAGGCGGCGGATTTAGTGGAGGAGGCTCTGGTGGTGGTGGAGGCTCAAGTTGGTAGAATTAAATAAATAAAAAGCATAATAAATTGGAGGTGAAATAATGACGTGGATTATTATATTAGTAATAGCAGGTGTTGTTGTAATATGGGGTGTTTCAACGTACAACAAGCTTGTATCACTGAGAATGAATGTTAAAGAAGGATTTTCTACTATAGACGTATTTTTAAAGAAAAGATACGATCTTATACCTAATTTAGTAGAAACAGTAAAAGGATATGCAGCTCATGAAAAAGAAACTTTGCAAAATGTTGTCCAGGCAAGAGGCAATGCTATTTCGAGTTCTCCTCAATATAAGGCAAAATATGAAGGAGAATTGTCAAATGCGTTAAGTAGATTATTAATGATTTCTGAAAACTATCCAGATTTAAAAGCTGATAATCAGTTTATTAACTTACAAAAAGAATTACAAAATATAGAATCAGAAATTGAAAAATCAAGACGATATTATAATGGAACAGTAAAAAATCTTAATAAAACTGTACAAAGTGTACCAAGCTGTATAATTGCAAGTTTATTTAAATTTAAAGAAGAATCTTTCTTCGAATTGGAAAACACTGCAGAAAGAGAAAATATTAAGGTTAAATTCTAGATTTAAAAATAATAAAATGAATAAAATAAAATATGGATTATATAAAAAAGTCATTGGAAAATAACTCCAGTGACTTTTTTATGAACAATAAATAACTTAGTTCCTTGATACAACGTGATTGTGTAAATAATCTTTAAATTAAATTTTAAAACTCTGTTTAAGGCAAAAGATGACGGGTATATATAAAATTGTAAGTAAGTATTAACATTTAAAATTGACTACAAAAAGTAAGAAAATATAAATAAAAAACGGAGGAAATGAAAAATGAAAAAATTTGTTTGTACAGTATGTGGTTATATATATGAAGGAGAAGCTGTTCCAGAAATATGTCCAGTATGTAAAGTAGGATCTGATAAGTTTGAAGAAATGAAAGGTGAAAGGAACTGGGCTGATGAGCATAGAATAGGTGTAGCTCAAGGAGTAGATGAAGAGGTTGTTGAAGGGCTAAGAGCTAACTTTGTTGGAGAATGTACAGAAGTAGGAATGTACTTAGCTATGTCAAGACAAGCTGACAGGGAAGGATATCCAGAAGTTGCAGAAGCTTATAAAAGAATCGCTTTTGAAGAAGCTGAGCATGCTGCTAAATTCGCTGAGCTATTAGGAGAAGTAGTTGTTGCAGATACTAAGAAAAACTTAGAAGCTAGAGTTGAGGCAGAATACGGAGCTACTGAAGGAAAGTTAAAAATAGCGAAGAGAGCTAAAGAACTAGGATTAGATGCTATACATGATACAGTTCATGAAATGTGCAAAGATGAAGCTAGACATGGTAAAGCATTCTTAGGATTATTAGAAAGACATTTTGGAAAACAAGCTTAATATAAAAAAGTCTAATAAAGGGATAGAAAGCTATTATATGATAGTGTTCTATCCCTTTTATTATGCAATTTATTTTGGACTTTCATATATATTATGAAGAAAATAATAGTTTTCAAAATTAAAATTGTTATTTATTAAAAAATTGGCAACATATGGTGCAACTTAACAAATAATATAAAACAATGTAAATATGTGTTAAAATATGAATTAATAATACAGAAAGATTATTACTAATAAGGCAAGAGGGGATTGGAAATGTTATCAATATACAATAAAATTAGTGACTATATTGTTGTCCTAAATTATATGGGGGATATAATTTTTTGCAATGAAAGCTTTTTAAAAAGATTGAATTACAGTAAAGAAGATTTGTTAAATTCAAATATTTTTAAAATAATAAAAAGCAAAGAACATAATATTATAAACAAACTTATAGAAATGAAAGATAAAAATAAAATCTTAGATTTTCATTCAAAATCTAATGAAATAGTTAAAGTTAATTCAAATGTTACTATAGAATATTTTAATAATGAAAAAAGTATTTTTATAGTAGCCAATGAAGTTAATTCAAAATCATATACAATGGAGATGTTAGAAGACCTTTTAGATAATATTAGAATATCTACATTTGTTATAAATGAGAATGGAAAGTATTTATACGCTAACAAATCCTTTGCAAATACGTTTAATTTGACAAGAGAAGACATTATAGGAAAATATAATAGTAATTATTGGGGAAATGAAATTTGTGAAGGATTTGAACTTAATAATAAAGCGCTATGTGAGAATAAAAAACCTAAATTATTTGACGAAAAATTAATAGTTGATCATAATATTCAGTGGAATCAAACTTATAAATGTCCAGTATACGATGAAAATAAAAAATTTAAATACATTATTGCTACTTCTGAAAAAATTAATTTATCAAAAAATGATTCAGAAGACTTATACAAAAACTTTAATAGAACAATAATTAAAAGTGATTACAATGACATTAAGAAAAGCAATACTGATTTGAAGAAAGTACTAAGTAATATTGGCCAACGAATACTAGATTATACCCAGGCAGATGGTCTATCAATACTAATATATGATAATAATAAACAAGGTTTAATACCATTTATAAAGTTAAAAAATTCTAATAAACATCTTAAAAAGTTAAAATTTATACCGTGTAAAATAGATGAGTTATATTCAAGTAAATATAAAAATTATTTTAATATTATGTACTGTAAGTCAAAAATAAAAAACTTACCAATTTGGGATAAAATATGTATGGATGGTTTGGATTATGTAGGTAGCTATAGAATAGAGTTAAGTAATGAATTTATTGGAATTATATCCTTAAGTTATTGTAATGATAATTCGCCTAATTACAACTATGATGAATTTATGAAACACATATGTAATAAAATAGCCATGATAGTTAAAAATGTTAGGCTTTCAAACCAGGTATTTGTTGAAAATAAAATGCGTAAGTATACTGAAAAAGAGCTAGAACAGTATTTAAAAGTTTCTGCTGATTTAGTATCCATGGTTGGAAAAGATGCATATTTTAAAAGAATTAGTCCAAACTGGAATAAAGTTTTAGGGTGGACAGAAGAAGAATTATTATCTACGCCAATAAAAGAAATTGTTCATCCTGAAGATGTAGAGCGTTTTAAGGATAAAAATTATTTAGGTAAAGATGGTGAGATTACTAGGTGTATTATTCGTTTTAGACATAAGAAAGGTCACTATGTTCATCTTGAATGGAGTAGTATGTACATATCTAATCAAGAATTATATGTGACGTCAGCGAGAGATATTACAAATAAATTAGAAATAGAAAAAGAAAAAAGAAAATTACAAGAAGCTGTTCAATTGGAAATTGTAAAAAATGAATTTTTTTCAAATATATCTCACGAATTTAGAACGCCAATAAATATTTTATTAGGAACCATGCAACTTATTAATAAAAATATTGAAAGAAATAATATTGATGTAGAAAATCTAAAGAAACATCTTAATTATATAAAGCAAAATTCATATAGATTATTAAGGTTAGTGAATAATTTAATAGATATAAGCAAGATGGATACAGGAGTCTATGAACTAAGATCATCTAATCAAAATATTATAAATGTAATTGAAGATATAACTCTTTCTGTGGCAGAGTATACAAGAAATAATAATATAAATCTTATATTTGATACAAATGTAGAAGAGTTAATTACTTTTTGTGATCCAGATAAAATAGAAAGAATTATGTTGAATCTTTTATCAAATGCTGTAAAATTCACACCTGAGAATGGATGTATTAAAGTTGATATTAATGCGACTGAAAAAGAGGTGATTGTTTCAGTAAGTGATACTGGGATAGGAATTCCAGAGGATAAGATAGATATTATATTCAATAGATTTGGACAAGTAGATGGTTCATTTAATAGGATGTGTGAAGGTAGTGGGATAGGATTATCACTAGTGAAAAATTTGGTTGAAATGCATGAAGGAAACGTTTATGTGAAAAGTAAGGTTAATGAAGGCTCGAAGTTTATATTCACAATTCCTATTAAGATGAAAGAAGAAAATAATAAAGATTATGATTTTGATAGAAAATTTAAGCATGTAGAAAGATGTGATATAGAGTTTTCAGATATATATAACGTGTAAATTAAAAGCATAGCTAAATACTAAACTGCAAAAACCTCCAATGTTATAGGGGGTTTTTATTTTGTAAATTTATTATTTTTTGTAAAAATATAGAAATTTTTGTTGTAGGTATGATACAATGGTTACAAAAGGGTTACAAAAATTACGAAAAAGTTACAAAATGAGGTGATGTGTGGGATATGATTTTTAACAAAAATACAAAAAATATTTCAAAAGGAATGGCTTTAGGTATGATAGCTACAAGTATTATGCCAGCAGTAGCTATTAATGAAAATGTAGAAGCTAGTGAAGTTAGGAGTAGTAAGGTTGTAGAAGTTACATGTGATGCTCTTAATGTTAGAACAGGATCAAGTACGAGATATTCTATAGCTGGTACAGTAAAAAAAGGAACAAAACTAGAATATATATCAACATGTAGCAATGGATGGTATAAGGTTAAATATAAAGGAAGTACTAGATATGTAAGTAATAAATATTCAAGAGTAAAAAATGGCTCTACTTCTAGTTCCAAAAAGGTTGAAGTTACAGCAAGTAGAGTTAATATAAGAAGTGGAGCTGGAACAAAATTTTCTATAGTAGGTACAGTAAGTAAAGGAACAAAACTAAAATACATATCAAGATGTAGCAATGGATGGTATAAGGTTGAGTACAAAGGAAAAACAAGATATATTACTGACGATTACACTAAAATTTCAGGATCAACAATATCAGATTCAATAAGGAAAGTAGGTAAGGTTACAGCGTCAGCACTAAATGTAAGATCAGGTGCTTCAACTAAACACAGTGTTAAAAAAACAATTAAAAAAAATAGCGTTGTTGGTATAATATCATCATATAGTAATGGATGGTCTAAGGTAAAACTATCTAGTTCATCAACAGGGTATGTATCTACAAAGTACTTAAAACTATATGCTGGAGATTCAAGTGATATTAAAGTAAGTTATACAACAACATCTTCATCTAATAAGCCATCAAGTAATTCTAAACTTGATAAAGTATTATCTACAGTTAAAGCGCAAGTAGGTAAACCATATGTTTATGGTGCAGCAGGGCCTAACTCTTTTGACTGTTCAGGTCTTACGTATTATGCTTATAAAAAAGCAGGAATATATTTAAACAGAACATCAAGAGATCAAGCTAAAAATGGAAAACATGTAAGTAAAAACAATTTAAAAGCAGGAGACTTGGTATTTTTTAATAGTGGAACAAATTCTATTAGACATGTGGGCATGTATGTTGGTAATGGTAAGTTTATCCACTCACCAAGTCCAGGAAAATCAGTAAAGTATGAAAGTATGTCAACATCATATTATGTAAAAGGATATGTTACTGCAAGAAGAATAATATATTAGATTATTATTTCTTAATAATGTTTATATATTTTAAAATATGTGTATTAATAAAAAATCACCTCTATACGAGGTGATTTTCTTATGAAATATTGTATAAATATAGAAAATGAGTTCAAATATGTAGTAGTATAAAATTAGAAGGTTATAAACTAGTACCTGTATTCTTATTAGAAGAAGAATAGTTTTTTAGAAAAATAATGATTTTAGGAGAATTATGAAATGAATAATAAGGTAAATAATAATGATATAGCTACTAAAAATTTGAACAGTTCACAAAATTACAACAAAGATAAGAATGTGTATTTTACATATTATATAGCAGGGTTAATAATATTGGCGGTATTTTTAAATTTAGCTGTAAAAATTGATAGTACAGATGAGTATTATGAAAAATATTATGTACTAGAAGAGTACATGAATAATTACGAAGATATACATGATAACCAAGACACAGATAATAATGAAGATATGGATAATAATGAAGAGTTAGATAATAGTAATAAAAATAATGAGCATACAAATGAAGAAGAAAATTCTCATACTGATACTTATATAAATGAAGAATATTAAAACATTTTTAATGAATTAGCAAAAAGGATGACAAACTTGATTTCAGCAATAATTATGGCCTCAGGATTTGCAAAACTCATGGGTCAAAACAAACTTCTTATGAAGTATAATAATAAGTTTTTAATTGAGTACACTTTAAATATAATATCAGAATGTAATTTTAAGCAGAAAATGAAAAAGGACATAATAGTAATTAGGTGTGGCGGACATATAGGTTTGGCACTATTTAAAATACCCAAGAATTTAGACTTTTACACTGTCGTAGTAGATGATAGAGAAGAGTTTGCAAATATTGATAGATTTGAAAATGTAGATGAGATTTATGCTGGAGACATAGATAAAATAGTTGAGAATACGAAAATTAACGATAATACTTATGTGATTATAGCCACTAGAGGATATGAAGGTGATCTTAGAAATTTAAGAAGTGTAATAAATAGAAACGCCAACTATATAGGTATGATAGGTAGTAGAAAAAATGGATTAAGGTTAAAGAGACTTTAATTGAAGAAAATGTAAGTGAAGAAAAACTAGATAATGTTTATGCTCCTGTTGGCATAAATATTTCAATCAATGATGTGGATGAGATACTTCTTGTTAAGAAGAGAGGTTCTCTTACTCATAGGAGAGATAAATAGTTAAGTGAACTTTACCCAATTTTAGTCGTTTTATTAATTATATCAAAAGGAGCACAGTATAATGAATATTTATTGTACTGTGCTCCTTTGCTATTTACAAAGAAAGATCGCTTAAAAGCTTAACTGGAATCTGAACTTGTGTAACGTACTCATCTTCTAGAGAAGTTTCATAAACATCTATTTTATAAATCTCTATGGGATCGCCCAGAATAGTATATTTATTGATCTCGATAAATTTGTAAAGCATTTCAAAAACTTGTTCATACTGATTATAGTCACCTTTGTAAGTATATGTAACATAGTACCCTTCGTCTAAAACAAAGTTATAATCAGAAGAATCATCGTCTAATAAACAAAATGTGTGTTTGTAATAATTATAAATTCCCTTGGCAATGCTTTTAGAATCAAAAACAGCTCCAAAGTTGCTATTGCCTAATACATAAAACTTATCTTCAAATTTATCACTTAGTTTTTGTATTAAATAATCATTATTTTCTGCAAAAGATTCGTTGGAGTCTACTGTAAGTGCTTTTCTTTTAGTCATATATAAAAGTTCAATTCTATTAAAAGTAGTATGTTCTATACATTTATCTATAGATGACAATCTTTTGATTAAGGAGTCTTTGTGAGAATTTAAAACTTCTACCTTCTTTTCTATTAATTCAATTTCTTCATAAAGCATTTTTCTAGTAGTTTCAATATTTCTATTTTCAATATATTCTTTGATTCTTTGCATAGAAAAATCTAGAGTTCTAAGCTCTCGAATAAGATTTAAATTGCATATATCTTTAATTGTGTACATTCTATAGGAATTGGTATCTCTAGTAGGATTTAAAAGACCTAATTTTTCGTAGTATTTTATTGAATCTCTACCTAATTTATATATCTTTGAAAGTTCACCAGTTTTATAATATTTTCTTTTCAAAAAATCACCTCAAAAACTAAAAAATATTTATTGACATGTGTATTATACCACAGTTTATAGTTTTATAGTGGAAGGAGATGAATTATATGGAAAATTCAATAAGTTTAAAGTCACAATTTAAAAAGTATGTAATACCTTCAGTAGCAGCAATGTGGGTATTTTCATTATATTCAATGGTAGACGGGATATTTGTAAGTAAAGGAGTAGGTAGTGATGCTCTGGCAGCAGTAAACATATCTACACCATACATTAATATGTTATTTGCAATATCTATTTTATTTGCAACAGGGGCAAGTACTGTAGTTGCTATTAAATTAGGAAGCTCAGACAATAAAAAAGCAAATGAGTATTTCACATTGAATTTAGTTGTAATGGTAATTTTAGCAGCAATTATAATGTTAATTAGTTTATTAAATTTAGATAAAATAGCAGTATTTTTAGGTGCAACTAATTCAACTATGGTTTATGTTAAAGAATACGTGGGGACTATAATGCTATTTGTTTTATTTTATTTAGCTTCCTACTACTTAGAGGTCTTAATAAAAAGTGATGGTTATCCTCACCTTGCAACAATAGGTGTAATAATATCTGCAATAACTAATATAGTACTTGATTATATATTTGTAATAAAATTAGGGTATGGTGTTAAAGGAGCTGCATACGCAACGGGAATAGCAAGAGTATTTTCATTCTCATTTTTCTTTATACATTTTTTAAGAAAAAGAGGTAAGCTTAAATTTACAAAATTCCATTTTGATTTTGGTGTTGTCAAAAAAGTACTATTTATAGGTATTCCAGATTCTACAACAGAATTAAGTGTGGCCGTTGTAATTTTAATTTTTAATCAAAGTATATTAAGAGTAATTGGTGAAAATGCATTAGTAAGTTATAGTGTTGTTTGTTATATAAACACATTGGTTCTAACAACTATGATGGGAATATCACAAGGAATACAACCAATTTGTAGTTATTATTATGGCAAAAAAGATAAAGATTCTGTTTTATCAATATTAAAAATGGGAATGAAAACAATAAAAATTTCATCAATTGTGTCATTTTTAATAGTATTTGTATTTGCAAATCAATTAGTATCATTATTTCTTAACAATGTGGATGAAGGACTATTTAATTATACTGTAAATGTTTTAAGATTATTTTCTCCGGCATTTTTAATAATGGGATATAATGTAATAACATCAGGATTCTGTGTAGCTGTAGATATGCCAGTTCAAGCAGGAGTAGTATCATTAGGTAGGGGAGTAGTTGTAATAACAATTACGTTAATAGTGATGATTCTTATATTTGGTGGATTTGGTATATGGATAGCAACGCTTGTATCTGAACTTATTGTACTTGTAATTTCTAAAAATGTACTTAAGAAGAGCAAAGAAAGTTTAGAATATGAATATAGTGAAGCGGTATGAAGTGAATAAGTTATCAAAAAGGTATATTGAAAACAATATGCCTTTTTTTATTGGATTGCTCATTTGGTAAATAGGAGATGTACTACTTAAGTAACTCAAATTGGGAAGAAGTATCATGATAAATGACAGATATATTATCAAGTAGGAGAATGTATTATGCCTAAGAATGGGATATTTATATACTCTAAAAACTATAAATACAAAAATTATTGACAAATAATGTAGATATCTGATACATTTTCTGTGGGTGGTATTTTAACGAAACTGCACCATTTTATATTAAAGATTAGATAATCATAAAGGTTAAATGAAGTTGAAGGTAACACACTCTTATATAGGAGGTGGAAACTATAAGATTTGGATTTATTGGAGCCGGAAAAGTTGGATTTTCCTTAGGCAAATATTTAAAAGAAAACAAAATAAATGTAATAGGGTATTATAGTAAGAACCCGCATTCTTCAAAAGAAGCGGCATTTTTTACAAATACTAAACAATTTCAAAACTTAAATGAATTAGTTAATAACAGTGATGTTATATTTATTACTACACCTGATTCACAGATACAACAGGTGTATAGTGAATTAAAACAGTTGAACATAAGAGACAAGGTTATCTGCCATTGTAGCGGTTCAATTTCTTCAACAATCTTTTCAAATGTAAAAAATTACGGTGCATATGCTTATTCTATCCATCCAATGTTTGCTATTTCTAGCAAGTATAATTCTTATAAAGATTTTCAAAAAGCGTTTATTACCATAGAAGGTGATGAAAAATTTAAAGACTATTTTGTGAGTTTGTTTAAAAACTTAGGAAACCAAGTAGGTGTTATTTCCAGCGAAAATAAGATTTTGTATCATGCAGCTTGTGTTACAGTGAGTAATTTAGTTTTGGGGCTAATAAACAAGGGCGTTAATTTCTTAGAAACTTGTGATTTTTCCAGAGAGGATGCATTAAATGCTCTTTTTCCTCTTATAGAAAATAATGTGGAAAATATTAAAAAGCAAGGTCTGGTAGATAGTTTGACAGGTCCAGTAGAAAGAGGGGACCTATGTACTATTGTAAAACACTGTGAAGTTTTAAATAAAAATGATAAAGAATTATATAAATTATTATCTAGAGATTTATTAGAGGTAGCAAAAATTAAAAATGAAAATAGAGATTATAAAAAATTACAAGACTATTTGGAGGAAAGATAATGAAAAATACAGTTGTAACATTTAGAGAGGCTAAACTAAAAAATGAAAAGTTAACTATGTTAACCGCATATGATTACTCAACATCTCAAGCAGTAGATAATTCTGGAATAAATGGAATACTTGTAGGTGATTCACTGGGAATGGTAATGCTAGGATATGAAGATACTTTATCAGTTACAATGGAAGACATGATTCATCACACTAAGGCTGTGGCAAGAGGTGCAACAAATAGTTTAGTTGTAGCCGATATGCCTTTTATGTCTTATCAGACTTCTGTTTATGATGCTGTAGTTAATGCAGGAAGATTAATAAAAGAAGGTAGAGCTCAAGCCGTAAAATTAGAAGGTGGTGTAGAAGTTGCAGAGCATATAGACGCAATAGTAAAAGCATCTATACCTGTAATGGGACATATAGGTTTAACACCACAATCAGTAAATGCTTTTGGTGGATTTAAAGTACAAGGAAAAAGTGAAGAAGCTGCAAAAAAATTAATTGAAGATGCATTAGCTGTGGAAAAATCAGGTGCATTCGCCCTGGTTATGGAAGGAGTTCCATCAAAATTAGCTGCTATGGTTACTGAAAAACTATCTATTCCAACTATAGGAATAGGCGCTGGAGATAAGTGTGATGGACAAATTTTAGTTTATCAAGATATGCTTGGAATGTTTAGTGACTTTACTCCTAAATTTGTAAAAAAATATGAAAATCTAGGCGATAGAATGAGAAATGCCTTTGCTACATATATAGATGAAGTTAAAAATGGTTCTTTCCCAAGTGAAGAGCATGGCTTTAAAATAGATGAAGAAGTTATAGAAAAACTATATTAAGGAGACTTAAACAATGGTAGTTATAGACACAATTGATGCAATAAGAAAACAGGTAAATGAATGGAAAAAAGAAGGTCTAAGTGTTGGGTTAGTACCTACAATGGGGTATTTACACCAAGGTCACCAAAGTTTAATGGAAAAAGCTGTGGAGGAAAATGACAAAGTAGTTGTAAGTATTTTTGTGAATCCTCTTCAATTTGGGCCAAAGGAAGATTTGGCAATTTATCCTAGGGATTTTCATAGAGATAAAGAAATTTGTGAATATGTAGGAGCAGATCTAATTTTTCATCCAAGTGCTGATGTTATGTATAACAAGGACTTTTCAACATCAGTAAATATAAGTGGTCTTACAGATAATTTGTGTGGTAAAAGTAGACCGACACATTTTATAGGTGTAAGTACAGTAGTAAACAAGTTGTTTAATATAGTTACTCCAGATAGAGCTTATTTTGGCCAAAAAGATGCACAACAACTATTTATCATAAAAAGAATGGTAAGAGATTTAAATATAAATGTGGAAATTGTAGGTTGTCCTATAATTAGAGAAGAAGATGGTTTAGCTAAAAGTTCAAGAAACACATATTTATCTGATAATGAAAGGAAGGCTGCAACAGTATTAAGTAAATCATTAATAAAAGCTAAGAATTTAATAAAAAATGGAATAAGTAATGTGGACTCTGTGTTAAATATTATTAAAGAAACTATAGAGTGTGAACCTTTAGCAAAAATTGACTATATTAATATAGTAGATATAGATTCACTTCAAAATGTAGATTCAATTGATAGATCTGTATTAGTTGCCATAGCTGTATATATAAACAAAACTAGACTAATTGATAATTTTATATATGAAGTATAAAATAAAGGATTTATATGTAAAAAATTAATAAAAATATAATTAATGATGATAATACTTAATTTTGTGAAAACTATAGAGTAAATTAAAATATTGGAGTGTAGCTATGTGCAAAATTGTTAAAAGAGGGCATTTTCCCAGTGATGAAAAAGAATTTACAGGTAAACATGTTGATAAATTATATAAGGCTGGTCAGGATTTATACTATTTATTAAATCAAGGATATAATATAAAAGGAGCCTCAGTTTTTGTGGGAAATCACTACTTATTGTCAGAAAGGCAAAGATTAGCTTTATCAAGAGCAATTTCTTCTGAGAAAAATATAAAGATAAGAAAAGAGAAAGAGGTTAAGGATAATCTGGAAAATAGTATTGTAAATATTGATGGATTTAATACCATAATAACATTGGAAGTTGCCTTATCTAATTCACTATTAATTAAGTGTATGGATGGAACAATAAGAGATTTAGCAGGGCTTAGAGGAACGTATAGTATTATAGATAAGACAGAATTATCAATTATGAAAATAGGAGAAACCTTAGAAAAACATAAAATTAAAAAAGCTAATTTTTACTTAGATGCACCAGTTTCTAACTCGGGAAATTTAAAGAAAAAGATAGAAGAATTATTGAAAAACTTTGATTTTGAAGTTGAAGTTATGAATATTAATAATGTGGATTCAACTTTAGAAACACTAGATAATGTTATCAGTAGTGACGCAATTATTTTAGATAAATGCAAAAGTTGGATTAATATAAACAGAGAAATACTAGATAAAAAAATTGAAAATAATCTCTGTGTTGATTTCAATTTATAAAAAATAAAACTTGCACTTTAATTAAAAATTGAAATTAAAATAGTTTTTGTTGCAAAAAAGCCATTTATTGTTTAAAGAGTATATTTACTTCAAACAATAAATGGCTTTGTATTTTTAAGCTAAAGATTTTACTTCTTTGTAACAATCTAAATCAGTATAAAGTTCACTTGTATATGGATTTGTCTTAGTTTTTCTAGCTTTGTAAACCATATAAACAAATACTCCTATATTAGCAAGTAAAGCAATTAAACTTACTATAAATAATGCAGTTGTATTTTGTGATGCTTTAACTGAGAATTGTGATTGGTCTATAAATGATGGTACAGTCATAGCAAACATTACCCAAAATGCAAGTGTGTGGGCGCGGTGTTGCAACCAAGCACCTTTTCCAAATATAAATGCACATATAGTAGGTGCAAATAATAAAGCTATACCACAATACCAAGCATGATCTCCTAAACAGTTGTATGTATAAGCGAAGTTCCATAAGTCATAAGCTATAATCCAGAACCAACACATATCTGGCCATAACATATCTTTGCTTTTTTTCTTACTAATACAAATTCCAAGCCAACCAGTGATAGTTATAATATTTAAAATACCTGCGATACCATTCATATAATTCCAAGAACCACTAGTTACCATCATCCCTTCAAAAATTTGAGCATTATAACCTAATCCACCAATTTGGAAATCACGTATAACAGCTTCCATAATGTTTATTGCAAGGATTAAAGGAGGGAAACATAAAACCCATTTATGATTAATTGCACCTTTAACATAGCGAATTAACCAAAATCCCATACATCCAGCTAAAGCTGAATAAACTTTTGCAAAGTGGAACCATGTTCCAACACTTGTACCTTTTGTAGTTTTAGGCCATACAAAAACTGTTAAAATTATAGGTAAAACTAAAAAACATGCGAATCCTGCCCACTTCCAGCGACGGCTGAATTCATTAAGCAGCATAAGTGCTGCAAATACTAATAATAACATTAGCCAATTGCTTATTGGCTGTGCTTCAAATAAAAACATTTTACTGTCCCCCAATATTAAATAATGATTCAATTTTATGAGTTATAAAATTATTATAATATTAGCACCATTAAATTATAAAACACAAGTGTAAAAATATAATTTAATAATTCTGACAAAATAGAAAACAAGCTGAAAATATTGAAAAATCAACGTTCATAATGTTAAAAAATTATCTAAAAAATATAGAAATAAATAAAAAAAGTCGTCTTAAGGACGAACTTTTTTATCTGGATCTTTTGGTTTAAAATTAGAGAGTATTAAATTTAAGTCAAATTCCATTCTAGATTTAAGATCATAACTGCCTTGATAAAGACACCAATCAAATATAGCACCTCTGGAGATTCTCATTATTATCATAGTTAAGTTTGTAGGAGAAATAGAATTGTCTAGCTCTCCATTTCTTAGGGAATCTTCAACTATAGATTTAACCTTTAGAGCAATATGGCGATCAGGTTTTGTAGAGTATTTTCCCTCAATAGAAAGTAAGTTTTTGTATATTTCGCCTACAAATACCCATCCAAGCTCCTCCATCATTTTAGCACCTTCACATAACAGAAATAACAATTTATCTAAGTTAGAAGAAAAATCTCTTGCTTCAAATCGATCCATTACTAATATATCTACTTGCTCATAAGCTGTATTAATTATTTCCATCTTCGATTTGAAATGATGATAAAATGCTCCTGTTGAAATTTCTGCAGCTTGGCAAATATCTTGAATTTTTACACTTTCAAAGCCCTTTAACTTAAAAAGTTCAGTGGCTACTTGAGTGATTCTAATTTTAGTTGCAATAGCTTGCCTTTGTCTATCTGTTAATTTTTCCATGTAAAATACCTCTTTATAAAACTGCAATGTTAATACAGTAAGTTATATGATTATTTAGTATAGCATAAAAAAAAGCAAATATATAATATTATTTGTGGTAAAAAAATAGATAAAAACCATAAGAGGATGTTTGCAAAATATGGTAACCTGTGATATATTTTAATTACAGAACGAGATTCGGTGAATCTTATTCTATATAAAATTATGTTACAAATTTAACAAAATATTAAGGGGAGAGTTATGGATAAATACAAAGTAATCGAGATAAAGGAAAGTGTTTTCAGCAATAATGACGAACAAGCAGATTTGCTTAGAGCAGACTTAAAAAAAGACAATACTTTTTTATTAAATTTAATGTCTTCTCCAGGTTCAGGTAAGACTACTACAGTTTTAAGAACTATCGAATCTTTAAAAGATGAGATGAGAATAGGTGTTATGGAAGCGGATATAGATTCTGATGTAGATGCTGCCACTGTGTCAAAAACTGGAGCTAAGGTAATACAGTTACATACAGGTGGAATGTGCCATCTTGATGCAGATATGACAAAGCAAGGTTTAGTAGAACTTGGAACTGAAGACATAGATTTTGCAATATTAGAAAATGTAGGTAATTTAGTATGTCCAGCAGAATTTGATACTGGTTCTTCAAAAAATGCCATGATACTTAGTGTACCAGAGGGACATGATAAACCTTTAAAATATCCTCTAATGTTTTCAATAGTTGACGTTGTTTTAATAAACAAAATTGATGCTATTGAACATTTTGATTTTGATTTAGATTTAGTAAAAAAATATATTAAAAAATTAAATCCAAATATAAAAGTTATACCAATATCAGCAAAAACTGGTGAAGGTATTGAAGAATGGATTAACTGGTTAAGAAAAGAAGTAAAAGAGTGGAATAATTAATATTTTATTAAAATATAGAGGGGGATTATTATGGCAGTAAAAGAAAAGGTTCTTCAATTTGCAAATCAAGTAAGTGGAAAGAAGCCAGGGTCTAGAGGGTATTTTGGTGTAGAAGATGCACGTTATAAAATTTTAGAACCAGTAGTGACTGAGGAGATGGCAGAGGTTTTACTTTGTATGAAAATTAGGCAAAAAACAACTGCAGAAAAAGTGGCACCTTTATGCGGTAAAAGTGTTGAAAGATGTAGCGAACTTTTACTAGAATTATCAGAAATAGGTGTAGTATTTGTCAATGAAATAGATGGTGTAGATACTTTCTGGTATGAAACTTGGGTACCAGGAATTATGGAAATGATGGTTAATAAGAAGGATCAAGCAAAAAAATATCCGCAAATTCCTAAGGCTTTTCATGATTATGGAGTAGAAAATGGACCAAGATCTACAGGAAGTTTTCCTCCTGGAGTAGGCCTTATGCGTGTTATTCCAATAGAAACTGCCATAGATGGTGAAACAAGAAGAGCATCTTATGAAGAAATATCAAAATATTTAAACGATAGTGATAAATTCTCAGTATCAGACTGCTCATGTCGTACAGCAAGGGAAAGTATGGGAGAAGGATGCGGTCACTTAAAAGAAGACATGTGTATTCAATTAGGTCATGCAGCTGAATATTACATAAGAACAGGTAGAGGTAGAAAAATAACTAGAGAAGAAGCATTTGAAATAATAAAAAGAGCAGAAGAAAATGGTTTAATGCACCAGATACCAAATTTAGATGGATCAGGAAAAACTCATGCCATATGTAACTGTTGTGGATGTTCTTGTTTAGCATTAAAAGGAGCAAATATGTTTGCCAATTCTGATATGGTACGTTCTAACTACGTATCTAAAGTAGACAAAGACAAATGTGTTGCTTGTGGTGAATGTGTAGTAAATTGTCCAACAAATGCTCTAAAACTTGGTCAAAAACTATGTTCTAGTAAACCTATTGTAGACAAAATAGAAAGAAAAGAAACTCCAAGAAATACTAAGTGGGGACCAGAAAGATGGAATGAAGATTATAGAACTAATAGAGAGGATGTTGTAGAAAGTGGAACAAGTCCATGTAAAACTGCATGTCCTGCTCATATAGCTGTTCAAGGATATATAAAACTTGCTTCACAAGGAAGATACAAAGAAGCGTTAGAACTTATAAAAAAAGAAAATCCATTCCCAGCAATATGTGGACGTATTTGCCCTAGAAAGTGTGAATCAGCTTGTACAAGAGGGGATATAGATTCACCACTTGCTATAGACGAAATCAAAAAGTTTGTAGCTGAACAAGATTTAAAAGAAGAGCATAGATTTGTTCCTAAAAAAAGACATGATTATGGTAAAAAGATTGCAATTATAGGTGGTGGTCCAGCAGGACTTTCATGTGCTTATTACCTAGCTATAGACGGATATAAAGTAACAGTATTTGAAAAACAAAAGGCTCTAGGAGGTATGTTAACTCTAGGAATTCCTTCTTTCAGGTTGGAAAAAGAAGTAGTTAATGCAGAGATAGAAATACTAAGACAAATGGGCGTAGAATTTAAAACAGGGGTAGAAGTAGGTAAGGACATTACTTTAGATGAATTAAGAAAAGAAGGATATAAAGCTTTCTACGTGGCAATAGGTGCACAAGCTGGTAGAAGATTAAATATAGAAGGTGAAGACGCAAAAGGGGTTATCCCAGGGGTAGAATTTGTACGTGATGTTAATTTAGGAAATGATGTAAAACTTAATGGAAAAGTAGTAGTTATCGGTGGCGGAAATGTTGCTATAGACGTGGCTAGAAATGCTGTAAGAGTAGGAGCAGACAGTGTAGAAATGTACTGTTTAGAAAATCGTGAACAAATGCCAGCTTTAGATGAGGAAATTGAAGAGGCATTAGAAGAAGATATAGTAATAAATAACTCTTACGGACCAACTAGAGTAATTACAGAAAAAGGAAAAGTAGTAGGAGTAGAATTCAAGAAATGTATTTCTGTATTTGATGAGAATGGAAGATTCTCTCCAAAGTTTGATGAAGCTGATGTAAAAGTAGTAGATGCAGACTATGTTTTAATTTCAGTAGGTCAAAGTATAGACTGGGGGAATTTATTAGAAGGTAGCAAAGTAGAATTAAATCCTAACAATACAATTAAAGCTGATTCATTCACTTATCAAACAAATGAGCCAGATATATTTGCTGGTGGAGATTCATATACTGGTCCAAGATTTGCAATTGATGCCATAGCAGCAGGTAAACAAGGTGCTATATCAATTCACCGTTTTGTTCAACCAGGACAAAGTTTAGTAAATGGACGTGATAGAAGAGATTATCATGAATTTGATAAAGAAAGTTTACAAATAGAAGGATATGACAATACACCAAGACAAAAAGCTGAGCATAAAACAGATATAAAAGCAAAAGAATCATTCAAAGATATTCGTCTTACTTTTACAGAAGAACAAATGAAAAAAGAAACAGAAAGATGTTTAGGTTGTGGTGCAACTGTTGTAGATGAATATATGTGCGTAGGATGTGGTCAATGTACTACTAAATGTAAGTTCGATGCCATATCTTTAGTTAGAAAATATGACGCAGAAGGCTTAGCTTATGAAGAACTTAAACCAGCAGTAGTTAAAACAACGATAAAACGTCAAGGTAAAATTGTGGCTAAGAAAGTTAAGGATATATTTGTAAAATAAAACAATAGATAGGAGTACTTATTATGGGAATTTTATATGAACAGATGACATTTCAGGGATGGGCAATATTCCTATTTGTATTATTAGCACTTATGGCTTTTAATGAACTTGGAAGATCAACAAAATGGACGGGAATATTGTTATTTATAATAGTACCTACATTTTTAACAATTTATGTATGGCCAACTACGGCAGCTGCAGGGAATGAATATGGAACAGGAACTTGGTTTAACTGGGTAAAAACATATTCTGCACTAGCTGGATGTGTTTGGTTTATGGCAATTAGATATATACCATCTCTACAAAAGAAAAAATGGGCACTGGCTTTACCAGCTATTATTTTAGCAGTTAACATATTAGAAGCTTCAGTTAGAGATTTTCAAATATTCAGCTATGGATTAACTGGAGGAGGAGTAGTTGATAATCTTTGGACTATTTCTGGACCATGGAATATTATGAATGGTATAGCAGGAATATTAAACATAATCACAATATGTGGTTGGTGTGGAATATTTATATCAAAAGATAAAACAAAGGATATGATATGGCCAGATATGATATGGGCATGGATAATAGCTTATGATTTATGGAACTTTGCTTATACTTATAACTGTATATCAGATCACTCTATTTATTGTGGAGCAGCATTATTACTTTCATGTACTATACCAACATTCTTTATAAAAAAAGGGGCTTGGTTACAACATCGTGCTCAAACATTAGCTCTTTGGATTATGTTTGTTATGACTGTACCGCAATTTGCTGATAGAATAGCACCAGTTGCTACAACACATAACCCTACAGCATTCTTTGTAGTAAGTTTAGTATCTTTAGTAGCTAATGCAGCTTTAGCTATTTATCAATTTAGCAAAATAAGAAAAAATAAGCTAAATCCTTTAAAAGATGAAATTTATAGACAGTCAAATTCTTATAGAGAAGTAGCTTTTGAAAATAAGTAGACAGACAATGAGAGTAGGTGAAAAATTTGCATGAACTAGGAGTAGTAATAGAAGTTGTTAAAACTGTAGAAAAAGTTGCAGTAGAAAATGACTTAGCTAAAATAGAAAAATTAGTATTGCAAATTGGAGAATTATCATCAATGATTCCTAAATATATAGAAGCTTGTTATCCAGCAGCAATAGAAAATACAATATTACAAAACACAGAGCTAGAAATAGAAGTTATGCCAGGAAATGGTATGTGTAAAAGTTGTAATAAAGTATTTAATATAAAAGAAAACAACGGAGTATGTCCACATTGTGACAGTAAAGTTTGGGACTTACTCAGTGGAAAAGAGTTTATAATTAAAGAAATAGTAGCATACTAAAAAATGTAGTTACTAAGCATAAAAGCTTGGTAACTACATTTTTTGTTGTATAAGTTTTGGTTTAGGAAAAATATAGTATAGATAAAAAGCTCTTTGAAATTAGATTTAATAAAAAATTGCCTCCAGGGAAATAATATAAAATAATATTATATAAAAGTGAGAGGATGATATGTATGAATACAACAGTAATAGTGGCAAATCCATCTAAAGATTCTTTTAGTAAAAGTATTATGGAGCAAGTTTTAAATACTCTAAAGGAAAAAGATAAGTCTTATGAAATAATAGATTTATATAATGATGATTTCAATCCAATAATGAGTGAAGAAGATGTTAAGCTTTATACAAAAGGTGAAACTAAGGATGAATTGGTAAAGAAATACCAAAAAATATTAAAAGAAACGAATCAGTTAGTATGTATATTCCCTATATGGTGGAATAGTTGCCCAGCCATACTAAAAGGATTTTTTGATAGAGTATTTTTAAAAGAGTTTGCATTTACTGAAAAGGATAAAAGACCTGTAGGACTTTTAACTAATATAACATCAGGATTAGTTATAACTACTTCAGAAACGGATACAGATTATATGGTGAAAGAGTTAGGAAATCCAATTGAAGCAACATTTGTAAAAGGAATACTTAATATGGCAGGAGCTACTAATGTAAAATGGATAAATGAAAATTTAGCAGATAATAATGAAGAAAGTAAAAATAAATTTCTACATAGTATTGCAAGCTATGTATAGACTGATTATATAGAAACTTTATAAGAAGCACAATAAAAAGTCATTGAAAGAATCAATGACTTTTTATTGTGGAATTTACTATTTCATACTTATTAACAAGGAATATACGATAATTTATTATTAGAAAGTAAAGTAAGAGTATGTGCAATTTTAAAATCAGACTGGATGTCTAATGGGGACGGTAGACTAGGACGAAATTTTGAAGTTATCACTTCTAACAATCATGCTAAAACCTTACTGGAGAGAAAAAGTATACTAAATTAGGTATAAATTTAGTAAATCCTAGTGATAAAGTTGTAAATAAAAAAGTAGTTTACTACATTGTATGGCAGGTCTTGATAAACCAACTGATGGAAAAGTATTTATGGATGAGTTGGATTTATATACTTTAAATGATGACAAACTATCTAAAATAAGAAGAGAAGAGTTTGGATTTATATTTCAAAGCTTTAATTTAATACCAGTTATTAATGTTTATGAAAATATAATACTTCCTATTTCACTTAGTGGCAATAAGGTTGATAAGGGTTATATAGATAACTTGATAGACAAATTAGGACTAAAATCACAAGTTAAGAAATTCCCAATGAACTATCTGGTGGTCAACAGCAAAGAGTGTCTATAGCGAGGGCACTTGCAAACAAACCGTCTGTTATATTTGTAGATGAACCTACGGGAAGTTTGGATAGTAAGACGACTAAAGAAGTAATTGATGTGTTGAAGTTTTGTGTTAAGGAGTACAAGCAGACACTTGTTATGATAACCCATAATGATGAGATAGCTAAGAGTGCGGAGAGGGTTGTGGCTATTAGTGATGGCAAGGTTGTGTATAGTTAGTGGAGAATTTATTAAATAAGAAATTTGATTTATTTACAATTTGTAAAATTAGTTGTATATGGTGAAGTTGATAAAATAGTAGCAGAGTGGTTCGACACGATTCGCCTCCACCATTGAAATCCACGAAAACACATTGATAATTTTATCGATGTGTTTTTTATATTTATAAATATAATTATTATCAGAAAATTAAATAGTATCAATTTACAATTTAAATAATATGGAGAACTCAGTTGGGGAAAATTTGAAAAAGTATCCTATATATAATTTAATTAGATAATAAACAATTAAAGTCAATAGATTTTTAGTCTGATATTTTATCATATTATGGTAAAATATGTTATAATATTTCCGTAGACAAGAACTCTATGGGAAATTCTCATGATTTTTAAGTTTAACTTAAAGATAATCTTACCAATTACATAATTTATGTTACATTGTGACTTAATTAAAATTAGGTTTTCTATGCTTGTATGGGAGTTCTAGTCTACTCTAAATATGGGGGTATAATATGAATGAAAATTTGAAATCACTAAAATATAATGTTTGGATGACAAGGAAGGCAAGAATTAATGCTTCTGAAAGATTATTATATTTAGAAAAGTTTATACAATATGTAAATATATACTATTCTTGTTTTTTATGTATTTTATCTGTATATGGACTCACTACTACTAATTATAAAATAGGAATAATATCTGCTATTATCTCTATAATATTAACTATTCTTATAGTCTATCTAAACTCTCAAAAGTTTGGTGATAGAGCACAACAATTAAAATCAAATTATATCGATCTTCAGAAGTTATACTTTAAATTAAATAACATAGATGAAAATGCTACTTCTTTGATTCAATATCAAAATGAATACGCAGAATTATTATCTAACTGCGAAAATCATAGTAGCCATGATTATTATAAAATCTTATTAAGAGAGAAACAAATTGACACAATAAGTAAGCTAGGTTTGATTTATTATACATGTAAAATATTTAGGTGGTTTTGTTCAATTATAGTACTTATAATACCTATTACACTTTTACTTTATATTTTTATTTAATTAGGAGGTAGCGTTTAAATGAGTTCATATAAAATTTTTAATTCATTATATACAATTGAATATATAAACCAACATTATGAAGAAAAAATTAAAAATAATGCATCTACTGGATTAGATAAAATATCTGGACGTAAATTTGAATCTCAGTTAGATGAAAACATTAAAATTATAAATAAAAAAGTACTTTCTAATGGGTATAAATTTACTAAATATAAGCAATTACTAATTTCTAAAGGGGAAAGTAAGATTCCAAGATCTATTTCTATTCCAACTATTAGAGATAAATTAACTCTCAGCATATTAAATAAGTTATTATTTGATGTATATGGAAATGCTGCAATTACTAAAATGCCTCATTCAATTATTAATGAGATAAAAACAGCTATATCTGAAAAAGATAATAGCAATTTCTATAAATATGATAGCTTTATAAAATTAGATATAGAAAGTTATTATAAATCTATTAATCATGATTTACTAAAGAAAATACTTAGGAGGAAAATAAGAAAAAAAGAAATTATAGATTTGATTTTTTCAGCTATAACTACACCTTCTGTATCATTACCAATAACAAATCGAAGTTTTATTCAAAAGAAAGTAGAAGGTGTACCAGAAGGATTATCTATTTCTAATGCACTTGCAAATATTTATTTTTGGGATATTGATGACAAGTATACCTCAATAGCGAATATTAAATACTTTAGATATGTAGATGATATTCTAATCTTGTGTAAATCTGATTACATTGATAGTATATATAAAGATATTAACTCAGATTTAGAATTTATAAAATTAAAAATTAACAATAAGGAAGATAGAGGAACTCTTAAAGAAGGGTTTGAATATTTAGGATATAAACTTAATGTAAATTTGACAACTGTAAGAGATTCTAGTGTTTTAAAAATAGAGCAATCTATAGAAAGGTTATTTATTGACTATATAAGATCTAAGGATAAAAATATAAAACTATTAGAATGGAAACTGAATTTAAAGATTACTGGATTTATTAGTAACAATAATAAATATGGATGGCTTTTTTTCTTTTCACAAATAGATGATAAAGTATTATTATCTAAACTAGATTGGTTAGTGAGTAAATTTTGTAAGAGATATAATTTAGATGATAGTTTATCTTTAAAAAGATTTAAGCGTACAAAATATGATATAGATTTTAGATTGCATACTACTAATTATATATTAAATTTTGATAAATATGGAATAGAAGATAAATCTAATATACTTACCAGAATATATAACCAAGATACTAATGAATTAACAGAAAATCAAATAGAAATAGAGTTTAATAAAATTATATACAGTGAAATAAGAAATATAGAAAAAGATATCCAAGCATTCTCTTAATAGTTATATAAAACATAACCTTTATTTGTATAATAGCTTCTATGAAAAGAGACAACTGTATCTTAGGAATGTATAATATAATCGTGGGTAAGATTCTTGCGATTCGCCTTCATGATCAAAATCTATGAATACTCATATCCAAGTGGATATGAGTATTTTTATATGGCTTTAGATTGTTGAGCTAATGTGAAATATAAATCCACATGCTGTGCGGGTGGTGAGACAAAGGCTTATAGCACAAAAAAGGTACCTAATATAATCAGTAATACGAAATTATATTAGGTACAGAGTTAATGAAGTTTATAAAAATATATAGACAGTTTTAATTAGAGAAACGCTTCTATATATTTTTAGGCTTATAGCTGTTGTGCAAGCCACCCATTATAATGTATCGAAAAATACTAAAATATTTGTGATAATCTAATCTAAAATATAATTAAAATTATTAATATTTTAATTATATTTTGTGGTAATTTGGGATAATACAGGAATATATATTATCTAAAAAAACTGATATTTAACTTTTAATTAATTATATGAATAATAAAATTACGTATTCAAGGATGGATACTATAAATAAAGAACTATTTGAAAAGTTATATTGGAAATACTGAAGGGGGATTTTTTAAAAAGCTAAATATGTAGAAATTTCAGTAGATAATCTTAGACTTACTCTATAGAATATTCTAGGCAATATCAATCTATACGTTCAGAAATAGATGTTGTATAAAAAGTACTTTGCAAAATGATTGATGAGGTAAAAGATATTATCGATTGTAAGATTAATCTAATACCATGGGTAATCTGAAATGCAGATACGGAAGTAACAAACCTCAATAGTAGAAATATTACAATAAAGTAAAGTACGATATTATAGCTATTGGAGATGATGGGAGTATATTCTTAAATAGGTTAAGTTTAGAAAATATAATAAATTCTCTAGCAGCTATGTATATTAGAACGATATATATACAAGGAACATTGTAATGAAAGTAATACAAGGCCAACAATATCATCAATTCAGTAAAGTTTATTTAATATTGTTATTGAAGGATGGAGTAATGATATATTATTAGGAAATAGTCAAATCTGAATAAAGGGATAACCTTGGATATCATTCCTACAATTGCAATATACTATATCTCTATCATAGATTTTTTGTAAAAAAATGAAAAATAGTTTGCTAAGTTTTCAGCTAAACTTAGTATAAGTTAATAGATTATTTTATAATAATATGTTAATCAAAATTTGATAATATTATAAAGTTTTTATAGAAGTAAAAGAGTAGTTTAATAAAGATTAAAACTATTAGTAAACTAGAGACACTTGAAATGATTTAGAGGGATTATATTATTATTTATCTGGTGTAGATATTTTTTAGTGTAGTATTATTTTATCAGGGGGGGTTTGATGAATTACGAAAGAATTGAAAATTTTAGATCAAAAGGAAAGACCTTTTTGTTTAATTTAAATGAGTACTGTTGTTATGGGAAGAAGAATGAGTGTTATGTTCAATTAGGAAAACTTGATGTGACAAGAGAGCCGAGGCAGTATGGGATTGGAGAAGATATGTTTTGTGTAACTTTAGCAGAATGTTTTCTAAGAAGAGGATATGAAGACTGGTCAAATTGTGTATATATAAGCAAACATACGTGTGGTCACTATAGTGTTACAGATGGACAGCATAGGCTATGTATATCTTCAAAAATTAATATACCAATAATTGTATATAAAAAAGATAGTAATGACTTATGTTCGGTCTGTGAGATAGAAAAGAAAAATAGAAAAATGAAATTTTTGAATATATTTAAGATAAATAGAAAAGAACTTATAAAGCCAAGATGGTATTTACAAAAACTTTAGAAGAATATAATATCAATTATCTAAAATTAAAATCAATCTTATGAAATTTTGTATTTAACATTTAAGTATCTTACTTTTTATTGTCTACGCTTTGTAGAATAAAACTCTACAGAGTATAGACATGATATAAATTAATAAATGAAGTATTAGAGAGTACTAATAAAATATGTGTTAGATTATGGATGAAATGAAGCAGAAAGAATTGCTACAGAAATATAAATAAATTAAGACAGATATGGATGTATATATGTTTAAGTCTATAAAAACAAATATTGTTAATTTAGGTTGTGGTAAAAATATAAAGTCAACAATAAATGGAAATAAATATAAAGCTTAATAGTTATACATATAAAAAACTACAAAAAGGCTGGAATGAAAATAAAGAAGATAATTTTGAGATAAAGACAGTAGAGAGATTTTCATATGAAAAAGGCGAAGGTGTGGAGGAAAGATAGAAATTTATTGTAGATAGAAATTTATTGTAGATAGAAATTTATTGTAGATCTAAATTTGTATGCCAAAATTAATAATTGGTAAATATAAATTAAAATGACGTTTTATAGGTCGTTTTTTTATATACGTACTCAACATTAAATCACCCGCTATGCGGGTGCGGAAACGATAGTTATACTAAAAAATCACCTTTCCTAAGATATAATGTAGTTGTTCAGGCTACAAAATAATGAAAAGAAAAGTGATTTTATGGCAAATAAAACAAATAAGCTTAGCCCATACAGGATGGCTATGCAAATATCATACTATCTTTACACCTAAGTATAGACAAAAAATAATATACAATTAATATCCAGAAAGCATAGGTCAAATAATTAGACAACTATGTAACTACAAAGGTGTTGAAATAATGGAAGGGCACTTGATGCCCGATTATATACATATGATAGTTAGTATACCACCAAAGTTGAGTGTATCTAGTTTTATGGGATATTTGAAAGGCAAAAATGCATTAATGATATTCAATAGACATGCTAATTTAAAATATAAATTTGGGAATAGACACTTTTGTGCCGAGGGATTTTATGTTAGTACCGTAGGCCTTAACGAAGCAACAATCAAAAATATATATGGGAACAAAAAAATGAAGACATATTAAAAGATAAATTAAGTGTCAAAGAATATAGAGACCTTCGCAAAGGGTATTTGTGGTCTGAAAAAAGTGAAAAACAGCGTCCTTTAGGTTTTGCCAGCAAGAAAGGCTTATAGCCTTAGTACAAACCACCCGTTTTACGGGTGATTATGATTATAAAGTGATTATAATATTTCAAAAACTGTGAAAAACTTGTGTACAAGAGTAATATGAATAGGTGCAGAAAATATAAAAGTGACAAAATTATAACTAATATATTAGAAAATTGAAGTGGAATAGAGTTAGAAAAAATGTGTGAGTTTATAATATATACAGTAGAACAAGCTTTAGATTGCGGAATTATAGAAAAGGGATATATTAAACATAAATCAAGATAAAAGAACAGATATATCACTAATTTCATAAGATATTCTAGAAATACAGACCCAAATAGGCATCTATGAAGCCAAGAATATATAGTAATAAAGATAGAAAGATAGTATATAAATATATCTTAAAAACTCTAATTTAAGATTAGGAAAATAATTAAATTCAAATATAGTAAATGTAACACAATAAGGGTTTAAGGTGAAGGTTACTGACTCAGACGAAGAATGGAGTAATTTAAAGTTAAGATAAAAAGAGTCCATAAACTCAAACATAATATTTTGCGACTATCCTATCCAACGAAAATTAACCAAAAGGCAAATATCAGAAAAGTTGAATATCGCTCCGGCTACTTTATATACAGTTTCAAAAGGGAAAACGTATCCCCTTGCTTTTCAATGGAAACTATTATATACTATACTTGATTGTAAATAAAAAATGACATTGTAAATAAAAAAGAACCGTCTTTATAAAGAAGGGCTTTTGGTATTGCGCTTATTGCGTTGTATAAAGAGCTCTTCTTTTTTTATAGGGTTCGAAAGGATACTTATCAATTTGGTAAGGAAGTATTAAGTTACAGGAAAAAATATTTGAATTTTTACTTTGAACTGCTTTTGTAAATCAAGTTTAATATTAATGAAATGAAGCAATTTGAGAAAAACAACAATGCATTATATAAAGAAAATTGGAGGTAAGCTGTGGCAAACAGCAATAAAAGCCTCACTTCTATGGCCTGTTTCATTGCAACGCACGTCGTTGCAATTAAGCATATATTATAAAACAATTTGGAGGAAACAAAATGGAAACTATTAATGTTCAAAAACGTGATTTTAATTTAAAGGCAAAAAAAATGAGACGACTCGGGTTGGTTCCAGGAGATGTGTTTGGTAGTTCTTTGCCAGAATCAATATCTATTCAAATGGAAGAAGTCGTTGCACGCAAATTGATACGCCTTAAACGTGAAGGCAGTAAAGTGATGATGAATATTGACGGTAAAACATTACCAGTTCAAATTAAGGAAAAATCCTTGAATGCAGTTAATAATGAAATTCTACATATAAGTTTTCAAGCGTTAACTGCAGACGAAAAAGTTAACAGTGTAATTCATATCATTGCTATCAATGATGACAAAATCGCAGGCATACTGGAGAGAATACATCTTGAAATCCCATATGCTTCTCTACCTAAAGATATGATTGATACCATAACTATTGATGTTGATGGAATGAAGGCAGGTACAGTTTTAACTGTTGGAGAAATTCCTGAATTAAATAGTGATAAAATTGAATTACAGATTGATCCAGATAGTATCGTATTGCGTGTAAGTGAAAGAATAAGTAATGCTACTACAGCTGTTGAAGGGTAAATAAATATTAAAAACATATAATAATGGAAAGAGCTTGGATTGTTTTGCACTTTTGTGTAAACACATGAAAAGCTCTTTCCTGCTTTTTATCATTTTATATTTAAATTATGATTTCTATTTATAATTAAATGTCCAAATTGTAGAGCAGTATCACATCATAACTATGCTATAATTTTCTCATAGGACAATGATGTTTTGTACTTTATATATGGAGAAAAAATAAATAGAGCATCTAAAAAGTCATGATAAATTGCTACTATTTCAATTTACGAAATGGGTGATTTTGAGCCTAAGAATATTAAAAGGGTGGTGGGATAATGACCGAGGATGA
>Ga0129308_1000451_pt1 | contig 61365 bp, 64 predicted proteins | sample L827metagenome_FD_94440 | JGI IMG/M metagenome (GOLD analysis project Ga0129308, IMG submission 94440) | Ring-tailed lemur group fecal microbial communities from Wisconsin, USA - L827 metagenome | ecosystem: Host-associated > Mammals > Digestive system > Large intestine > Fecal | place: USA...
CGCATGCTCTCTTCCGGCCTTACTTTTTATATGAAAAATATAAGATAAAAGCATTTTTAACGTCTTGGTTCCGTGATTTTCGGTTTCGGGACATTTTTTTACCTCATAACGGATATTATGCGGCAAAGCGCCGGTTTTTCTCAAACCAATGGGGGAAAAGAAGACGTGTACAACACCAAAGAAAAGGAAAATGGAGAAAAGAAACCCGTACTGGAAGTGAAAACGCTGGGACTTCTGGAGTTTCACTTTAATAACAGGGAGATTTCTCTCGGATCCTGTTTGACAGGAAAGGTGAAGGAATTATTTCTAATTCTGGCCTGGGCAGGAATGGATGGGATAGGGCGGGTAAAGCTGCAGGACTTCCTTTATGATCGAAGCACTGTTAATGCGGCTAATGGCCTGCGGATTTTATCCTGCCGCCTGCGGAAGGAGCTAAGACAGTCTGAGCTTCCGGAAGGTACGTATGTGCAGAACCGAAAAAACATGTATTATCTGGGAGGTGACATGGAAATCCGGATGGATGCTGTCTGGATGGAGCGATTGTACCGGGAAGCAATGTCAGAAAAAGAGAAAAAGAAGCAGGTTCTCCTTTTGGAGCAGGCCTGCCGTCTGTATAGGGGAGAGTTCCTTCCCTCATTTTCCGGGGAATTCTGGGTAGAATGGATGCGGAGCCATTATCAGGAGATATATTTTTCCTGTCTGCGAGAGGTCTGCCGTTTATTGAAGCAGAGTGAGCAATATGAAAGGGCCTTGAAATTACTGGAAGAGGCAGTCAGGCTGTACCCGTTCATGGAGGAGTGGATTGGGTGGAAGCTGGAAATGCTGGCGGGAATGCACCGATATAAGGAAATGAAAAGAGTGTATCATGAAGCAGTGACCCATGTGTTGGAAGAGGCAGAACAGTCTGTCAGCACCCAGCTTATTGAGCGTTTCCGGGAGCTCAGCAGCCATGCCTGCTATACCTCCGGAGAAATATCAGATATCTGTGAAAGTCTTGTGGCAGACGGAATAAAAGAGCTTCCCTATTGCTGCAGTTTCCCGGGATTCGTAGACTGTTTCCGCAGCCGTTTGAGAGCCGGGCTTCACAATACGCCGGGAGCCAGCCTGATGATCTGCCTGATTTCTGAGAGAAATTCCAGGAAAATCAAGGATATGGCACGGCTGAAATCCTATGTGGATTGTTTGTGTGAGATATTGGATGAAACCCTGAGACGGGAAGATATCTATACACGCAGCCAGCCGGGGCAGGTTCTGATTCTGACCGGATGTAGCCCTGATAAAAGAGGAGGGCATCTGGAAAAGGAGATCCGGGACGGTTTTCGCCAAAAATGCGGTGGGAAGGCCATGGTTTCCGTGTGGAGCAGGGGAGCAGAGACTTTGATAAAGAAATAAAGCTTATTTTTACAGAAAGATCTATTTTAAACATTTTCGAAATGGAAATTGAAATGGGAGCTTCTATATAATGACAGACAATACGGAGAGTCTGTCCTCCGGCCAGATGGAGCGGTCAGGGCGGAAGAGGGGCCTGTAGGAAGTCTTTTATGAAGGGATGATATCATGGAAAAGGAAAAAGGTAGAAGCAGAAAAAGGAAGCCTTACCGTTTCGGGGGCTACGGGCGGTTCAGCCGCTGCCTGTCAATTCTGGTCTGCACCAGTATGGTGTTGACGAGCGTGATGGGAACGTCTTTTTTGTCCTATGCTGATGTGGAAAGCAGCGGCGTTCAGGAATTGAAATTGACGAGAAAAGAGCTGCGGGAAAGTATTCTCAAGGCAGCCAAAAAGAATGATCCGATAACAAACGCAATGGAATTTGCGGATGACAGCAGTGTCACTGCGAAATACGAGGCACTGTTGGCTGTGGATAACAATCCGCTCTATGAGCTGAATGTACCGGTTTCGGGTGACTCTGGTCTGACTTTAAAAGCTTATGTCAGACTGGATGCGGATGCCGTGGATGAGAGTGACTCGATCTTTGAAGAGGAGGAAGACACAGAATCCGGTAAAGATAACGCAGAATATCAGATCACGGGAAATGAAGAAATTATTTTTCTGTTAAGCAACAACGGAAACACAGCAAAAACAGGGCGTATCTGGGTGGATGAGCTTAAGACATCCGGAATTACCGTGCAGGCAGCTGATACGGTGCAGGTAGAGGATGAGAATCTGGAGGCTGCAGCAGTTTCCGCTGATTTGGAAACAGAAGAAACACCGGATGCCGGCGGTTCGGGAACCGTTGGAAAAGACGAACCGGCAGAAGATGGCTCTGCAGGGGAGGATACAGAAGAGGCGGCCGCTCAGCCAACAGAATCAGAGGAAGAGGAACCGGATGCTCAGCCGTCAGAGCCAAAGGCGGAAGAACCGGACGCTCAGCCGTCAGAACCAAAGACGGAAAAACCGGACGCTCAGCCGACAGAACCAAAGACGGAAGAGGCAGGTGTTCAGCCGACAGAGTCTAAAACAGAAGAATCGAATGTTCCGTCGACAGAGCCTAAAACAGAAGAATCGGATGCTCAACCGACAGAGCCGAAGGCAGAAGAATCGGATGCTCAGCCGTCGGAAGACAAAACGGAAGCTTCAAAGGAGTCTGTAAATGAGCCGGAAGAGAAAGCCTCAAATGCGGATTCGTCAGAGTCAAAATCAGAGGGCGGAGAGAAGTCAGAGGATTCAGAGCCGGTGGCAGAGGTGTCTCTGCATAGAGTAAACCGGGTAATGGCTCCTTTTGCTGCAAGCCCGAGTGAGGCGGAAAAGGCAAATGAGATCGAGGAAACAACGGTTGAAATATTAGATAAGCCGGCTGCAGCAGCTGCCAGAGCAGCAACACCGCCGGAACTGGAAGAGGGAACGCTGGAGGGTGTATGCCTTGATACAGTGAAAATGGGAAACCGCGCAGTCAGAGCCTTTGTGGTATCAGCAGAAGCTTTGGGCTTACGGACAGATGACAGTGAAGTAACATGGACCGTATCAAAATCAAAGGAAGCAACAGAGCTTAGAAAAGAACTCGACGGTTCCTGGACTTCTGAAATCACCTTATCTCTTCCGTCTGCCGAAAGCAGCCCGGTTACGGATGTGGTATTTGTTCTGGATCGTTCCAGCAGTGCGGGAGCAGCCCGGAAAGAAATTAATGAGATGCTGTCCAGACTGAATGCGATCAGAAAAGACAGCGCTGCAAAGATTCAAGTCGGAGTGGTAAACTTCGGTTACCAGGTAGATTCTGAACTGGATCTGAAAGAGTTAAATGATTCAAATTTAGCAGAGATTAAAGGAATGGTAAGTACCGGTAATATTTCCGGTACCAATATTGAGGCAGGAATCCGCAGAGGAATGGAGATGCTGGAAAGCGATTTTGCGGCGGATGCCGAAAATAAATATCTGGTACTCTTAACGGACGGCATCAGCCATGCCTGGAACGGTGCGGATGGCGAAGTGGAGACCGTTTGGGGTCAGGGAATGGCAGATAAATTAGTAGTACAGAACGGAGCGAATTCCTATTATTACTTTGATACTGCGAAAACGAATTTTGCTACAATCTATGCTATGGATCCGAACTCGGATGCTTTGAATTCCGGTTATGATGTTCCTGTTTATAAGGCAGAGGGAATGGAACTGGGAGCATCTGATCTTACTACAGACGAAGCTACATATGCAGGCAGATATATTCCAATGAATAAATATGACACCTACCTTTCTGGTGTAGAAAAAGGTGTTTATACAGCGGCTCATGCTTATGCAGAGGCAGCAGCTGAATATAAGTGTATCAGCCTGTATTGGGAAACAAATGGTTATCCTGTGGCGAACGAGTTTATGGAATGGACAGCGAGCCAGGGAAAAGCATACAATATCGGAAAAGATAAGACAACAACAGCGTTCCAGAACGCATTTGATGAGGTAGAGCGTGAAATTTTATACCTTGTTGATGCAGGCAGTGAGATAACGGACGTGATCGGAAAGACTGACGAGTACGATTTCGATTTTGTAAACAGCCTTGACAGTCTGACATTGAAGGTTGGCGGTCTGGCTCTGGATAAAGAACCGATAGCAGGTAAGGAAAATTTCTATGGATTCGGAAAGAATACGGACGAAACCTATCAGTTTGAACTCCAGTATAAACCGCAGGGACCGAATGCAGATGAGCAGTTTGTATGGAAAATCAATGTCCCTGTTTCCAATGCAGCGCCGGTTCAGTTAACCTACAAGGTAAAACTGGCCAGCCTGAATACGGAAGAGGGCTTAGATACTTACGGAACTTATGATCGCTTCGGTGATAAGAATCAGGGAGAACCGGAAGCAGGACTCTATACAAATAATGAGGCCGTATTAAGGCCGGTAGACAGCAAAGGAAAACCGGGAAAGGCAGAAGAATTTAAGCGCCCAACCGTGCAGTACACTCCGGAGGCTCCGGTTTCCTGGGATCGTTCGAAATCAAAGACCGCTACGAACCTTGAGAAGCAGGAGGACGGAACCTACGATTCAGAAGTAACCCTATCGCTCCCGGCAGCAAATTATAAGCCGGAAATCGATGTGGTTTTTGTAATTGATGATACACATGCCGGAAAAGAGATTTTTACAGAATCGGCGACGGGGCTTTTGAATGAACTGTGTTCCAAAGAAAATTTAAGTGTAAACCTGGGAATTGTTACCTTTGACTCCGTTGCCCGCGACTGGATTGAGGTTACCAGCGGCGGCCGGTATTCCGGACTGGTTTCCATAAATGATGAAAGCGCTTTACAGGCTGTCACAACGGCACTGCAGGAACAGCTGTCCAAAGATAAAGAGGGAAAACAGAAAAAGGTTGGAGGAACCAACCTGGAGTGGCCGCTTGATATGGCTGGTGAATTGCTGGCCTCCGGAAACGGTACCGAAAAACATGTGATTCTGTTCAGCGACCTGTATGGATATATTTACCGGGGAAATCTGACCATTGACAGAATCACCTATGCGAATGTTCCGCTGAGTAAACGTATTGGTAGCTGGGATATGGGGTCCCTGTCCATGGGCATTAAGTATAAGAGCTTTGAAGAGGTATACAGCCATCGGTCAGAGGGAAAAGAAACCGCGGACGGATTCTTCAGAGACAGCAGCTGGGAAGCTTATTGGTCTATCTATTCAGAGGCTGAAAGCGTACCGGCTAATACCATTAAGAAGACTTATCAGGTTCCGTCAAAAAGCTACTCCGGATTTGAAAAGTCTACCTGCCTGGTATATGACCGTATTCTAGCATTAAAGAGTATGGCGGATGTTACCATTGTAAATAATGATTTTCTCCTGAACGACGCACCCGGTGCCCGGGAAGTGAAGAATGAAATGCTGGAGAATTTAAAACAGCAGGGCGTTTCGGTTATGAAGACTTCTGAAACACCAAACCGTGACGAAATTGAGGATGTATTTACGAAGTTAAAGAACGAACTGATACAGCTTGTTGATGCCGGAAGCTACGTAGTGGACGAGATCGGCAGCGGTGAACTGGACGGCAGGGAATACAACTTTGATTTTATCAGCAATGTTGACAGAATCTCCCTGAAGGTCGGAGACGAAATATTACAGAAAGAAGAAATTACCGAAGGTCTGGAAACAGGAGAAGCAGCCCGTTATGGCTTTGGGCCGACGGAAGCAGGCGGTTATCAGTTTGTCATCCGCTATTATCCGAACGGCGCGGAAATTAACGGTAAGAGCTATGCAGAGTGCTTCAAATGGGAGATAAATGTACCTGTAACGATCAATAAGACCGTACAGCTGACTTATCATGTGAAACTGACGAACCCGCAGACTGCAGACGGCACCTATGGTGTATACGATGCGGACGGAGATCAGAGACTGGACGGACTGTATACAAACAACAGTGCGACGCTTTATCCGATGGACAGCAACGGAGTTAAGGGGGAGCCGGAGGAATTTAATAAACCGACTGTTTCCTATACCGTAGGCAGTGAGCCTGGCCCAGGTCCGGATCCAGGTCCCGGCCCGGATCCCAAACCGGATCCAACCCCGACACCGGATCCGACACCGAGCACCCCGGGTTCTGGAGGCAACCACGGCGGTTCCGGCGGTCACAGCAGCTCCGGACGAACAAACTCCTCTGCATCCGGACCGGCAGCTGTAGAGATTTTACCGGATGAGGTTCCGTTAGGCGAATTTATTCCGGAAGAGCAGATTCCGGCAGGGGCCTTAGATGATCTTCCCAAGACGGGACAGGAGCCGCGCTATGACACCGGAATTGCAGCAATCCTATTTGGTATGATTGCATTGCTTTATATCAGAATCAGTAAGAAAGAGGAGAGTGAAGAGGCCTGATTCTTTTGAAATGCCGGCTTTTGGCAAGGTGATGGAGAGAGGTGAGACTATGCGTTTGGAAGAAGAGCGGGAACTGAAGTTTCCGGAACAGGACCGGCCTTCGTACACATGGAACTATTTTCCGAAGGATGTTCCGATGTTTATGCTCCGCATCCATGAGTATGAAAAGGGGCAGCCGTCGGGTGAGATCGTAAACCTGTTTGCGGAGGAAATCCGGACATTCACAGGCTATGCAGATGCACTGCTGATTATGGATGAAATTATGGATCGAATGAATATTCCACAATCCAGTACGGCGAAACGTCATTTGGAAGATGGAAAAAAAGGAAACAGGAAAAAGAAGCCGGAGACTGCTTCCGGGCCGTCTTCCCATCCGTCTGAAACGCCTATGCCGCTCTATCAGTATTGGACCCAGGATGCATTTCGCAAGAAGGGCAGGAAGGCATCCTGCTATATTCGGGTCATGTACCGTCAGAACAGCAGCTGGCAGGGACAGGTAATCACCAGTAAAGGAAAGGGTATTTTCCGAAGTGCTTTAGAACTTCTCTACTTTTTGAAAGAAGCGGAGCAGGGCATAGCGGCAGATACAAAATAAATATATCTGAATAAATAAAAGGCGTCTGTACCGGCAGCAGTTTTAAGCTGTGGTACCGGCGCCTTTTAGATAAGAATACGCTTGTATGATATCATTGAAAAAACATACACGATATGATAAGATGCATTTAAATACAGTTTCTAATCCGGAAAGCTTCAGAGGAAGAGTTAAGAGGGGACATCAGCATCAAAGCGAAAGTAAAACCAGAGGAATCGACAGGGGAGGAAGGGGAAGCATGATCATTCAGAGCAAACGGGTCTGGCTGGCCGGGCAGTTTCTGCCGCTACAGCTTGAAGTGCAGAACGGCAGAATTGAAAGCGTATATCCATATGGAACAAAAAAGGCGGATGATAATTACGGAAGCAGCCGTATAGTTCCGGGCTTTATAGATATTCACACCCACGGTGCATATGGCTTTGATACAAACGATGCAGAGCCGGAGGGCTTAAGAAACTGGATGCGCAGGATTCCAGAGGAAGGCGTAACCTCCATTCTTCCGACCACGGTGACTCAGATGCCGGAGGTGCTTACCGCAGCGGTAAAAAATGTGGCGGATGTGGTAGAGTCGGGCTATGAAGGAGCTGAGATTCTTGGAATCCATTTTGAAGGGCCTTATCTTGACATGAACTGCAGGGGGGCCCAGCCGCCGGAAGCCATCGCGGTGCCGGATGTGGAGCAGTTCAAAGGATATCAGGAAGCGGCCAGAGGATTGATTCGTTATATTACCTTAGCTCCGGAGCATGATGAGGGGCTGGCGCTTACCAGGTATTGCGCGGAAAACGGCGTGGTAGTCAGCATGGGCCACTCTGCGGCCTCCTTTGAGCAGGCGCTTCTGGCAGTCGCCAACGGGGCTTCATCTACGACCCATGTTTACAACGGAATGTCCCCCTTCCATCACCGCAGCCCCGGCCTGATAGGTACAGCTCTTCGGATCCGTGACATTTACGGGGAGATTATCTGTGACGGATTTCATTCTCATCTGGCAGCAGTCAACAGCTTTTTTACTGCTAAGGGACGCGATTTCTCCATTATGGTGACAGACTCCCTTCGGGTAAAAAGCTGCCCGCCGGGCGGCCATTATCAGCTGGGCGGCCATGACATTGAGGTGGATGAAAACGGCGTGGCGCGGCTTATCGAATCAGGAACCATTGCCGGAAGTACCCTGCGTATGAATCAGGGCCTTAAAATCCTGGTGGAAGAGGCCATGGTGCCCTTTGATACGGCATTGAATGCCTGTACCATAAATCCGGCGAGATGCCTGGGAGCAGACAGACGAAAAGGAAAGCTGGCTGCAGGCTATGATGCTGATATTGTGGTGCTGGGAGAACAGTATGATGTGATACAGACATACTGCCGCGGGGAGAAGATGTGCCGCTGATGTTTGAGTATTCTGAATTCAAAGAAGCCGGAAAAAATTATTAATAATCTGCCGGGACTTGTAAAACAGCAGGGCGGAAAGTAAAATATGGCGGACAGAAGCTTTGAATTTCTGTCCGCCATATGCATTGGTAAGGTTTTTAATTTCGGTTTCTTTCCTAATGGCACCAATGCCCGCAGGCACTGATATTCCCGTCGCATTCCTCTAAAGAGGAACCGGCGTTTCCTGTCTCGTCATCCTTTATGACAACGCTGCAGGTACCCGCCGACGCGCAGGAGGCGCATCCGCCGCCCCGGTCAAAATGAAGGGCGCCGCCGAGAAAGTCTTCCACTCTCTGATCTGCCTCTCCCGAAGCTCCGCCCATAATCTGGATAGCGGCTTTCTGAAGCGCTATCACGGTTTGAATGGCGAGACGTCCGCAGATGACCAGGCTTATACCCTGTTCTTTGAGAAAAGCGGCCAGAGAAGCGCTGTCTGCCTCAGCAGACGCTGTCTCTTTTATCTCTTCCGACAAAATTTCATCATCCAGTACATCATATATTTTAAAACATGCGGCCTTATCCAGATGGGGATAGACCATCCCGTTTTCATAGGGAACTGCAATCTTCATATCACGAACCCTCCTTTTACTGTGATTTTACCTCTTTCCACAGGCTGTTATAAATACCATCCACGTCATCGCCCAGATAGTGATAAACCTCGCTGCCGGTCAGATCATCCGGGTCAGGGAAGATGGCTTCGTTATTCTGGAGCTCCTCATCCAGCAGCTCAAAAGCGCCTTTATTCGGGGTAGAATACGTAATGTATTCAAAGTTCTTCAGAGCAATATCAGGACGGCAGAGGAAATCAATCCATTTTTCTGCGTTTTCCTTATTCTTTGCATTGGCAGGAATCACCCAGGAATCGATCCAGAGGTTGGTGCCCTCCTCGGGAATCACATATTCCAGGGAGTAGTCCAGATTCTGGGCAGCTACCTCCTCCTGAATATAAAGCATCTCACCGGAGTAGATAACGCCGATGGCAGCCTCGCCGCCGATCATCTTATCACGGACCTGATCAATGACATAAGCCTGTACCAGCGGTTTCTGGTCAATGAGCTTTTGCTTGGCCTCCTGAAGCTCCGTCTCGTTTTCCGAATTCATGGAATAGCCGAGAGATTTTAAGGCAACCATAAAAGCATCGCGGACGCTGTCCTGCATCAGGATTTCACCCTCGTAGACCGGATTCCACAGATCCTCCCATTTAGTTGGAATGGGAAGGCCCTTTTCTTCCATCATCTTCGTATTATAGAGGATTCCCACCGTGCCCCAGGTATAAGGAACCGAATAGCGGTTTTCCGGGTCAAAGCTTTTGGACATCTCCATATACAAAGGATCGATCTGATCGATGTTCGGAATGTTGTCAAAGTTAATTTCCGCCAGGAGTCCGTTTTCTGCCATTTTCTGAATCATATAATCAGAGGGGCAGACCACATCATAATTGACAGCTCCGGCTTCGATGACAGGATACATCTCCTCGTTGGTTTCAAATAAGTCATAGATGACTTTGATTCCCGTTTCTTCCTCAAATTCCTCAATCACGGATTCATCAATATATTCCCCCCAGTTGTAGACATAAAGCTCATTGGAGTGAGTGACGGAGTAGCGGCTGTAGGTGGAAATGCCTACGACGAGGATAATGGCAATCGAGGCAATGGCCAGAACCGCCTTTTTAATCCGTCCTGCTGTCTCGGATTTCTGGCTGTTTCCGTCAGAAGCCGGTTTGTCCGGCGCAAAATTGGTGATCAGTAACAGCACAAGGACGGTCAGGAAAATCAGGGTGGACAACGCGTACATGGACGGCTTGATGCCGCGGCGTACCTCGCTGTAAATTAAGGTGGACAGGGTATCGATGCCTGCGCCCCTTGTAAAGTGAGTGACAATAAAATCATCCAGCGACATGGTGAAGGCCATGAGAAAGCCGGAAAGGACACCCGGCACGATGTCGGGAAAGACCACCTTAAAAAATGCCTGCAGCGGCCCTGCGCCCAAATCCATGGCTGCCTCATAGGTGTAGCGGTTCGTCTGCTTGAGCTTCGGCATAACACTCAAAATAACATACGGGATATTAAAAGTAATATGCGAAATCAGCACTGTTTTAAAGCCCAGAGAGATGCCGAAGGCGATAAAAGCCAGCATCAGGGAAATACCGGTCACGATGTCGGAGTTGAGCATCGGAATATTGTTAACACCCATGACGATGGCGCGCGGCAGACGATTCAGGCTGTTAATGCCGATGGATGCGATCGTACCGATAATAGTAGCCACCAGGGCCGAGACAAATGCAATCAGAAGCGTGTTATTGAGTGCATTCATAATCGCCTGATTCTGGAACATCTCCGCGTACCACTTTAAGGTGAAACCGCCCCAGAGCGTCCGGGACTTTGTGTTATTAAAGGACAGTACCATCATGGTCATGATGGGGGCGTACAAAAAAATCAGGATCAGAACCAGATAAAAATCCTGGAAAAACTGTTTTAAACTGTATCGTTTCATCAGAATGCGGTTCCCTCCCCGTCCTTATCATATTTGGCAATAAGCGCCATGCTCAGTAAAATAAAAATCATCAGCACCAGAGACAGACCGGAGCCTAAATGCCAGTTGCTTCCTTTGGTAAATTCCTGCTCGATGACATTTCCAATCAGAAGAATCTTGCTGCCGCCCAGTAAATTAGAAATAACGAAGGTGGTCAGCGCCGGCACGAATACCATATTAATGCCGCTGATAATGCCGGGAAGACTCAAAGGAATCCAGATGTGAATCAGGGTCTGGAATTCATTGGCTCCCAAGTCCTTGGCAGCATTGATGGTGTTATCATCGATTTTGGCCATGACATTATAAATAGGAAGAACCATAAAGGGCAGGAAGTTATAAACCATACCCAGAATAATGGCAGCCGGCGTATTGATAATGGCAATACCAGGTAGGTGAAGGACATTCAGAATGCCGTTGATAACGCCGTTTTTTTCCAGCAGTGTCTGCCATGCCAGGGTACGCAGCAGGAAATTCATCCACATGGGAAGAATAAAGATGAACACCATAAAGCTTCCCTGTCCGATGCCGCGCTTGCGGAGCGTCATGGCCAGCGGAAAGGAGAGAAGCAGGCAGATCAGGGTGCTGATCAGGGAAAGCCCCAGGGACAGGAAAAGTGCCTTGGAGTGTTCCGGGGTTCCGATGGACAGAACATTGGCCAGAGTAAAGGCGCCGCTCCGGTCCGTCAGTCCATAAAATACAATGAGCAGAAGCGGAATGACGGTGAATCCGATCATCCAGATAATATAGGGGCCGGCCAAAAGCCGTTTTGCCGATTTCATTCCCATGGCAGGGGCCTCCTTTGTATGTTATTCCTCAACGCCTACCGCTTCCTCATCCTCAGAAGCCGGCTTGTTCATAATCTGAATATCAAAGGGATCCACATGGATTCCAACCTTTTCTCCCACAGGAAACATATCTGTGCTGTGAACCAGCCATTCAAAGCCGTCGGGAGTGGTAACCTCCATCTCGTAATGTACGCCCTTGAAAATCAGGTGTGTCACAATGCCCTGCAGAGTGCCGTCCTCGGGCTTTACCAGGTCGATATCCTCCGGCCGGATGACCACATCCACCGGCTGATTGGTTCCAAAGCCCTTATCCACACAGGCAAATTTAGCGCCGAAGATTTCCACCAGCTCATCCCGGAGCATGATGCCGTCCACAATATTGCTCTCTCCGATGAAGTCAGCGACAAAGGCATTCTCCGGCTCATTGTAAATCTGTTCCGGGGACCCCATCTGCTGAATATAGCCCTGGTTCATGACAACGATGGTGTCAGACATGGTGAGGGCTTCCTCCTGATCGTGGGTGACATAGATAAAGGTAATACCCAGCTCATTTTTTAGTCGAATCAGTTCATACTGCATGTCCTGGCGAAGCTTTAAATCCAGCGCGCCTAAGGGTTCATCCAGAAGGAGGACCTTCGGCTCGTTGACAATGGCGCGGGCGATGGCGATACGCTGCTGCTGGCCGCCGCTTAAGGAGTCAATGGACCGGTTTTCAAAGCCGTCTAAGTTTACCAGCTTTAAGGCGTATTTGATTTTATCCTGGATGTATGGCTTCGGTTTATTCTTAATCTTTAAGCCAAAGGCAATATTTTCCGCAATACTCATGTGCGGGAACAGGGCGTATTTCTGGAATACGGTATTTAACTGCCGCTTGTTGGGAGGAAGCTTTGTAATATCCTCTCCCGCAAAAATGACCTGCCCCTTATCCGGGGATTCAAAACCGCCGATAATGCGCAGGGTGGTTGTCTTTCCGCAGCCGCTGGGTCCCAGCAGTGTGACAAAAGAATTTTCCTTGACAGAGAGGCTTAAATCATCGAGGACGATGTCGCCGTCAAAGCTTTTGCTGATGTGAACTAAATCAATTAATGGCTGGCTCATAATTTTCCTCCAGAGTAGTAAGATGGTGTTGCATTTTCATATACCAGCCGCTAAAAGCTGGGCGGCGAGCTGACCCAGATAAGGACAGCGCCGGTGCGGCTGGATAGATAATGGGTTTTATCGCTGGTATAGTAAAAGGATTCCCCTTTTTTTGCCTTATAGGTGTGATTCCCCAGATGAATGGAAACACTGCCCTGTAAGACGAAACCGAATTCCTCCCCCTCGTGGGGCGTATCGGGATAGGTGGATCCGCCTGCCTCCAGGGTAAGCCGGATGGGCTCCATGGTGTTTTTCTGGGCATTTGGAATAATCCACTGGATTTCATTCTTCAGTTCCGCGTCTTCTTTGACGAAATAATCATCCTTTCCAAAGACAATCTGTTCCTCAGGCTCCTCATTGAAAAAGCTGCCGAGGGTGGTGCCGAGACACTGTAAAATATCCGTCAGGGTAGCGATGGAGGGGGAGGTTAAATCACGCTCCACCTGAGAAATGAACCCTTTGGAAAGCTCTGCGCGGTCTGCCAGCTCTTCCTGGGTCAGACCTTTTAAAATACGCAACTCCTTTAATCGGGCTCCGATGCTCACGTTGTGCTCCTTCCTTTCTATAAAAATAAAGTTTACTAATACTAAATGAATGTAAAATTAACTTAAAAGTTTAGAAATAATAAACATTATGCAAGTACCATTATACAGGAAGAAAACGGACTGTCAATAGTTTTGACTCAGAGATTGACAAGAAAAGAGAAAAATACGATAATAGAGGGAAGAAAAAGAAAGAGACATCAATTCATGAGTCAAAATGCGCAAGGGAATGAGGAGGAAACAAAACATGCAGGATAAATATATGGCTTATGTGGGATCTTATTCGTATAACGGACAGGCAAAGGGAATTACAGTGTATGATGTGGATGTAGAGAAAGGTATGTTCCATTACCGTTGTGAAGAAGTAGTAGATAACTCTTCCTATCTTACGGTTTCTAATGACGGCAGAACCCTGTATTCCATTGCAGACGAGGGAATCGTTTCCTTCCGGATTCTGGAGAACGGCTCGTTGGCCCGTTTAAACAGCGCCAATATCAAGGGCATGAGAGGCTGCCATATTTCAACCGATGCGAAGGATCAGTATATTTTTGTATCCGGCTATCACGATGGAAAAGAGACCGTGCTTAAGCTGAATAAGGATGGAACCGTGGGAGCGATCACGGACGGTATTTATCATAAAGGACTGGGCAGCGTGGCAGAGAGAACCTTCCGGCCCCATGTAAGCTGCGGCCGCCGGACCCCGGACGGAAAATTTGTATTCGTGGCGGACTTAGGAATTGATCAGGTGAAGATTTACCGGTTTAATGCAGAAAAAGGCCTTTTGACTTTGGTTGACGCGATCCGCTGTGAACTGGAGTCCGGACCGAGACATTTCATTTTCAGCAAAGACGGACGCTTCATGTACCTGATGTATGAGATGAAAAACGTAATTGATGTCTTTACGTATGAGACCGGAGATCGGGTTCCGAAGGTGGAAAAGATTCAGACCATCACTTCTACCGCTCCGGAGCGTTTAAGCACGCTGACTGCGGCCTGTACAATCCGTTTTTCTCCGGATGAGAATTATTTATACTGCAGCAATGCAGGAGATAACTCGGTGAGCGTATACAGACGGGATCCCGACACGGGTATTTTAACTCTTTTATGCTGCCTGCCGATCGGCGGAGATTATCCGAAGGATATTGCGATTTTCCCGGATCAGGAGCATTTGGCAGCCATTAATCATGCAAGCAACAGTATCTCCTTCTTTAAGGTAGATTACGAGAAAGGGCTTCTGATTATGTGCAACCGGAGTATTGACATTAATGAGCCGAACTGCTGCGTGATCACCAAGGTGCCGAAGCGCAGATAGAGCATGGACTCATCATGTACAAAAGAACGATAAATTGAAAATATAGAGTGAGGAGTACAACTACAGTATGGCAGGTTCAACATATGGAAAAATCCTTACAATGACAACCTGGGGGGAATCCCACGGCGCCGGCCTCGGCGTGGTGGTGGACGGCTGTCCGGCCGGCCTGCCTCTCGGAGAGGAAGACATCCAGCGGTTTCTGGATCGGAGAAAGCCGGGCCAGAGCCGTTATACAACGAAGAGAAGCGAAAGCGATACCGTAGAGATTCTATCCGGTATTTTTGAGGGAAAGACTACGGGAACTCCGATTTCCATGCTGGTGCGCAATCAGGATCAGCATTCCAAAGACTACAGCGAGATTGCCAGCTACTACAGGCCGGGACATGCGGATTATACCTTTGATGAAAAATACGGTTTTCGGGACTACAGGGGCGGCGGCAGATCCTCCGGCCGGGAAACAATCGGCCGGGTGGCAGCAGGTGCTGTGGCATCAAAGCTCTTAGAGCAGCTGGGAGTCAGGGTAACTGCTTATACAAAGAGCATAGGACCGGTTTCTGTAAATTCGGAGCGGTTTGATTTGGCGGAATGCAGCCGAAACAGACTCTATATGCCGGATGCAGCCGCAGCCGAGGAGGCGGCCGCATTTTTGGAAGAAAAGATGGCTCAGAAGGATTCTGCAGGCGGCGTGGTCGAGTGTGTGATTTCCGGTCTCCCGGCCGGGATCGGCGATCCGGTTTTTGAAAAGCTCAGCGCCAATCTGGCAAAATCCATCTGCTCCATCGGAGCGGTAAAGGGCTTTGAGATCGGGGAAGGCTTTCGGGCAGCAGGGATGGCAGGAAGCGAAAATAATGACGCTTTCTGCAGTACAGACGGAGTGATAGGCAAAGCGACAAACCATGCCGGTGGAATCTTAGGCGGCATAAGCGATGGAAGTGAAATCTGCTTCCGGGCGGCATTCAAGCCTACCCCCTCGATTGCCTCTGTGCAAAAGACGGTAAAGCGCGATGGGGAAGAGATTGAGGTCAGCATCAAGGGGCGCCACGATCCGATTATTGTGCCGAGAGCAGTGGTAGTGGTGGAAGCTATGGCGGCATTTGCCGCGGCGGATATGCTTCTGGCCGGGATGACAGCAAGAATCGATCGGATCCGGGAATTTTATAAAAAGTGATAAAAACCGCCGGAACAGTGTTTGCGGAAATTTCCGTATGCATATGGCAGAGGCTTACAGAGCATGATTAGGAAAAGAGATATCGTGATGGATGCGGTGTCTCTTTTCCCATCTTATTTTATAGTTTTATGGTGCATAAAGGAGGGCGCGGAATTGGAACAGAAATTATCATCAGGAATATCACAGGAAAAGGAGTCACAGGCACAGCTTTTGGAGATTCAAAGGCAGGTAAGGCAGGCAGTGTCGGAACTTTTGGAGGCAGCCAATATGAAACCGGGCCAGATTTTTGTGGCAGGCTGTTCTTCCAGTGAAATTGCAGCGCACCGGATCGGCTCCTATTCCAGCGCTGAACTTGGCCGTGCCGTTTTTGAGGCGATAGAGGAAGAATTAAAATCGCGGGGAATCTATCTGGCAGCCCAGTGCTGTGAGCATTTAAACCGGGCTCTGATTATAGAGGAAGAAGCCGCGGAAAAGTATGGCCTGGAAATGGTCAATGTGGTGCCGCAGCTGAAGGCCGGCGGTTCCTTTGCAGCGGCCGCCTATGCCGGGATGGAGCATCCGGCAGCAGTAGAACGGATTCAGGCCCATGCAGGAATCGATATCGGAGATACATTTATCGGAATGCATCTGCGCCCGGTGGCCGTCCCGGTGCGGACCTCCGTTCGGGAGATAGGCAGCGCCCATGTCACCTGTGCCAGAACCCGGTTGAAATTTATCGGGGGCGAGCGTGCAAAATATCTGTGATTTGACGGATATAAAAGGCTGGATATAAAAGGCTGGATGTAAAAGGCTGGATATAAAGGGCTGGACATAAAAGGCTGGGCATAAAAGGTCGGGCATAAAAGGCTGGGCATAAAAGGCCGGATATAAAAGGCTGGTATGGAAAGATGGGAACAGAAAGCTGAATATGAAGATAAAAAGAATGGAATGCGATGCGTTAGGCGCGGGAGTCTGCGCTTAAAAAGGCCGAAAGGGCAAAAAAACTGTGTGGAAAAGCAGAGAGAGGGATGGATGAGAAGATGCCGAAAAAGAGCGTGGCGGAAAGGAATGAGACTGGAAAAGGAAGCGGAAAGGAGCTCAAAAAAGAGATTAAAAAGAATGATACGTTTGAACTTGTGATTGAGGATATGAGTGAGGACGGCGCCGGGGTAGGGCGTTTGGACGGATATATCTGGTTTGTAAAGGATGCGGTAATCGGCGATCGGATAGAGGCTTCTGCCATGAAGATGAAGAAAAGCTATGGCTTTGCACGCCTGGTGAAGGTGATAGAGCCGTCCGGCGCCAGAGTAGAGGCGCGATGCCCCGTAGCACGCCAGTGCGGCGGCTGCCAGCTGCAGGCCCTTTCCTATGAGGAGCAGCTGCGGTTTAAGGAACGCAAGGTCTATAATCATTTAAAGCGGATCGGCGGACTGGAGAAGCTGCGGCTGCCGGAGACGGAAAGCTGCGGTGAGAAAGAGGCCGGGATAAGTCGGAATACAGCTTTTGCGGCGGTGGCTTCCGGGAAGGACCCGGCAGCGGCGGCCGGCAGGGACAGCCAGTTTATCACAATGGAGCCTATTATAGGTATGGAGAATCCGTGGAGGTACCGGAACAAGGCTCAGTTCCCTTTCGGGCGGGATAAGGATGGCAGAATTATCACCGGATTTTATGCGGGCCGAACCCACTGTATCATCGAGAACGAGGACTGCCTGCTGGGTGTGGAAGAAAACAGAAAGATTTTGGAGACGATTAAGGCGGTGATGGAGGAAGAAGCCATCACTCCCTATGACGAGGCTGCCCATTCCGGCGTGATCCGCCATGCCCTGATCCGCAAGGGCTTCGCCAGCGGAGAACTGATGGTCTGCCTGGTAATCAACCAAAGGAAGTTGCCGTCCGCCGGACGTTTTGTGGAGGAACTGCGAAAGATTCCGGGAATGGCCAGTATTTCCTACAGCATCAATCAGGAGAAGACCAATGTCATCATGGGCAGCGAGATCGTAAACCTCTATGGCCCCGGTTATATCACCGATACCATCGGCAGTGTGGCCTACCGGATTTCGCCTCTGTCCTTTTACCAGGTGAACCCGCTTCAGACCCGCCGCCTGTACGAGACAGCCCTGGAATACGCCGGGCTGGAGGGAGATGAAACCGTCTGGGATCTCTACTGCGGAATCGGCACGATTTCTCTGTTCCTGGCGCAGAAGGCAAAGCAGGTATATGGTGTGGAAATCATTCCTCAGGCTATCGACGATGCCAGAGAAAACGCACGGCTCAATGGGATGGAAAATGTGAAATTCTTTGTAGGAAAGGCCGAGGAGGTACTGCCGGAACAGTATGAGAAAGAGAAAATCTACGCCGATGTGATCGTAGTGGATCCGCCCAGAAAGGGCTGCGACCCGATCTGCCTGGATACCATTGTGAAAATGCAGCCGAAGCGGGTCGTGTATGTGAGCTGCGATTCGGCAACCCTGGCCAGAGATGTGAAGTATTTAGGGGAATATGGGTATGAGGTGAAGCGGGTGCGGTGCTGTGATATGTTTTCGATGAGCGGGCATGTGGAAACAGTCGCTCTGCTGACGAAAAAAGCCCAGTAAATCAAAGGGTTTCCGCCGTTTCGGGGCAAAAATGGATGTGTGTTTCTGTTTTGGCAGAATGGCAATGCGGAAACTGATTTACCCCAGGGGATAGGAATTTCGGAATGAGGGAGATACATTTTGGCGAAAGGGATACTTTTTCGCAAAAGATGTTTTTGAGGAATAGGAGAATAAAATGAGTCAGAGTGTTATACTTGATTCTTGGCGTGTGTTTGAACATGCAATGAGTATCTGTCTAAAGAATTTGAAGATTGGCGTTATCTGTACGAAAAGTATCCTCTAGGGTATTTCCCTTTAATTATGTAAAGATTCATGTTTGAGGGCGCGTCGGTCTTGAGGATACTTTAGCGCAGAAAAGAACCGTCTGTTATTGCAGTAAAAAACCTATTGATATTTATTGAACCAGTTTTAGTAATATTTTTATCAAACTTTTTGACGAATAATGTTTTTTGATATATACTTAAAAGCATTACTGACAAGGGAGGTGCATAAATATGCCAGACTCACATCCTAAAAGTACGGATGGTTTAATGCGCTATCTGCGCGACAAAAAAGGAATCTCTATTTCTGGTTCATCGCAAAAGCGTAAACTTATGAATATAGGATACTATCATGGATATAAGGGATATCGTTACATAAATGCACCTTCAAACCATGTCCCTTATACTAAATTTGAAGAATTGGTTGCTGTCTATGACTTTGATGCTCAATTAAAATCGTTGTTTTATCCTAACGTAATGTTAATTGAAACAGCCGTTAAAAATTATGTCCTCGACATTTTAGTTGCTTCAACAAATTCTGAAAGTTTTATCGATATCTATAATCAGTTGTTGGATAACTATAAAATGTTTTCTACCAAAGGTAAAACATACAAAAACGCCTACGACCGTCAAAAGGCCGAAGAAAAATTCAAACGAGAGTTAAAAAGGCGGTTAGATTTGCGTAATCGAATCTATAAGGTTCAGACTGATGCTTATGGGAATGGAAATAAAATTGCGGATCACTATCTTTGTAAAGATGCCAACCTGCCAATATGGGCGACCTTCGAATTGCTTAGTTTAGGTGAGTTCGGTCATTTTGTTTCATGTTTGAATCAAAATTGCAGAGCAGATATTTCAAAAAAGCTTGGGATACGGACTTCTGATGATTCAAACGCCATGATGCCTCAACGTTTGATTTATGCTACGAAAGACCTTAGAAATGCCATTGCCCACAACGATGTGATTTTTGATACACGTTTCCGGACCGGAAGCATTGATAAGCAGGTGGGGAATGCGATCTCTAATGCTACCGGAGTAAAAGGATTAACTTTCGGGACTATTACAGACTATTTAGTTTTGGTAATTTACCAATTAAAACTTCTTCATGTATCAAAAACAGAAATGAAACGAATTATATCGGGATTTGAAGATATTGTTGAAAAATTACGCAGCAATGTTCCAACGAGTATTTTTAACCAGATTATCCATACAGATAATAATGCAAAACTTATCAAATTAAAAAATTTTGTTAAGTTGTGAAAGTCCTTGCATTTTCTATCCCTTTCTTGTATACTATAAATGTGAATAGCGGTGCGTCTCTATGGAGCGTACTTGGGAGAATCGGATGCGTCCGGTTCTCCTTTTAATTTACAGTAAAAAAATGATATTCCATTTCACAAAAAAGACAGCTAAGCCCCAATGACCGACTGTTCTCTCAGTTATATTCCTCTATTGCTCCGATCATCAATCGCCTCCATCCGGAATTCATGGTGACTGGTAGCGAGAACAACGTGGAAGTGGTGTGCATTGATGAGATAGAGGATGCGCAGAGTATTTATGAAAGAATACAGCAGTTTATGCAGGAGTATTTTGAAGGACGTGATGATATATGTAGGTAAAGATTATCAATAAGATTCCGACATCAGCGGTAAGGAAGAAGCGGGCATGTGCTTATGCAAGAGTCTCTACAGACAGCCGGAGACAGGAAGATTCGCTGGAAAATCAGACAGCGGCCTATGAAAGACTGATCAAAGGAAATTCGGAATATGAGTTTGCCGGGGTATATGCAGATCAGGGTATCTCCGGCTACTGTGAAAATCGTCCGCAGTTTCAGAAAATGCTGGAACGGGCAAGGGCGGGCGAACTTGATCTTATCATTACAAAATCCATATCAAGGTTTGCAAGAAATACCGTCACCGTTCTGAAGTTTGCAAGAGAACTGAAAGAACTGGGTGTCGGTATTTTTTTTGAAGAACAGAATATAAACACTCTTTTAGGGGACGGCGAGATGATGCTTGTCGTCCTCGCTTCTTTTGCACAGGAAGAAAGCAGGAGCATGAGTGAGAACAATAAATGGTCCATAAAGAAGAAATTTGAGCGTGGCGAAGTGATGATCAACACCACACGCTTTTGCGGATATGACAAAAACGAATACGGGGATTTGGTAGTGAACCGGAAAGAAGCGGAGATCGTCAGGCTGCTGTTTGACCTTTATCTGATGAATATCGGATGCAGCAGACTTTCTGATCTGCTGAACTATCTCGGTGTCAAAACCATGACGGGCAGCGAGTGGGAGAGCGGAACGATTGGCGGGATGCTCTCCAATGAGAAATATAAAGGCGATTTCCATTTGCAGAAATATTATACTCCTTCCACGCAGCGAAATGTAACCCGGAGAAACCGGGGCGAGGTACAGAGCTATTACATTTCTGAAAATCATGAGCCGATTGTTTCACCGGAGCTTTGGGGCCAGGTTCAGGAAATGAGAGAGTACCGGAAAAAGGAAAGGAACATTGGGCAGGACGGCACAAAGAAATTTCAGAATCGTTATCCATTAAGCGGAAAGCTGATCTGTCCATTCTGTAGAAAAACACTCCGCAGACGGCAGGTTTACAACAAGAAAATTCAATGGCTGTGCAGCACCTACATTGAAAAAGGAAAGAAAGCCTGCAGGGGCATCCGCATCGATGATGCCGATCTTGCAGGATTGAATATCACGGAACATCAAAGTTTTTGAGGATGGGACGTTGCTGGTGGTGTTCTTGGATGGAACCGAGATTGAATGTAAAAGTGAAGAGGAGTAAGAAAAGAGGCCGATTGGGAATTTTGGGATTCCTGATCGGCCTTTTTTCTTGCTCTTTTTCAGATAGTAAAGTGTAGGTGGATGTGGTAGAATAATGGACAGAATGAGATTTATTTTTGTCAAGAAGGGATAAGTATTTTGATTCAAATAGATATAGTGGATTATGATAATTTGTCAAATCTTGGGATGCGGATAACAGAGTACGTTAATAGTAATTTGCGGGATATAGTACGGGTATTAATAGATATTCTTGAAACAGACCCGGAGTTTGATTTAGATGGATTTTTTCCAAGAGACTATCTTATGAGAAAACCGCAAGAGTGTAGAAATGCAGTCAACGAATTATATGAAATTATCTGTTCAAAAAATATCAGGGATTTTATTAAGCCTAAATATGAATATTTGTTATATGCAATATTATGCTGGTGGGAAGATTGTGCGGATGATGAAAGTGATTTAATAATAAATCCTGTAGACGATGAACTTATAAAAGATTTGGATAATGATGATGGAAAGAAGATTTTAAAATGGATACAAGATTTTGAAGAATACTATTATATTTGTTTTCAAGATCATGATTTTTTGCCAGAACAATTGAGTAGTATGGTTATGTTATATCTTAGAAATCCGAAGTTGCTAGAAATGTTCTTTCAACATGATAATCTTGATGATTACATTGATTTAATGGAATGTGATCTGCGGGATAGATATTTGGAGACACAGGGCGAGAAAAATAGAGATTTGTGTACTTCATTGTCCGAGAATATAGTAATTGAATTGATATCTGTGATTAAACGTTTCCAAAAACGCATTGTCCATTTTGAAAATCGAGATGAAGTGGAAATTACTGCAGATATCCAAGATGCTATTGCAGGAAGTCTGAATAATAAGTATGATTTGCACATTTCACGTGAATTTACAATGGGGCGAGCTATTAAAAAATTGGGTGAGACAGATTTATATATCTACTCAGAGAAAGACGGACATGTTACGGATTATGCAGTGCTTGAGAATAAGTATATTGAAAACTTTACAAATCAATATAACCAGTTGATGGGATATTTAAACCCTAATTTCGAATTTGGTATTACGTTATCTATGAATAGAGAAATGTCCCTAAAAAAGGGATTTGATGAAATAGAGAATAAGTTGAAGAGTATCAAAGGGGCTTTTCGGCCAATCAGAATTCAAAGAATCGAGGAGAGGGATACTTTAATGATTATTAGTGAACATATTGTTCCTGAAACCGGTAATAGGATGAAAGTATTTCATTTGATTTTTCAATTGAACGATAAAGAACGGAAAGAGGCGGCAGCATCAGCAAGAAAAAAGGAGAAAATATAATGGAGCAAAATATGATTCCGATGGTGACCCCAATGGAAATAAATGAGAAAATAAAAGAATTTTGTGAAACTATTAGTACAGAAATGAACCCCATTTACATAGATGTTGTACCATATGTTAAGGGAGTAGCGGGAAAATGTTTTCAAAATGTTGATACCTACATAGAGGAATATGGCGGAAAACGAATTGTCGGATGGAATATTTATAAGTGCAAAAATATCTTTTTACAAGCAGAATCACATGCAATTGTAGAAACTGTGGATAAGAAATGGATAGATGTTTCCCCACATGATGGGTGTGAAAAAATATTATTTTTGAAAGATGAAACTGTTCAAGGCTTAGTGTACCCTATAAAGAGCAAATATCAAGCATTGACAAATTCGACATTAACACAGGAATTTATTGAACTGAGAAATCAGATTGAGGATATGCAATTTTCGAGTGAAGAAGGGTTTTATTTGAGTTAGGAAATGATAAATAGATATTCCTATTTTATGAAGAAGTTTTCAGAACCTAGAGGAAAAAATGAGTTTTGCTCTTGTGGATCGAACATAAAATATAAAAATTGCTGTGGAAAAACAACATGCTAGGAGGAGCAGAAAGATTTGGTTTATGATATAACGAGTTCTAATTCAGCAGATGAATGGGTACTACAAGTTTTAGGAATTACAGGAGAAGAGTTTATAGAAAAATATATAGTTGATTTCCAGAAAGATGCTGAAGAATTCATGGAGCATTATTTAGAAAAAATAGAAGCAATCGATATAAATAAATTAGAAATAGTGGTTTTGCATGTTACTTCAAATTCTGATGAATGTAGAGCTATAAAGAAGAGTGGGATATGTGACTTGAAAAAGGTATTATCGGGTTCTTCTGAGTTAAAAAGTTTCCTGGAAGAGAATGATGTGTTTTTTGATATTGAAAATAAAAAAATGATATTAGATGGGCAGAAATATAGCATAGATTATGATGCCTATTGTAGAGAAGAAGATAAATTGAATTATCGAGATGAAAAATTGAAAAATATTGGAGAAAAATATATTTTGATTACCAAATAAATGGTTTTCTTTTTACACGTGATGTTAAAAAATATGGAACTGATATACATGAGATGCCAGAAATATTATTAACAATATCGCAGTTTAATTCTTCTATAGCAGAAAAGGTGAAAATGTGGAAGAACACCAGAGAAGGTTATGTAATAAGATATAAAGCAAAATTCATGCAATTTGCACATTATACATTTTATGATAGCATCGAGTCTTATTTGCATGATTCGCATTGTGGTTGGATTAAATTAAAAAAGTGGTTAGTAAGTCATGCAATCGATAGTAGTTTTTCTGATTTGCATAGCGATAAATATGCTTATATGAAACCCGGAACTATCATAAAACCAGGTCAAATATTGGAATGTGTTTCGGTTGATGAGTGGAAATGGGTGGGGTGAAAATCTACCCCCTAAGTGGGGTATGAACCTTTTCGCAAAAGATAATAGTTTCGCTATTTAGTATAAGAAATAATTTTCACCGCAGAATGAAGCAGTTTTATGAGCTTTACAAGGACAATGAAAAAGTGTCACCACTGGTGACACAATTGAGCTGGTCGAACCATCTCAAAATTATGTCTGCGTGTAAGACCATGGAAGAACGTATATTTTACATGAATATGTATATTAAAGAGCGTCTCTCAAAAAGAGAATTGGAACGACAGATTGACAGTGGCTATTATGAAAGATATATGTTATCACAAAAAAACGCTGACACCCGCCATTGAAGAATCAAGAAGAGTATCGTGTGCAGGCTGGAAAGCACAATTATTATATTGATTTGCTGTTTTACCATAGAGAGCTTTCATGATTTGTGGCATTTGAACTGAAAATCGGAGAATTTAAACAGGAGTATGTTGGTAAAATAGATCTCTATCTTGAAGCGCTTGACCGTGAGATGAAAAAAAACGAAAACCCAAGTGTCGGTGTTATCCTTTGTGCAAGCAAGGATGATGAGGTTGTAGAATTTGCTCTTAGCAGAAGTTTATCTCCTACAATGGTTTCTGAATATAATTTGAAGCTGATGGACAAGAAGCTGTTGCAGAGAAAATTAAAAGAATATATCGAATTGACGGGAACGGCTTCTGACGAGGAGTAAAAACGGATATAGTAATCAATAAGATAGAGATGTATCACTGTCACCCGGAATTATTACCCTCTCCAACCTTGCATTTTACCCACGTCCATGGTAGTATAAACACATATCGAGTTAAGAACATCCGGTGCCGCTTCCCGTCTGCGCGGGCAGCGGGTAAAAGGGAAACAGGTGAAAGTCCTGTACGAGCCCGTCACTGTAAGTAAGGAGCGCATGATTCACAGAGTCACAGGAAGATGGCCACTGGTCCGGTTTTGGGCTGGGAAGGCAGTCATGCGTGTTGATAGACAAGTCAGGAAACCTGCCGGTTGTTGGTGAGGGAATAGAAATCCGGATCACGAGGAACTGATTGTACCAGTCTGCGGCACGGCAAGCAGCAGATTTCTGACTCAGACGGCGAGCGAATACAGAGAGCAATAGCTCTGCAGGAATCCAACTTCGCAGAGTGTCTTTGCGCTGTGCTGCAGTATGCACAGCCATGTATTACCGGTTTGAGAAATACACAGTTTCATTTGGCTTCCCGTGGATTCCTATTCTTACGTTTCACCTGTAAGCGCGATAAAAAAGAAGGAGGAAAAAAGATGAAACTGAACAAACTGGTAATGATGTTCGCGGCAGCAGCATTATCTGCAGCGATGATGACAGGCTGCTCCGGATCACAGAAGGAGAATCCGGCAGAGGAGGCTGTGGAAACAGCAGCAGAGACACAGACAGAAGAAGAGACCGAAGCAGCCGAAGAGGAGGCAGAAGGCCCGGAGGAGGATGCTGGGGAAGAAGGCGAAGAGGAAGAAAACTATGAGACGGGTGATGCGTCCTTAGACGATCCCAGAAATCAGGATGAGATCGGTGAGAATGAGCTTCTGGTAGTCAGCTTCGGTACCAGCTACAATGACAGCAGACGCCTGACCATCGGTGCTATTGAGGGCGCTCTTGAGAAGGCATTTCCGGATTATTCCGTCAGAAGAGGCTTTACCAGCCAGATTATCATTGATCATGTAAAATCAAGAGACAACGTGGCGATTGATAATGTAGGAGAGGCGTTAGATCGCGCGGTGGCAAACGGGGTAAAGAATCTGGTAATTCAGCCGACCCATTTAATGAATGGTTTAGAATATAATGATCTGGTAGAGGAAGCAGCTGAGTATTCCGATGCCTTTGAAAAAATTGCAGTCGGTGAGCCGTTGTTAACCTCCGATGAGGATTTTCAGGCTGTGATTCAGGCGATTACAGAATCTACGAAGGAGTATGATGACGGAGAGACTGCAATCTGCTTCATGGGACATGGTACAGAGGCAGAGTCTAATCAGGTTTATGCAAAAATGCAGGAGATGATAACAGCAGCCGGATATGAGAACTACTATATCGGTACGGTAGAAGCCGAGCCGGCATTGGAGGATGTACTGGAGGCGGTACAGGCCGGTGAGTACAAAAAGGTTGTTTTGGCTCCGTTAATGATTGTGGCCGGAGATCATGCCAATAATGACATGGCCGGAGATGAGGAAGGCTCCTGGAAAACCACATTTGAAGGCGCAGGCTATGAAGTGACCTGTGCAGTCAGCGGAATCGGGGAGCTGGAAGCTGTCCAGAATATTTTTGTGAAGCATGCACAGGCAGCGATTGACAGCCTGACAAAATAAGGCAGATGAGCAGCTGTCCGGAAAGACAAGGCTGCAGCAGATATAGAAAGACAAGGGCGATCGGAACACATTGACTGATCGCCCTTTTACAAGATGGAGATTTATATGAGACGAATTAAAATAAAATTGGCAGCCTCAATGCTGGCTGCAGGAATGGTACTTTTTTCTGCCGGATGCGGCACTGATGCCGGAAGGGAAACCGGGACTCCGGCAGCAGGGCAGGCAGAGACCTCTGATCAAGTGGCATCTTCTGATGAAAAAGCCGCTGAGATTGCTGTGGTAACGGAAGGTATGGAGCCGGTTTACGCAGCAGAATTAAAGGATGGAACCTATTCCGTTCAGGTGGATTCCAGCTCCAGCATGTTCCATATTACAGAGTGTCAGCTTACAGTCGGGGACGGGCGGATGAGCGCTGTTATGAGCATGGGCGGAACCGGTTATTTAAAGGTTTATATGGGAACCGGGGAAGAGGCAGTAAAAGCAGAGGAATCCGACTATATACCCTATGTGGAAACGGCCGACGGCGTACATACCTTTGAGGTTCCGGTAGAAGCGCTGGACATGGGAATTGCGTGCAGTGCATTCAGCAAAAACAAAGAAAAATGGTATGACCGCACCCTGGTATTCCGTTCCGATTCCCTCCCGATGGACGCATTTTCGGATGGAAAAATCGTAACTGCACAGAGTTTGGAACTGGAGGATGGAAATTATACAGCCGATGTGAAGCTGGAAGGAGGTTCCGGCAGGGCTTCTGTAGAATCGCCTGCCGCAATCCGCGTGGAAAACGGAGAGGTGTTTGCCACGATTGTATGGGGCAGCGCCAATTATGATTATATGAAGGTCAATGATGAGAAATACGAGTGGTCCGGCACAGAGAGAAACTCCACCTTTGAGATTCCTGTGAGCGGATTTGACTGGAAGATCCCGGTGATTGCCGATACTGTCGCCATGAGCACGCCTCATGAGATTTCCTATACCCTGACCTTTGATTCTTCAACCCTGGAAAAAGCAGAATAAAATAAAGTGAAATGATGATGAAAAAACAAAAGAAAAGAAATGGATTCCGGACATGGATGGCAGTTTTTTGTCTGACGGCAGCCCTATTCGGTACAGCGGGATGCAAAAGCAGCCTTGAAAGCGGCCGCGGAACCAATTCCGAAGGCAGCCTCGAAAATGGCTATGAAACCAGCCAAGCCTCCGATTTATCAGCCGAAGACACAGGCTCGGTTTCCTCCTCAGCACAGCAGCTGCCTGCTGAAGTACGGTGGTCCGAGCTGAAGCCGGATCATGCGCTGACCTTAAGCTATGCGGATCAATTTGCGGTTGATTATTATGAAGCCGGCTATACCCTGCTCACCATCCGGGACAGCGGCCGTTTCCTTCTTGTGCCGGAAGAAGCGCCGGTTCCGGACGGCCTCCCGGAGGATGTGGCGGTGATTCACACCCCGCTTCACAATATCTATCTGGCGGCAACCTCTGCCATGGACTTATTCCGGGAACTGGACGGCATCGGGCAGATTACCCTGTCCGGAACCGATGCTTCCGGCTGGTACGTCAAAGAGGCAAGGCAGGCAATGGAGGCTGGAAAAATGGTATATGCCGGTAAATACAATACGCCGGATTATGAGCGGATCCTGTCATCCTCCTGCGACCTGGCCATTGAATCCACCATGATTTACCATTCTCCGGAGGTCAAGGAACAGCTGGAGCATCTGGGAATTCCGGTTCTGGTGGAACGTTCCAGCTACGAAAGCCACCCGCTTGGCCGGATGGAGTGGATTAAGCTTTACGGAGCGCTTTTGGGAAAGGAAGAGGAGGCGGAAGAATGTTTTTCTGCCTGCATGAAGGCTTTGGAACCGGTCTTAAAACAGAAGTCCACCGGGAAAACAGCAGCCTTCTTCTATATCAGCTCCAATGGCTATGTGAATGTCCGGAAACCGGGAGATTACGTGGCAAAAATGATTGAGATGGCCGGCGGAAGCTATGTGCCTCAGAATCCTGCGGAACAGGAAAATGCCCTTTCCACCATGAATATGCAGATGGAGGCCTTCTATGCAGCGGCAAAGGATGCGGATTATATTATTTACAACAGCACCATTGACGGAGAATTGAATTCTCTGGATGAGCTGTTGGAAAAAAGCAGTCTTTTAGCGGATTTCAAGGCGGTCAAAGAGGGCCATGTCTGGTGTACCGGGAAGAATCTGTTTCAGGAAACGATGGGCTTGGGAGATATGATCCTGGATATTCACCGGATCCTGAGTGAGGATATACCGGATCCGAATCGGATGACCTACTTACATCCCCTGCGCTAAAGGATTCCCGATTACATTGATGGAAAGGAAACATTCTTATGACAGACAGAAAAAGAAAATTCGGAACCTATATCCTTTCTTTTGCCGGACTAACCGTTCTTTTGATTTTCTTGCTGATCCTGAATATTAATTCCGGCAGTGTTTCTCTGTCCGTGTCAGAGATCTGGGCCGTTTTGCTGCGGCTTAACGGAGCCGGCGGGGACAATGCGGAAACGGCTTTCCGCATTGTCTGGGATATCCGTCTGCCCCGTATCCTGGCGGCAATGATTCTGGGAGGGGCCCTGTCGGTATCGGGCTTTCTTTTGCAGACCTTTTTTGCCAATCCCATTGCGGGCCCCTTTGTGCTGGGAATCTCCTCTGGCGCGAAGCTGGTGGTTTCATTGGTTTTAATTTTCCTGTTGGGAAGAGGAATTTTTGTGGGTTCAGCCGGGATGATTCTGGCTGCCTTTGCCGGGGCCATGATTTCCATGGGCTTTGTCCTCCTGATTTCCGGCAGAGTCAGAAGCATGTCTATTCTCATTATCTGCGGCGTGATGATCAGCTATATCTGTTCAGCCGTAACAGATTTTGTCATCACCTTTGCCGACGATGCGGGAATCGTGAATCTCCATAATTGGTCGCTGGGAAGCTTTTCCGGTACATCCTGGGAAAACGTGAAGGTGATGGCAGCGGCGGTCTTTGCCACGCTGTTTCTGGTATTTTTACTGGCAAAGCCGATCGGGGCCTACCAGCTGGGGGAGGTTTATGCCCGGAATATGGGGGTGAACATCCGGCGGTTTCGGGTGCAGCTGGTACTGTTATCCAGCATTCTCTCTGCCTGCGTCACTGCCTTTGCCGGCCCCATTTCCTTTGTGGGCATTGCGGTGCCCCATCTGATCAAATGCCTGTTTCGGACCGCAAAGCCGCTGGTTTTAATTCCGGGCTGCTTTCTGGGAGGCGCGGCCTTCTGCCTGTTCTGCGATCTCATCGCCAGGACGGTTTTTGCCCCTACGGAGTTAAGCATCAGCTCCGTGACGGCTGTGTTCGGCGCGCCCATTGTGATTTATCTGATGATACGGAAGAACAAAACGTTTGCATAGCGGGCCTTTGTGCTGCCGCGGGGCTTCCCTGAGGGCAGGCCGCATGAAATAGCAATTAGCTGTAAGGAGGCTGAGTATGGCAGGAGATTCCCTGATATCAGGCGACTATATTTATACAGAGCATATGGCGGTCGGATACGGCAAAACTCCGCTGATCCGGGAGATCGAGCTTCACGTAAAACGAGGTGAAATCGTAACGCTGATCGGCCCCAACGGAGCCGGAAAATCCACTATTTTAAAAAGCATAATCCGCCAGCTGGACCTGTTAGGCGGGACGGTGTACCTGGAACAATCCCCCATGCAGAAGCTGTCAGAGCCGCAGCTTGCCAGGAAAATGGCGGTTCTGATGACAGAACGGATTCATCCGGAGCTTATGACCTGTGCGGAGGTGGTGGGCTGCGGCCGCTATCCCTATACGGGCCGGATGGGGATTTTGAGCCGGGAGGACTGGAAAAAGGTAGAGGAAGCCATGGCCCTGGTCCATGCGGAGGAGCTGGCCGATCAGGAATTTTCCCGGCTGAGCGATGGACAGAAGCAGCGGATTTTATTGGCTCGGGCCATCTGCCAGGAGCCGGAGGTCATTGTTCTGGATGAGCCGACTTCTTTTTTGGATATCCGCCATAAGCTGGAGCTTCTGACCATTTTAAAGGATCTGGTGCGCAGGAAAGGGGTGGCAGTTCTCATGTCCCTGCATGAGCTGGATCTGGCGCAGAGACTGTCGGATTATGTGGTCTGCGTAAATGGTGACCGTATCGAGCGGTGCGGCCTCCCGGAAGCCATTTTTACGTCTGACTATATCACAAAGCTGTATGGAATTACAAAAGGCAGCTATGACGGACGCTCCGGCGCTCTGGAGCTGGAGCCGGTAAAGGGAACGCCCCGGATCTTTGTCATTGGCGGAAACGGAAGCGGAATTCCCGTTTACCGCAGGCTGCAGCGAAGCGGAATCCCCTTTGCGGCGGGGATTCTTCACGAAAATGATATGGACTATCCGGTTGCCAGAGCGCTGGCATCAGAGGTTATCTCGGAGGCAGCCTTTGAGCCGATCCGTGAGGAAACCTATCAGAGAGCGGCGGCCCTTCTGGAATCCTGCGGGGAGGTGATCTGCTGTCTGGACAGGTTTGGTCCGTTCAATGAAGAAAACCGCCGTCTGGCGGAACTGGGAAGAGAAAAGATGAAGTGACAGGGGCATATTTTGCGAAAATTTCATTTACCCGCATAATTGGTTATGATAAAATAAAGTAAAATGCCGGTTTGCCCGCACCGGGGAGGCGGGCTCTTCGTACAATCAGAAAAACACAGGTGGGGGACAAAAAAATGGGGGCCGTAAAACGTCGTACATTTGAGATTATCCAGATAGGGAAGGATCAGGATATACCGAGTATCGCATTTGACTTTTTTATTGCGGTTGTTATTGTAATCAATTTATTTGTGACACTGTTTGAAACCTTTGACCTTGCACAGCCGTATATGTCGGTCTTGCAGACCATTGATTTGATTACTATGATTATCTTTGGGGTTGAGTATACTCTGCGTGTATGGACGGCGGAATATCTGTACCCGAAGAAAGGTCCTATCAAAGCCAAGCTCGCTTATATGTGTTCCTTTTACGGCATGATTGAAATGCTGACATTTCTTCCGTATTTCCTGCCGGTCTTTTTCCCAATGGGAATTGTGACCTTCCGGATGTTCCGTGTAGCCCGTATTTTCCGTCTGTTCCGCATCAATACTTATTATGATGCCTTTAATGTTATCACGGATGTACTGACAGAGAAAAAGGATCAGATTATCTCTTCGGTTTGTATCATCATGATTTTGATGGTGGCATCCTCCCTGTGCATGTACAGCTTAGAGCACGAGGTGCAGCCGGATCAGTTCCAGAATGCCTTTTCCGGTATTTGGTGGGCGGTGTCTACTCTTTTGACGGTAGGCTACGGCGATATTTACCCGGTTACCTCAGCCGGACGGATTGTCGGTATCTTTATTGCCTTTCTGGGAGTCGGAACCGTTGCCATTCCCACGGGTATTATTTCTGCGGGATTTGTGGAGCAGTATACGAAGCTTAAAACCATTTCCACGTATTCGGACGAGACGGATATCCGCTTTATTACCCTGAAGATCACACCGGGCCATGCCTGGGAAAATGTGTCTGTAGCCGGAATTTCCCTGCCGCCTGAGCTGATTTTGGCGGTTATCTGCCGCGGAAGCCAGACCATTGTTCCGAGAGGCGATATTATTCTGGAGGCTGGTGACAAGCTGGTGATCGGAGCCGAGGGATATAAGGATGAGATCGGCATTAAGCTGAAGGAACTGGTTTTAAGAGATCGCCATCCATGGGCCGGAAAGGCTATCAAGGATCTGGATATTTCCCGCCAGACTCTGATAGTCATGGTGCGCAGAAACGGGCGTGTTATTATCCCCAGCGGCTCGCTGGTGATGGAGGCCGGCGATCAGGTAGTGCTTTATACGAAAAAGGATATACGTGACAGCGTGGAGATTAGTTTGTAAATCTGCCTGCAGCGCTGCAGGCAAAGAAAGGAACAAAATGAATGAGTGACAGAAAAATGGCGGTGCTGATCGACGCGGAAAACGTATCGGGCCGGTATGTGAAATTGATTCTGGATGAGGTGAGCAACTACGGGACAGCCACCTACAAGCGTCTGTACGGGGATTTTCAGAATCCCAGTGTCAAGGCATGGATGAAAAATCTGCAGGATTATGCAATTACGCCCGTTTTCCAGTACAACTATACCCAGGGAAAAAATGCTTCGGATTCCGCATTGATCATCGATGCGATGGACATTCTCTACTCCGGAAATGTGGACGGCTTCTGCATTGTGACCTCTGACAGCGATTTTACCAAGCTGGTAATGCGGCTGCGTGAGTCAGGCATGACTGTTTTGGGAATGGGCGAGAGAAAGACTCCCAATGCCCTGGTGTCTGCCTGTGAAACCTTTAAGTTCCTGGATATTTTATACAATGACGGCATAGCCGGAACCGCAGCTGCGGAGGAAAGTTCGGCAGAAGAGACGGGTACAGGAGAAAATGTACCGGGAACAGGAACTGTATCCGGCAAAAAGTCCGTTTCAGAGAGTGTGGAAACTGCCGAAAAAGGGGAGAGACGGAAAAAGGCCGCAGCCGCAGCCCAGGGCGTCAGCAGCATTCCCGATATTGAGGAGATGGAAAAGGAGATTATTTCCATTATTAATACCAATGCAGGGGAGGACGGCTGGGTCGATCTGTCAGAGCTGGGAGATAATCTGCCCAAGCGTGTGCCTGGCTTTGATCCGCGAAATTACAACTGTTCAAAGTTAAAACAGTTCATCGAACTGTTTGACTGCGTGGAAGTAAAGTCCACCCGAAATCCTCACAACAAGATTCTTTCGATTATTTACGTCCGCGTAAAGCAGGAGGAGACGCCGGCTCCGGCCAGAGGAAAACGGCGGAAACGCCGCAGAAAGCAGGCGGAAGAAAAAGACTGAGAGACAATTCCTGCGGGATGACGTGCGGGAACGGAATGAGGAGCGAGGAAGATGACAAAAGAAAAATTAGCGATGGAGATCATTGCCAGACTGAAAAAGGAGTACCCGGATGCAGGATGTACCCTGGATTACAATCAGGCCTGGAAGCTGTTGGTGAGTGTGCGCCTGGCAGCGCAGTGTACAGATGCCAGAGTCAATGTGGTGGTGCAGGATCTTTATGCCAAATATCCGGATATCAATGCCCTGGCAGAGGCTTCCACGGAGGATATCGAGGCGATTGTAAAGCCTTGCGGTTTAGGCCGCAGCAAGGCCAGAGATATAAGCGCCTGTATGAAGATGCTGCGGGATGACTACGGCGGAAAGGTACCAGATGATTTCAATGCTTTGCTAAAGCTTCCGGGGGTGGGGCGAAAGAGCGCCAATCTCATCATGGGAGATGTGTTCGGAAAGCCTGCCATTGTCACAGATACCCACTGCATCCGCCTGGTGAACCGTATGGGGCTTGTCGATCATACAAAAGATCCGAAAAAGGTGGAAATGGCCCTGTGGAAGCTGATTCCGCCGGAGGAAGGAAGCGATTTCTGCCACCGTCTGGTCTATCACGGCCGGGATGTCTGTACGGCTCGGACCAAGCCGTACTGTGATCGGTGCTGTGTAAAGGATATCTGTGCAAAAAACGGGGTGGAGGAACGATAACAGGATGCCGGAAAAGTGAATATAATGACAGCAAGAAAGAGAAAAGCGTCGGATCCAATATGGAAATTTATGTAGTGAGAGAGGGCGACACGATCGATCGGATTGCCGCAGCCTATGAGGTATCCCCATTCTTTTTAGCATGGGTCAATCAGATTGAGCCGCCTTACCGCCTGGCCGTAGGCCAGGCTCTTTTGATCTCAAGAGAAGAGGAGCTTGAGCAGCCGGAGACGGAAAGCCGTTTCCGCCCGCCGGCCTGGATGGGCGGCTATGCCTATCCCTGGATTGACCGGGAGGTTCTGGAAGAAACCTGCGGCTACCTGACCAGTATTGCAGTATTTTCCTATGGATTTACAGAAGAGGGGATTTTAGTTCATCCGCAGGAGTCCGGAGAACAGAAGATTTTAGCGGAAGCAGCCCGCCAGGGCGTGATGGCGGAGCTGGTACTGACGCCGCTGGGCCCGGACGGCCATTTTAATAACAATCTGGTGAGCATTCTGGTGCGGAATCTGGAGGTTCAGCAGCGGGTAATCCGGGGAATCTGGCAGGAGGTCCAGCAAAAGGGTTATGGCGGTGTCGATGTGGATTTTGAATATGTGCTGGCCGAGGACCGGGAGCGGATGGTCGAATTCGTCCGGCGGCTGCATACGGTCATGCATGTATTCGGAGTCCGTGTGACAGTGGCCCTGGCCCCAAAGACCTCCCGGGATCAGAGAGGTCTTTTATATGAGGGAATAGACTACCGCGGGCTCGGGGAGGCGGCAGACAGCGTGCTTTTGATGACATACGAATGGGGGTATACATACGGCCCGCCCATGGCTGTTGCCCCCTTAAATATGGTTCGCCGCGTGGCGGAATACGCAGTGACGGAGATACCCAGGGAAAAGATTCGCCTGGGTATTCCCAACTACGGCTATGACTGGCCTCTTCCTTACGAACGGGGTGTGACAAAGGCTCAGAGTCTGGGCTATACCGATGCCATCCGTCTGGCCATTGACCACGGTGTTCCTATCCGTTTTGACGAGACGGCAAAATGTCCGTATTTCCGCTACTGGCAGTATGGAATCCAGCACGAGGTATGGTTTGAGGATATCCGCAGCATGCAGGCTTCCTTTGATTTAATCCGGGAGCTGGGCCTGGCCGGAGCCGGCTACTGGCAGCTGATGCGGCTGTTTCGGTCCAATTGGATTTTGGCTTCCTCGGAATTTCAGATTGAGAAAGTGCTCTGACCGCTGCCGGACACTTGACAGAAGAGAAAACACCCGATATAATTCGACTAATTAATGGATTATCATATTACTACACAAAAGTAAATGTCTGCGGTCTGTCAGGGAAAAGGCAGCAGGCTTAAAAGGGAGGTACGATACGTGACAGATTTACAATTTATAGAACAGGCAGTAAAAGAAATGGAGACCCGGATTACAGAGGCCAATGATCGGATCTGGGAATATGCTGAACTGGCATTTCGGGAGTATCGTTCCGCCGAGCTTTTAACAGGAATTTTAAAGGAAGACGGTTTTCTGGTGGAGACGGGGCTGGCCGGAATTCCCACCTGTTTTACCGGTCGTTTTTCCTGCGGATGCGGCAGGCCGGTAATGGGAATTCTGGGAGAATACGATGCTTTATCGAGTCTGAGCCAGGAAGCCGGCTGTCCGGTAAAAAAGGAACGGGAGGCCGGCGCGCCGGGACATGGATGCGGTCACAGCGCCTTGGGTACAGGCGCGCTGGCTGCAGCTATGGCAGTAAAGCGATATTTAGAGGAATATAAAAAAGACGGAACCATCATCTATTTCGGTTGTCCGGCGGAAGAGGGAGCAGGTTCCAAGCAGTTCATGGCCCGGGCCAGACTGTTTGAGGATGTGGATTTTGTATACACCTGGCACCCGGCCTATGTGAACCGCGTGGATAATACGCATAATAATGCCATTATGGGGGCTAATTTCTATTTCAAGGGTCTGACCGCCCATGCCGGTGCAACCCCGTTTCTGGGCCGAAGCGCCCTGGATGCTGCGGAACTGATGAGTGTGGGCTGCAACTATCTGCGGGAGCATGTGATTCCGGAAGCACGGATTCACTATGCCTACATTGATGTGGGCGGAACGGCTCCCAATGTGGTTCAGGATCATGCGGCAGTCCGCTATGAGGTCCGCGCGCCCTATGTATCGCAGCTGAAAGAGCTTTTTGAGCGGGTGGTAAAGGTAGCGAAAGGGGCAGCCATGATGACAGAGACGGATATGAACTATGAGCTTGCCATGGCTTTTACGGAGTACATTCCCAACCAGGCCCTGGCCCGTGTGGCGGATGAGTGTCTGCGTGAGGTGGGTGCGCCGAAGTGGACAGAGGAAGACTATGCATTGGCCAGACAATTTTTAGATACGTACAATGAGCAGACGAAAGCGCTGATCCGCGAGGAAATCCGCAGTCTGTACGGAGAGGAACGGGTGGAAGAGATTCTGGAGCGTCCCTTAGACAGTGAAGTGCATCCTTACGATCCTTCCCAGATCCGTCTGGAGGCGGGATCTACCGATGTGGGGGATGTGGGCTATGCCGTACCGACGCTGAATCTGAACCTGGCCACCTGCTGTGTGGGAAATGTAGGGCATACTTGGCAGATGACAGCCCAGACCTGCAGCCCTCTGGCCCACAAAGGCCTTTTGACTGCAGCCAAGGTGATGGCTCTGGCCTGCGTGCGCACCATGGAACGGCCGGAAGTGATAGAGGCAGCCAGGGCAGAGGTGGCAAAAAGAAATGGAGGCCATTATACCTGTCCGTTGCCGGATTCGGTACAGCCTCCATTAGATACCTATTAAATTCCCAGCAGGCGATACCGCATCTGTTCCGGATCGCTGCTGTAGCTGATACAGGTTTCCTGCGTAATCAGTCCCTCACGCAGAAGCTTCAGCAGGTAGTTATTTAAGCTCGTCATGCCTTCTGCCATGCTGGTAGCGATGACATTGTCAATCTGGTGAATCTTTCCCTCGCGGATCATGGTTCGGATGGCATCATTTAAAAACATAATCTCATAGGCCGGGACCATGCCGCCGCCCACTGCCGGAACCAGCTGCTGGGATACGACGCCCTGCAGCACCATGGCCAGCTGGACGCGGATCTGCTGCTGCCCGTCCGCCGGGAACACATCAATAATACGGTCAATCGAATTGGCGGCTCCGGTGGTATGCAGCGTAGAGATAACCAGATGGCCTGTCTCAGCCGCTGTCATGGCAGTCTTAATGGTATCATAATCGCGCATCTCGCCCAGCAGGATGACATCCGGCGCCTGGCGAAGAGAGGCGATTAGCCCGTTGATGTAGCTGTCCGTATCCAGCCCGATCTCACGCTGCGTTACCACAGACCGATTGTGGCGGTGCAGGTACTCGATGGGATCCTCCAGCGTAATGATATGGGAATTTCTGGTACGGTTGATCTCGTCAATCACGCAGGCCAGAGTCGTGGACTTTCCGCTTCCGGCAGCACCGGTCACCAGCACCAGCCCCTTTTTCAAATTGGAGATGCGGATTACCTCCGGCGGAATGTGAAAGTCCTCTGCTTTCGGCACCTCGAAATGAACTACACGGATGACCGCGGCCAGAGAACCTCTCTGTTTCATGATATTGGCGCGGAACCGGGCCTTTCCCATAATCGAGCAGGAGAGGTCGTCGTCTCCGTGGGCCATGAGTTGATCCATGCTGCGGTGACCGCTCAGTTCATAGATAACCTGAATCATTTCTTTTGTATCCTCCGGAGTCAGCCGGTTTTCTCCCACATGGAGAATGTTTCCATGAATTTTGTAGGAGAGAGGGAGACCGGGAATAATGAAGATATCCGAAGCGTCCTGGTCAACGGCATTCGTTAAAAAATCTAAATTCATAGAAATCTCCTTTCTCACTGTTCATTTACCCAAACCGGAAGACTGTTGTCAATGGCATAGTCCTCCTGATTATATACATAATAGGAAAGCACAGCCAGACTGTCCTTTTTAAGCTCCACATGCAGGGCCTGGCCGGCTGTCATCGGGATCCCACAGATGAGATTGCCGGATTCGGCCGTTTCAAAGAAGCTTCCCTCCGGGAGCTCCTTTAAGCCCTCTGCCATAGCTTCTTCGGCCGGCGTTCCGTCTTCTGCGGCCGACACCACATGGGCAATCAGCTTTTGTGCCATGGCATCGGTCTCATAATAGGCCGTTACCGAGGCGGCGTGGCGCTCAGCAAACACAAGGGCCGATTTTCCGTCACTTAAGCTTAAAAGCGAAAAGACGGAAAGACAAAGAATAATAAAAATCAAAACGATCGAGGCGGTTCCGATGTTTACTCTGCTTTTCATGGCTGCCTCCCTTCTGCGTGTGCTGTCGTTTCCGGCAATTCCTTCAGACTGCGGCAGCCCTCAAGCGTATAAATCTCCTCACCGCCGGCATCTGAGACAGAAACCGTTACAGTAAGAAATCCGCGATCCTCCAGGGTGGACACACACATGGAAAAGGAAGCATCGCTTTCCGATTCAGACGGAGTCCAGTTCCGATCATAGTAAAAGCTTTGGCTTTCCTCTGCGGAACCTTCGCCGGTAATCCGCGCCTCGTATTGGGAAAAGGTGGTTTCCGCCGCATTCTGGGAAAGCAGCACGGCATGATTCAAATTCTCTGCATTGCGGCTCAGCTGGTCGGCTTTCACAAAGGCAAGAACAAAAATACAGGCAGACAGGGCGAAAAAGCCGCAGACCCAAAGCATCTCCATCAAAAAGGCATAAGATGTTCTCTGTTTTTTCATTTAACTGCGACCTCCTTCCAGACTGCTGCGAAGGAACAGGCTGGCGCTTCGGGCCGTTTCATGTTCCTCTAAGCGGATGGTAAGAAGCGCCCCGTTTGCGGTTTCCTCCATGGTAAAAGAAATCGGTCCGGATTCCATAATCGGGAGTCCGGCCTCTACCGTCAGCCCGCTGTCCTTTTCGGAATAAAGCTCCAAAAGGGAGCCGTCCTTTGTATAGATCCAGGTTTCATAAAGAATCCCGTCATAATCCGAGCTGAGAACCAGAACATCACAGCCGTCGATGGTCCGCTGCTTTACGCAGCCGGTTCGATCCGCCTGACGGACCTTGTTGGTAATATAGCTTAAAGCAGTATCAGAATAGAAGGCGGCATCATTTCTGGCGCGGATGTTGCTGTAGACACGGCTTCCAATCAGGATCGTAAAAACGGAGCATAAAATAAATATCAGAAACAGGATCATGGAAAACAAAAAGTCCATGCTGCCTGTCCGGGGGGATGTGTTCTTTTTCACTGAGAAACCTCCTCTCCGTTTTGCGGGATCACAGGAAGAACCGTGATATCAGGCATGACATTGCTGGCCCAGCCGTCATAGAAGACATTATAGCGGTTCCGGTCAATGACAATTCCATAGTGTTCCTCCAGATATTCAACACTGGGCGGATAGCGTCCCTCAATGGCATAGCACTGGACACTGGCCCGGCGCACAGCATCAGCCAGCGCATTCAGCTGATCCTCCTCGGTTCTGCTCTGCATGGCCCCTACCGAGTGCAGAAACAGGAAAACCACTGCTCCGAATACCAGAAGGGAGAGCAGATAGCCGGGAAGCTGGCTTTTGCGCTTGGGAATTTCTACATGAAGCATAAATTTATATCTCCTTATCCGGGTAACGTTTATCCGATGGAGGACAGAACGCCTGCAAGCGGCAGCATAACAGCCAGAAGGACTAAGCCTACGGCAACGGCCAGTACAGATACGATTGTCGGCTCCAGGCGGGCAATCAGGCTGTCAATGGATTCGGAAGCTTTCTTATCGTAATCCTCAGCCAGGCTGTCCATGATACGTTCCAGCTGTCCGGCACGGCTTCCCACGCGGACCAGCTGAAGCTCGAATCCGCTGAAAAGACCGGCTTCCTTCACCGAATCATAAAACCCCTTTCCGGCAGCCAGTTCCTTTTTGCAGGCCGAAACCTTAGCTTCAACGGCCTGATTATCCACCAGAGCTTCTGCCAGTGAGAAGGCCTCTGTCATATTGACACCGCACTGCAGCGCCATGGCGATTACATTGCAGAAGCGGCGGTTAGCGGCGGCTGTGGCAATCACAGAGCGCGCCTTGATTTTTTCCAGAATGGATGCAGCCATGGCAGACTGGGTGCCCCTTTTTCCCATCATCCAGAGAAGAAGCGCTGCGAGGATCAGAAGAACTGCCAGAATCAGGGCTGCGCCGCTTAAAATACCTCCGAAACGGATGGCTGCCTCGGCGGCCGGAGGCAGCGAGGTGCCGAGCTGCTCATAAACGCCGGAAAAGATCGGCATTACCTTCGTAAACAGGACAAACAGAATGACAATCAGCATAAGAATCATCATGGCCGGGTAAGTGACGGCCTTTCGAAGATTCTCTGCCAGATAATATTCCTTTTCATAATAAACAGCCAGGCGCTCCATGGTGCTGTCTAAAAGACCGGTACGTTCTCCCAGCATACTCATATTGACAACGTAAGCCGGGAAGCAGTCCGCCTCCTTTACAGCCTGGTGGAACGGAAGACCCATGCGGACCTTGTCCGAAAGCTGGGTTAAAATTTCCTTTTCCTGAGGATTTTGAGAATCCTCCGCCATAACCTTCAGTCCCTCATACAGAGGAACCGCGGATTTTAAAAGAATCGAAATCTGCATACAGAAGCCGGACAGAGTAAGCCCGGTAAACGGGGATGCATTACGGCTCATAGGTGATACCTCCATGTGTAAGATTTAGTAAAAACCTAATAAGAGAATTTCGCTCTGTAATTGGCCGGGTTGCTGATATAGCTCTGAACCTCTGCACTGCGTTTGCCGGTGGATGCAAAGGTCGGATCCATCATTCTCCAGCTGATACCGTCAAAGTAGATGACATTGTCGATCCAGCCCTGACCCTGGATATAGATGCTGACCCATGCGTGGTAGACATTGCCTGCATAGCCGATAACCAGTTTGGTGGGAATGCCCTGGGAACGGAGCATGGAGGTCATAACTGCCGCATAGTCAAAACAGATTCCCGTCTTTGTAGCAAGGGCGGAATCCACGTTCGGAAGATATCCGGACTGTACCGTGGCCGCTTTTTGATTGTCGTAGGTAAAATTTGTCACCACATAATTATAGATGGCCGATACTTTGGATAACGGATCTGAGATTCCCCCGGCAATGGCATCGCCAGTGGCAACTGCCGCAGATCCGGCTGTAAAATCACAGAATTGGTTCGGGTACAGGAAGGGAGACATCTCATTGGCAATCGTAACCTGAATGGACTGGCTGGCAGCCTGGGCATAGGAATTGCCGGAGACATTCTCGAATACCTTCACCGTGTAGCTTCCGCTTCCCTCAGAGAGCGGAAATGTTACATAAGCTCCCGTATTCTGGATATCATAGGTATAGGTGGTGCCTTTGGTGATCTGAATCTTCACTTTTCCGTTGGATCCTTTATATTTCACCATAATATAGCCGTCGGAGGCATGAGAGGCATCAATGGTTGCCTTGTCATTGCCGTAGGTTACGGTTCCGCTGGCCTGCGGAGTGTATACAGTAGCCGCGTAGGACGGTGTCTGGGGCACGGCGCTCAAAAGAAAAATGGACGCAGCCAGAGCGCACCCCTTTAAAATAAAACCTCTTTTCATTAAAAAACTCCTTTATAATAATTGATCCTCACTATTATACAAAAGGAGTCACTGGTTGGCAAGCAAACAAATGGGTAAAAGTGTTAAATCGGGAAAATGTAAGAAAAATGTTAAAGCTTTTGGGCAAAAGGACAGCGAATAGTATGCTTGCAATTTACATATCTATTGTTATAATAGTAATGCAAACATAAAAAGGAATGGTTCCGGCCATCTTTTGTAAATGGGAAGACACGGGAGATAAAAGGCCGGAAGAAACTGCCGCTGAAAATAAGTTAGGCGGCAGCGAAAGGAGTGTACTTATGGAGAGAATTTTTAAAAGCCTGCCGTTTCGGCTTCTGCTGGGAGTTTTTCTCGGCATCCTGGCCGGTCTGGCAGCAACCGAGGGCGTGATGCATGTGGTTGTCACGCTGAACTATATTATGGGACAGCTCATTTCCTTCTGCGTCCCGCTGATCATCGTAGGCTTTATTGCCCCGTCGATCACCAAGCTGGGAAAAAATGCATCCCGGATCCTGGGGATTGCCCTGGCTCTGGCCTACATTTCATCACTGGGTGCGGCGCTGTTTTCCATGACAGCCGGTTATGTGCTGATTCCCGGCATGTCCATCAGCCCGGCTGTGGAGGGCTTAAAGGAGCTTCCGGAGATTGTGTTCCAGCTTAAAATTACACCGTTAATGGAAGTAATGAGCGCTCTCGTATTTTCTGTTATGATTGGCCTTGCGGCCACCTGGACCAAGGCTTCGACTGTGATTAAGCTTCTGGATGAATTTCAGGTCATTGTACTGGAGCTGGTGAAAAAGATCATTATCCCGATCCTTCCGGTGTATATTGCATTTACCTTCTGTTCCCTTGCCTATGAGGGTTCCATTACCAAGCAGTTCCCGGTATTCGTGAAGGTTATCCTGATCGTAATGGCCGGCCACTATATCTGGATGGCACTTCTCTACTCCTTGGCCGGCGCCTACTCCGGAAAGAACCCGCTTAAGGTAGTGAAAAATTACGGACCCGCTTATATCACGGCGGTGGGAACCATGTCTTCCGCAGCTACCCTGGCAGTGGCTCTGCAGTGTGCAAGAAAGTCTGAGCCGACTCTGCGCGATGATATGGTGGACTTCGGCATTCCTCTGTTTGCCAATATTCATCTGTGCGGTTCTGTATTGACTGAGGTATTTTTTGTTATGACGGTATCCAAGATTCTTTACGGAAGCCTGCCGGCTCTGCCAACCATGCTCCTTTTCTGCGTACTTCTGGGTGTGTTCGCCGTCGGCGCACCGGGCGTTCCGGGCGGTACGGTCATGGCTTCCCTGGGACTTATCAGCGGTGTTCTGGGCTTCGACAACACAGGAACAGCTCTGATGCTGACCATCTTTGCTCTGCAGGACAGCTTCGGTACAGCCTGCAACGTAACAGGCGACGGCGCCCTGACCCTGATGCTGACCGGATTTGTGGAGAAGCATAAGGTGGAGAAGCAGAAGATTGAAGTAGAATTATAAGGATGATAATAATAGAGCATATTATATGATGAAAAAAGGATTCCGCCCCATCTGACAGGATGTGGGGACGGAATCCTTTTTCCTCTTCCATATTTCTCAGCGAAATGATATACTGATTATGTAGGTAAAGGAGATAAAAACCATGAAAAAACTGATTTCCTGGAACGTGAATGGAATAAGAGCCTGCGTTGGAAAAGGCTTTTTAGATGCATTTAAAGAGCTGGATGCCGATATATTCTGCATTCAGGAGAGTAAGCTTCAGGGCGGACAGATCGATCTGGAGCTGGAAGGCTATTATCAGTATTGGAGCTATGCAGAGAAAAAGGGATATTCCGGCACAGCTCTTTTTACGAAAGAAGAACCGATCCATGTGAGTTATGGACTGGGGGTTGAGGAACACGATCATGAAGGCCGCGTTATTACGGCAGAGTATGCGGATTACTATGTAGTGACCTGCTATACCCCAAATTCCCAGGACGGTCTGGCCAGACTTCCCTACCGGATGCGCTGGGAGGATGATTTCCGGGCTTACTTAAAGAAGCTGGAGGAGACAAAACCGGTCATTTTCTGCGGCGATCTGAATGTGGCCCATCGGGAGATTGATTTAAAGAATCCTAAAACCAACCGGAAAAACGCCGGCTTTACCGATGAGGAGCGGGGAAAATTTACCGAGCTTCTGGATGCCGGCTTTATTGATACGTACCGCTACTTTTATCCGGAGAAGGAGGGCGTTTACTCCTGGTGGTCTTACCGCTTTAAGGCCAGAGAGAAGAATGCAGGCTGGCGCATCGACTATTTCTGTGTTTCTAAAAGCCTGGAAAACCGCCTGGAGGGTGTGGAGATTCATACGGAGATTTTCGGCTCCGACCATTGTCCGGTGGAGCTTAGAATAAAGGAACAAGGCGCATGATGAATTTAGTGACAGCAGAACATTTGACAAAATCTTACACAGAACGTTTACTGTTTCGGGACACCTCGTTTTACATGAATGAAGGAGAAAAGGTGGGACTCATCGGCATCAACGGAACCGGAAAGTCCACGCTTCTTAAGATTGTGGCAGGGCTGGAGGAGCCGGATGAGGGAAGCGTAGTGCGATCCAGAGGCCTTTATATCCGGTATCTTCCCCAGAATCCGGTATTCGAACCGGGCCGAACCGTGCTGGACTGTGTCATCCGGGAAAATGAGGGGCATGATCATGTCTGGGATCTGGAAGGAGAAGCAAAGTCAATCCTGAATAAGCTGGGAATCGATGATTACAGCGCCGGGATTGAGACTCTTTCCGGCGGTCAGAGAAAGCGGGTCGCATTGGCAGGCGTGCTTCTTTCCACTGCGGATCTTCTGGTGCTGGACGAGCCGACGAACCATCTGGACAGTGCCATGGCTGACTGGCTGGAGGATTACTTAAAGAAATTTAAGGGTGCCCTTTTTATGATTACCCATGATCGTTACTTTCTGGACAGTGTGGTAACTCGAATCGTGGAGCTGGATCAGGGAAAGCTTTACAGCTACCAGGCCGGCTATGAGGGATATCTGGAACTGAAGGCTGAGCGCCTGGCTATAGAACAGGCCTCAGAGCGGAAACGCCAGTCCATTCTGCGGACAGAATTAGAGTGGATGAAGCGGGGCGCCAGGGCCAGAAGCACCAAGCAGAAAGGGAGAATCCAGCGCTTTGAGGCCTTAAGCACCATGGAGGGCCCAAAGACGGAAGAAAGCGTAGAGATGAGCTCTCTTTCCAGCCGCCTGGGACGCACGACCGTGGAGGCGATCCATTTAAGCAAGGCTTATGGGGAAAAGGTCCTGATCCGGGATTATTCCTATATTTTTCTAAAGAATGACCGGATTGGCATCATCGGCCCCAACGGAAGCGGCAAAACAACGCTGATGAAGCTGATTGCCGGATGGCTCGCGCCGGATTCCGGCGAGGTCGTGGTGGGACAGACCGTAAAGATGGGCTATTTTTCCCAGGAGAATGAGGATATGGAGGAGGACATCCGTGTGATTGACTATATCCGCAATGTGGCAGAATATGTAAAGACACCGGAAGGCACTGTGTCCGCATCCCAGATGCTGGAACGGTTTCTGTTCCCGTCCCATATGCAGTATACCCTGATCGGAAAGCTGTCGGGCGGAGAGCGGAGAAGGCTTTACCTTCTGCACATTTTGATGGGCGCACCCAATGTCCTTTTGCTGGACGAGCCGACCAACGATCTGGATATCCGGACCCTGACAATTCTTGAGGATTATCTGGATCATTTTCAGGGAATTGTCATCACGGTATCCCATGACCGGTATTTTCTGGATCGGGTGGTCCGCCGGATTTTTGCCTTCGAGGGAGATGGAGCAATCCGTCAGTACGAAGGCGGATACACGGATTATCAGGCGGCTGTGCAGGCAGAGGAAGGCGGCGCAGGCTTGGGCCAGGCGGCGGCACAGGGAATTGCGCAGAAGGGAGAGAATGCACCGGATCGTCCCTCCGGACGCAAGAGCTGGAAGGAAGGAAACCCGAGTACAAAGAAATTAAAATTCAGCTATAAAGAGCAGAAGGAATGGGAGACCATTGAGGATGAGATTGCTGCTCTGGAAGAGCGGATTTCCCAGCTGGAGAGCGAGATTCTGGAGGCGGCCAGAGATTATGGACGTTTAAACGGGCTGATGAAGGAGAAGGAAGAAACAGAAGGAAAACTGGAAGAAAAGATGGAGCGCTGGATGTATCTGAACGATTTGGCTGAACGGATCGCAGCGCAGTAAGCCATCAGGAATTGGAATGATAACCGATTAGGCACAGAGGATGGGAGAGAGACGAGTGAAGGCAGACGAGATAAGAGTAAAACAGCGCAGCGCGGGAGGCTGTGTGCCGGGGATTATAAAAATTGAAGGCGGAATCCGTATCTGTACCGTGGCTTCCGGCGAAAGCTGCAGCTTGGTTGTATATGAAGAAAAAAATGGAAAGAAAAGAGAGATACCCTTTCCAAAGGAAGGACGAATCGGAAATGTTTGGGCCATGGATCTGCTGGGCGAGGATTTCGGCGGCTTAAGCTACAGCCTGATCGTGGACGGGGAGGAAATTCCCGATCCCTTTGGCCGCGCCTTTTGCGGGTGTGAACGCTGGGCAGATGAAAAGGCCGTTTTGGAACCGGTGAGAAGTCTGTTTGCGGCAGAAGACTATGACTGGGAGGGCGATAAGCCCCTTGGAAAGCCTTTTGAGGAAGTGATCCTGTACCGGATTCATCCCAGAGGCTTTACGATGCATGCCTCCTCCCGGGCAGAAAATCGGGGCACCTTTCGGGCCGTTCTGTCAAAGCTTCCTTACATGAAGGAATTGGGAATCACGGCAGTTGAGATGATGCCGCCCAATGAATTTCAGGAGGTTATGACAGAGGATGGGGCTGATGGGAGCCCCTATGCTGACGGAAAACCGACAGGCAAAATCAATTACTGGGGCTACGGCAAAAGCCGGCATTTTGCCCCGAAGGCTGCTTATGCATCGGGAAAGCCGGTGCCGGGCGGAAAGGCTCCCTGCCGGGAATTTAAGGATCTGGTGAAAGCACTTCACAAAAACGGGATTGAGATCGTGATTGAACTGTATTTCAGCGAAGAAGAGAGTGCAGCTCTGGTTCAGGAGGCTGTCCGCTTCTGGGTCTGCGAATACCATGTAGACGGCGTTCATCTGGTGGGTCATCCGGCCGTTTCCCTTCTGACCGGGGATCCGTTTCTGGCTGATACGAAGCTGTTTGGCGTTTCCTGGGATTTTATTCCGGACAGGCCTGTTTCCGGATCCGGTCAGCCGGGAAAAAAGAAAAAGGGAAAAGTGCGCCGTCTGGCAGAGTACAATGACGGCTTTATGATTGATATGCGCCGCGCCTTAAAGGGGGATGAGGATCAGGTAAACAACATGATTTTCCGGACCAGGAGAAATCCGGCCGGTTACGGCGTGATCAACTATATGGCCAACACCAATGGCTTTACCATGATGGATATGGTTTCCTATGAACAGAAGCACAATGAAGCCAACGGCGAGGATAATCGGGACGGAAGCGATTATAACTGTACCTGGAACTGCGGAGCAGAGGGCCCGTCCAGAAAGAAAAAGATTGTAAAAATGCGCAGAAAGCAGCTTAGAAATGCATTTCTTATGCTGCTGTTAAGCCAGGGCACGCCGCTTATCATGGCCGGAGACGAATTCGGCAATTCTCAGGGCGGAAATAATAATACCTACTGTCAGGATAATGAGATTTCCTGGCTCAACTGGAATCTGGTAAAGACGAATCAGGATCTGGTGGAATTCGTAAAATATGCGGTTGCTTTCCGGAAGAAGCATCCGGTATTCCATATGGAGAGTGAACCGAAAAATGTAGATTATCTGGTTTGCGGCCATCCGGATGTATCCTACCATGGAGTCAAGGCTTGGTGTCCGGAGTTTGAAAGCTTCCGCCGCCAGCTGGGCATCATGTACTGCGGTGCTTATGGAAAGAAGGAAGACGGGACACCGGATGATTACTTTTTTGTGGCTTATAATATGCACTGGGAACCGCATGACTTTGCGCTCCCCAAGCTTCCGAAGGGGATGGCCTGGCATCTGTCCATGAACACGGACGATGACGAGAGAAACGGTATTTATCAGGAAGGAAGCGAACCGCTTCTGGAAGATCAGAAGAGCTTTCTCGTTCCGGGCAGAAGCATCGCCGTACTGATTGGGTTCAAAGAAAAAGACAATACGCCGGAGGAAATAATCGAAGGAAAATGAATAGGACAGACAGGGCAGCAGCCGGAAACAGAAGAAGGAAAGCCGGATTTACGGCCGGATTTGCCGCTGCGGTATTTGGAATCGGCTTTATGATATGCGGAATGGGGGACCCGCAAAACAGCGGGGAGGTCCGGGCCTTCGGCCTGGGGCCGGGGTACGACAGACTCCCCTATTCCGATACCTACGGAAGCTATCAGTGGGCGCTTCAGAACAGCGGTATTTTCAAGCTGATCGGCGGGGAACAGACTGTTTTAGGCAATGTGCTGCAGGACTTAGGGGGGAGTCAGAAAAAGAAAGGACCGGCTGCAGAAAGTGACGGCAGCATTTTATCGGTGGAGGGAGTAGATTTAAATATCATTCCCGCATGGAAAAAGTATGATGCCAAGGCGGATAAACGCCGGGTGGTGGTGGCCTTAATTGATACCGGCGTGGATTATACACATCCGGAGCTGGCAGATTCCATCTGGGTGAATGAGGATGAGATTCCCGGCGACGGCATCGACAATGACGGAAACGGCTATATTGACGATTATTACGGCTGGAATTTCTATGCCGGAAATGCAGAGGTCTTCTCCGGGAAGGAAGATAACCACGGCACCCATTCGGCCGGAACCATTGCAGCCGCCAGAAACGGCACCGGCATTACCGGTATTTGTGATCCGGCTTATGTGAAAATCATGATAGTGAAAACCCTGGGGACCGAGGCAGGCATCGGCACTGCCGACAACGTGGCAAAGGCTATCCGGTACGCGGAGGCCAACGGAGCATCCATCTGTAACTTAAGCTTTGGAACGGGACGCTACAGTGAAGAGCTCTACCGGACCATGAAGGAATCCGGGATGCTGTTTGTCGTGGCCGCCGGAAACGGAGACGAGGCAGGCCATGGATATGATATTGACAGCAAACCGGTCTATCCGGCCAGCTTCGATTTGGACAACATTATTGCAGTAGGAAACCTGCAGTTTGACGGCCAGATGGATTCGGCTTCCAATTACGGGAAAAAGAATGTAGATCTGGCGGCGCCGGGAAGCTATATTTTAAGCACCGTTTCCGGAGGACGCTACAGCTATATGAGCGGTACCTCCATGGCAGCACCTATGGTGACCGGAGCGGCTGCCCTTTTGTATTCCTATGATCCGAACCTTGCGATCACGGAGGTGAAGGGGAGAATTCTAAATTCCGTTCGTCATCTGGAACGCCTGGAAGGAAAGACGGTTTCCGGCGGAATGCCGGATGTGTCAGCGGCGCTGGCGTTTTCCGACTGATGATTTTCAGCTGGTGTATAAAGAAGATGTATAAAAAAGATACATAAAGAAGATATATAATAAAGAGATATTAGGAAGAGAAGCTATAGAAAGAAAAAAGGATGCGCTGTCCATGGAGCATCCTTTTTTCTTTCTATAGCTTCTCTTCTTTTTTTCTTTATTTTCCGCTTTCCCAGCGGCCCGATGCACCGCAGGGGAGAACCAGGCCTGTTTCCGTAACGGGAAGTCCCAGCTCCTCGGAGCGAACCGTTCCCTTGTACTTGGGGAGCAGCTCTGTAGACAGCATATAGGTCAAAACAGAGGGAGCCAGTCCTGTAGTATAGGAATTAATAAGGAAAAACAGCGGCTGATCCGATAAAAGCTGCGCGCACAGCTTGACGAACGGATGGATGGATTCCTCGATCTTCCAGATCTCGCCCTTGGGGCCTCTGCCGTAGGACGGGGGATCCATGATAATTCCGTCATAATGGTTGCCGCGGCGGATTTCCCGCTCTGCAAATTTTACGCAGTCATCCACAATCCAGCGGATAGGAGCGTTTTCCAGCCCGGATGAGCGGGCATTTTCCTTCGCCCAGGCCACCATGCCTTTAGATGCGTCTACGTGAGTGACTGAAGCGCCGGCCCTGGCAGCAGCCAGAGTGGCCCCGCCCGTATAGGCGAAGAGATTTAATACCTTAATCGGCCGTCCGGCCCTGCGGATACGGTCTCCGAACCAGTCCCAGTTGGCTGCCTGCTCCGGAAATAATCCGGTATGCTTGAAGCTGAAGGGCTTCAGATTAAATGTCAGATCCTTATAGCGGATGGACCACTGCTCCGGCAGATCAAAGAATTCCCATTCTCCGCCGCCGCGGGCGCTTCGGTGATAGTGGCCGTTCATCTTTTTCCAGCCTCTGTGTTTTCTCGGGGTGTCCCAGATAACCTGGGGATCCGGGCGGACCAGAAGATAATCCCCCCAGCGCTCCAGCTTTTCTCCTCTGGAGCAGTCAATTACTTTATAATCATTCCAGCCATCGGCAATCCACATTGCTTTTGTTCCTCCGGTTTTTATAGTCTGTTGCAGTAACTCTATTTTGCTGGTTTTAGGGGAAAATGTCAAGGGAATTTGAAACAGGCTGTTTTTTGGACTATATCTGTTTTGTCCCCAGCCAAGATGGACTAAGCCGCTGCAGGGAAGAGTGGACGAAAGAGGAAGACCTGCTTACAGGAAGCGATGTTCTTTATCGGAGGGTAATGCTTTTGGATTCAGAGGAATAAAACGGCTTCCGGATATAAATTGTAATCAAATTGAAAGATTATTCTGCTTGAACATTTTAACTTCCCCTGATAGAATGTAGTATAGAGTAATTGTACACAAGCGGGAGGAATTTTTATGAGGAAGCAGGGAATTGCAGTGTTTGCCCTTTCTGCGATGCTGGTGCTGGGAACGGCAACCATTACATCCTTTGCAGCAGAAGGATGGCAGCAGTCCGGGACAAGCTGGATATATGTAGATACGAATGGCAATAAGATTACAAATGAATGGAGAAAGGGTGCGGACAATCTCTGGCGTTATCTGGATAATCAGGGCGTTATGGCAGTCAACACCTGGGCGGATGAAGAATACTATGTAGACAATAATGGTATCATGGTAACAAACAAATGGATGAAACTTCCGATTAAGAACCCGGGATGGAATGAGGAAGGCACCATGGTATGGTACTACTTTGCCAACAGCGGCAAGGCAGTGACGGACGGCTGGTCTAAGATTGACGGAAAATATTATTACTTCGACGAAGAAGGCGTGATGCAGACCGGCTGGGTGGATGATAATACCTACTATCTGGGTGACGACGGAGCGATGCGCACCGGATGGATTTTCCTGCGGGATCCGGATGAGGATGAAGATTCCTTTAACGATGTGGTACCGTTTGAGGATGATGAGGACTGTCACTGGTACTATTTTTTGAGCTCCGGTAAGAAATATGTCCCGAATATCAGCAGCGGAGACTACAAGCTGTATAAGATTGACGGCGCATACTACTGCTTTGACGGGGACGGCGCGATGCAGACCGGCTGGGTCAATATGGGAGATAAAGAGGATGGAAACTTCGAAAACTTCCGCTTTTTCCAGGATAACGGCCGCGTACAGACCGGCTGGTATACCACCACACCGCCGGAGGATGATGATTTTAACATGGATTTAGGCGGGGACGTGGAGTGGTATTACTTCTCCAGCAACGGTACTCCGAAGGTGGGACCGCCTGTAGAGGAGGCATCCACTGACGATCTGGTAAAAATCAACGGTATTACTTACCTGTTTAATGAAAAAGGCAATCCGGTATACGGATTAAGAAAGCTGCAGATTGGAAAGGGCGATGATTATGCATGCTACTTCTTCGGCGCAGACAAGGCGACCAGTTCTGTGGTAAAGGGCAAGGGAACCGTAGAAGAAGGAGACGGCACGAAGAGCCAGTTCTACTTTACAGAGTCCGGAAATAAAGCCGGCCGCGGTTACAGCGGAGTAAAGGATAACTACTTATATTATATGGGCAAGCTTCAGAAGGCAGAGAGCGGCACCAAGTATGAGGCTATCAACATTGATGGAAAGGTGTACCTGGTAAACACCTCCGGTAAGGTTGTAAAGTCCGGAACCGTAAAGGATTCCAGCGGAACGAAATATAAGACAAGCTCCACCGGACAGATTACGCAGGTGGATGAGGTGAGCGACAACGGAAAATCCTTAGCCAGAGATCCGGTAGAACCGGACTACTGGGAGGACTAAGAGCCGGAGAAAAGCGATTGGATACCCTAAAAAAGACAGAGGGCAGTGGTAAGTGTTTTTTGCCACTGCCCTTTTTTGAACAGATTTTTCGAACGGAAAAAGGAAGTCTTAAGAAAAGAAACCTTAAGAATAGGCCTGAAAAAGCAGACGGATAAACTGACGGGCAAGCTCCGGCAGAGGAACGGTTTTCAGATAAATGCTTGTTCCAATATCATCCATACCACCGCATTGGCGGGAGCCAATCTCTCGGGAGCTTATTTTGATGCCCTTCCGGTGGCCCACAGCCCGGGCTTTGCATCAGGATATCCGGAGATGTTTCTGTATCTGGCCTTCGGCGGTTTTATAGGAATCTCTCTGCCTGTCCGGGCAAAAAATTACCATTTTCGATACATCGTCAAATTCTACAAAATTCTGGAAAAAATTTCGTGAAATTCGCAGAAAAAAACTTCAAAAAAAGGTTGCAATCCCCTGAAAGATATGATATGATATCAAAGCTGTGGCATGATAGCAATGAAGCGTGAGGTTGCTGTTTATTATAGAAGAAACAGGTTTTTCCGTGGAGCGAATGTCAAGTTAGGAAACTGGCGACAAGTCACTGTACAACTTTAGAGAGTAACCCGAAAGAACAGAGATTCAGTGTGTAGTCCTGCTGGGACACACCCGGGCATGTGTACAGTCACCGCTTGTCGTGCTTATTAGTACGAAAAGGAGGCGACTTTTTTTATGGCAAGTCAAGTAATGAGAATCACATTAAAAGCTTATGATCATCAGCTGGTTGACCAGTCTGCAGCAAAGATCATCGAGACTGTAAAGAAGAACGGATCAAAGGTGAGCGGACCGGTGCCGTTACCAACCAAGAAAGAGGTTGTAACCATCTTAAGAGCAGTTCATAAGTACAAAGATTCCAGAGAGCAGTTCGAGCAGAGAACTCATAAGAGACTCATCGACATCATTGCTCCCAGCCAGAAAACAGTGGATGCACTGCAGAGACTGGAAATGCCGGCTGGCGTTTACATCAACGTAAAGATGAAAAACAAATAATTTATGTGAGAGTGCAATCCTAAAAGGTTTAGATAGACATCTGGACTGTTCTAGGATGAACGCGGGGAGCGAAAAAGCGAAGCGCGTTCCGCTGTAGAAAAAGACAGGAGGTCAAAAAATGAAGAAAGCGATTTTAGCTACCAAAGTCGGAATGACTCAAATCTTCAACGAAGATGGAGTATTAACTCCGGTAACCGTTCTTCAGGCTGGTCCTTGTGTAGTAACACAGGTTAAGACAGAAGAAAACGACGGTTACAAAGCAGTACAGGTTGGTTTTGTTGATAAGAGAGCAAAACTTGTCAGCAAGCCGGTAAAAGGACACTTTGACAAAGCAGGAGTTTCCTACAAGAGATATGTCAGAGAGTTCCGTTTTGAAAATGCAGAAGAGTATTCTGTAAAAGATGAAATTAAGGCAGACATCTTCGCAGCAGGCGACAAGATCGATGCAACTGCTATTTCCAAAGGTAAAGGCTTCCAGGGCGCCATCAAGAGACATGGTCAGCACAGAGGACCTATGGCGCACGGTTCCAAGTTCCATCGTCATCAGGGTTCCAACGGTTCCGCAACCACACCAGGACGCGTATTCAAGGGCAAAGGCATGCCGGGTCACATGGGCAGCGTAAAAGTTACTGTTCAGAACCTGCAGGTTGTCAGAGTAGACGCTGAGAACAACTTAATCCTTGTTAAAGGCGCAGTACCAGGACCTAAGAAATCCTTAGTAACAATCAAAGAGACAGTAAAAGCTGCTAAATAAGGCTTTTACAGGAAAGGAGGAACATACAGATGGCAAACGTATCTGTTTTCAATATGGAAGGCAACGAAGTCGGCACATTAGAGTTAAATGATGCTGTATTCGGTGTAGAAGTAAATGAACATCTGGTTCACATGGCTGTTGTGGCTCAGTTAGCTAACAAACGTCAGGGAACACAGAAAGCAAAAACACGTTCCGAAGTTTCCGGCGGCGGAAGAAAACCGTGGAGACAGAAAGGAACCGGACATGCAAGACAGGGTTCAACAAGAGCTCCGCAGTGGACAGGCGGCGGCGTAGTATTCGCTCCGGTACCGCGTGACTACACAATCCGTTTAAATAAGAAAGAGAAGAGAGCTGCTCTCAAATCTGCTTTAACAAGCCGTGTGAACGAGAACAAGTTCATCGTAGTAGACGCTATGAACTTCGATGAGATCAAGACCAAGAAGTTCGTTTCCGTTATGAACAACTTAAAGGTAAACAAAGCTCTGGTTGTTCTGGATGACACATGTGCAAACACTGTATTATCTGCAAGAAACGTTCCGACTGTTAAGACTGCATCCGTTAACACCATCAACGTATACGATATCTTAAAATACAACACAGTAGTAGCAACCAAGGCTGCTGTAGCTTCTATCGAGGAGGTGTATGCATAATGGCAAACGTACAGTACTATGACGTAATCCTCAAACCGGTAGTAACCGAGAAGAGCATGAACGCAATGAGTGAGAAGAAATATACTTTCTTAGTTCATACAGAAGCAAACAAGACCATGATTAAAGAGGCTGTTGAGAAGATGTTCCCGGGAACAAAAGTAAAGAATGTCAACACCATGAATCTTGACGGAAAGACCAAGAGAAGAGGCATGACCTTCGGTAAGACAGCTAAGACAAAGAAAGCAATCGTTCAGCTGACAGAAGACAGCAAAGAGATTGAGATTTTTGCAGGATTATAAACCGAAAGCAGCTTAGCAAGGTATTATCGAGCTTAGCGCGAGGTCGTTCGCGAATCTTAACGAACAAAGTTTAGCTGAGCGAACATTCAATTATACGACGAACATTATGTCGTGATAAACTATTGAAGAAACGCCAGGAGGCGTTGAACGAAAGGAGTTAGAGTCATGGGAATCAAAACTTATAGCCCATATACACCTTCCAGAAGACATATGACCGGCTCTGATTTCTCTGAAATCACAAAGACCACACCAGAGAAATCCTTAGTAGTTTCTTTAAAGAAGAACGCTGGCCGTAACAATCAGGGTAAAATCACAGTAAGACACCGCGGCGGCGGTTCCAGAAGAAAATACAGAATCATCGACTTCAAGAGAAATGCAAAAGACGGCATTCCGGCAACCGTACTTGGTATCGAGTACGATCCGAACAGAACAGCAAACATCGCTTTAATCTGCTACGCAGACGGCGAGAAAGCATACATCCTTGCTCCGGCCGGTTTACAGGTTGGAATGAAGGTTATGAGCGGTCCTCAGGCAGAGGCTAAGACAGGTAACTGCTTACCGCTTTCTGAGATTCCGGTTGGTGCTCAGATTCACAACATCGAGCTTTATCCGGGTAAGGGCGGCCAGCTGGTTCGTTCCGCAGGCAACTCCGCTCAGTTAATGGCAAAAGAAGGCAAATATGCAACCCTTAGATTACCGTCCGGTGAGATGAGAATGGTTCCGATCATCTGCCGTGCAACCATCGGCGTTGTAGGCAATGGCGATCACAACCTGATCAACATCGGTAAAGCTGGTAGAAAACGTCACATGGGTATCCGTCCTACAGTCCGCGGTTCCGTTATGAACCCGAACGACCATCCGCACGGTGGTGGTGAAGGTAAGACTGGTATCGGTCGTCCAGGTCCATGCACACCTTGGGGCAAGCCAGCACTTGGTCTGAAGACAAGAAAGAAAAACAAACAGTCTAACAAGTTAATCGTAAGAAGAAGAAACGGTAAGCAGTAATCAAGGAGGTATATCAATGGGTCGTTCATTAAAAAAAGGACCATTTGCAGATGCTCATCTTTTAAAGAAAGTAGATGAGATGAACGCAGCAGGACAGAAACAGGTTATTAAAACCTGGTCCCGCCGTTCCACTATCTTCCCGCAGATGGTTGGACATACAATCGCAGTTCATGATGGCAGAAAGCACGTTCCGGTATATGTAACCGAAGATATGGTTGGTCACAAGCTGGGCGAGTTCGTAGCTACCAGAACTTACAGAGGCCACGGTAAAGACGAAAAGAAGGCAAGAAGATAATAAACGCTTTGAAAGGAGGTTTCACCCATGGCTAAAGGACATAGATCCCAAATTAAGAGAGAAAGAAATGCTCAGAAGGATACGAGACCGTCAGCAAAGCTGTCTTACGCCAGAGTATCTGTTCAGAAAGCATGTTTCGTGTTAGATGCCATCAGAGGCAAAGATGTTCAGACAGCACTCGGTATTGTAACCTACAATCCCAGATATGCTTCTACTTTAATTAAAAAATTACTCGAATCAGCCATCGCAAACGCTGAGAACAACAATCAGATGAACCCGGCAAACCTTTACGTAGCTGAATGCTTCGCAAACAAGGGACCGACAATGAAGAGAGTAAAACCGAGAGCACAGGGCAGAGCTTACAGAATTGAGAAGAGAATGAGCCACATCACAATCGTGCTTGATGAGAAATAAAGGAGGCAAATATGGGACAGAAAGTTAATCCACACGGCTTAAGAGTCGGTGTTATTAAAGACTGGGACTCCAGATGGTATGCTGAAGCTGATTTTGCTGACAACCTGGTTGAGGATCACAAGATCAGAACATACTTAAAGAAGAAATTATACAGCGCAGGCATCTCCAAAATCGAGATCGAGCGTGCATCTGATAAAGTAAAAGTCATCATCTACACAGCAAAGCCAGGCGTAGTAATCGGCAAGGGCGGAGCTGAGATTGAGAAGACAAAAGCTCAGGTTCAGAAGCTGACAGCTAAGAAAGTATTCGTTGACATCAAAGAGGTTAAGAGACCAGACAGAGATGCACAGCTGGTGGCTGAGAACATCGCACAGCAGTTAGAGAATCGTGTATCCTTCCGTCGTGCCATGAAATCTGCTATGGGCAGAACCATGAAGGCAGGAGCCAAGGGTATTAAAGCATCCGTATCCGGACGTCTTGGCGGCGCTGATATGGCCCGTACCGAGTTCTACAGCGAGGGAACTATTCCGCTGCAGACATTAAGAGCAGATATTGACTATGGTTTCGCAGAGGCAGAGACAACCTACGGCAAGACCGGTGTTAAGGTTTGGATCTACAAAGGCGAGGTACTTCCTGCAAAAGGAAATAAGGAAGGGAGCGATAAATAATGTTAATGCCGAAAAGAGTAAAGCGTCGTAAACAGTTCCGTGGTACCATGGCAGGCAAGGCTACAAGAGGCAACGTAATCTGCTACGGTGAGTTCGGTTTAGTCGCTACAGAACCATGCTGGATTAAGTCCAATCAGATAGAGGCAGCCCGTGTTGCCATGACTCGTTACATCAAACGTGGTGGTAAAGTTTGGATTAAGATTTTCCCGGATAAACCAGTTACCGCTAAGCCGGCTGAGACTCGTATGGGTTCCGGTAAGGGCGCACTTGAATACTGGGTAGCAGTAGTAAAACCAGGCCGTGTATTATTTGAGATCGCGGGTGTACCAGAGGAGACAGCCAGAGAAGCATTACGTCTTGCAATGCACAAACTTCCTTGCAAGTGCAAAATTGCTTCTAAAGCAGATTTAGAAGGCGGTGATAAACAGTGAAAATTAATAAGTATGTAGAAGATTTAAAGGCAAAATCAGCTGCAGAATTAAATGAAGAATTAGTAGCTGCTAAGAAGGAACTTTTCAACTTAAGATTCCAGAATGCAACCAATCAGCTGGACAATACAAGCAGAATCAAAGAGGTTCGTAAGAATATCGCCAGAATCCAGACTGTGATTACACAGAAGGCTAACTAATCTGAAAGCGGTTTAAATCACGCGGACAAATTTAATTATAGATTCCTAGAATAAGGGAAAGGAGATATCTACCGTGGAAAGAAATCTTAGAAAAACACGTACCGGTAAGGTAGTAAGCAATAAGATGGATAAAACCATCGTAGTTGCTATCGAAAACCACGTAAAACACCCTTTAATCGGTAAGATTGTTAAGAAGACATATAAATTAAAAGCACATGATGAGAACAACGAGTGTGGTATCGGCGATACAGTAAAGGTAATGGAAACAAGACCGTTATCCAAGGATAAGAGATGGAGACTTGTTGAAATTATCGAGAAAGCTAGATAATTTCGAAGATCAGAAAGGAGTATTGGGCATGATTCAGCAGGAAACCAGATTAAAGGTTGCCGACAATACCGGTGCTAAAGAATTACTCTGTATCCGCGTTATGGGCGGCTCTACAAGAAGATATGCAAATATTGGTGATATTATCGTTGCCAGTGTTAAAGATGCAACACCAGGCGGTGTTGTAAAAAAAGGCGACGTTGTAAAGGCCGTTGTTGTACGTACTGTTAAAGGCGCACGCCGTAAAGACGGTTCCTATATCAAATTTGACGAGAACGCAGCTGTTATCATCAAGGATGACAAAAACCCGAGAGGAACCCGTATCTTTGGGCCGGTAGCAAGAGAGCTTCGTGAGAAACAGTTTATGAAGATTGTTTCCCTTGCTCCAGAAGTACTGTAGGAGGTGGCGACTGTGCATAAAATTAAAAAAGGCGACCTGGTAAAAATTATTACAGGCAAGGACAAAGATAAAACCGGAAAGATTCTTTCCGTTAACGTAAAGAAAAACACTGTTCTGGTTGAAGGATGCAACATGGTAACCAAGCATACCAAACCATCCGCAGTAAACCAGCAGGGCGGTATCATCCATCAGGAAGGACCGATTGATATTTCCAACGTAATGCTGATGGTTGACGGAAAAGCAACAAGAGTTGGCTTTGAAGTAAAAGACGGCAAAAAAGTCCGCGTTGCAAAGGCAACCGGTAAGGTAATTGACTAATACAGAGAGGAGGAACGTTTAAGTTGGCTAGATTAAAAGAAATGTATCAGAGCGAAATCGTAGACGCTATGATCAAAAAATTCGGATATAAAAACATCATGGAAGTACCGAAGCTTGACAAAATTGTTGTCAACATGGGTGTTGGTGAAGCGAAAGAAAATGCTAAAGTTCTGGACTCTGCTGTAAGAGATATGGAAATCATCACTGGCCAGAAGGCAGTATTAACAAAGGCAAAAAAATCCGTTGCTAACTTCAAAATCAGAGAGGGTATGGCAATCGGATGCAAAGTTACACTGCGCGGCGAGAAAATGTATGAGTTTGCTGACCGTTTAATCAACTTGGCTCTTCCGCGAGTTAGAGACTTCCGCGGCGTTAATCCTAACGCATTTGACGGAAGAGGTAACTATGCACTTGGTATTAAAGAGCAGCTTATCTTCCCGGAGATCGAGTACGATAAGGTAGATAAGGTAAGAGGTATGGATATTATCTTCGTAACCACTGCTAAGACAGATGAAGAAGCACGCGAACTGTTAACACTGTTCAACATGCCATTTGCAAAATAATAGGAGGATTTATCAATGGCTAAGACTTCAATGAAGATTAAACAGCAGCGTCCGGCAAAATTCTCCACCAGAGAATACAACCGCTGCAGAATTTGTGGCCGTCCACATGCATATTTAAGAAAATACGGTATTTGCAGAATTTGCTTCCGTGAATTAGCATACAAGGGCGAGATTCCGGGTGTTAAGAAAGCAAGCTGGTAGGCCGAAAGCAACTTAGCGAACGGGAGCCAAAGGCGAAGCGTGAGCTTAGTGCGAGGCCGTTCACGACCCTTAACGAGGCAGAGCCGAGTTTAGTGGAGTGAACATCCCGTGAAAGCAACTTAGCGAATCCGAGCCGAAGGCGAGAGATGAGCTTAGTCGAGTGGCCGATGTTGAATGAAACCCACTTACAGTAAGTGGTAGTCAAAAAATTATTAAGGAGGCAAAACTCAAAATGACAATGAGCGATCCGATTGCAGATATGCTTACAAGAATCCGTAATGCAAATACTGCGAAACATGATACAGTAGATGTTCCGTCTTCCAAGATGAAATTAGCAATCGCTGATATCCTTTTAAAAGAAGGCTACATCAAAAAATATGACATCGTAGAAGATGGCAATTTCAAGACAATCCGTATTGAGTTAAAGTACGGTAAAGACAAAAACGAGAAGATCATCTCCGGTATTAAGAGAATCTCCAAACCGGGTCTGCGCGTATACGCAAACAAGGAGGATATGCCGAAGGTTCTGGGTGGTTTAGGCGTAGCTATCGTTTCCACCAACCAGGGTGTTATCACTGACAAACAGGCCAGAGAGCTGGGCGTAGGCGGCGAAGTATTGGCATTTGTTTGGTAAGCGAAAGCAGCTTAGTGGAGCGAACATACCCGTTATTTTGATAAGCTGGCAGGCGCACAAGGCGGAGGAGACTCCATCGTCACTAAGCTCATGGGAGACCTCGCTAAGTGCTCAATGCAACTGAAAACAGAGAAGCCGCAGACGGTTTCTCCGAGAATTTAAGTAGGAGGTAAAAAGGCATGTCACGTATCGGAAGAATGCCAGTTGCGATTCCGGCAGGTGTAACTGTAACAATCGCAGAGAACAATTTAGTGACTGTAAAAGGTCCGAAGGGAACACTTGAGAGAGAATTACCGGTTGAGATGACGATCAAAGAGGAAGATGGTCATATCATCGTTACCAGACCAAATGATTTAAAGAAAATGAAATCTTTACACGGTCTGACAAGAACCTTAATTAACAACATGATCCATGGTGTTACAGAAGGCTATGAGAAAGTTCTGGAAGTCAACGGTGTTGGTTACAGAGCTTCCAAGCAGGGCAAGAAGCTGACTCTGAACTTAGGTTACTCCCATCCGGTAGAGATGGAAGATCCGGAAGGTATTGAGACCGTTCTGGAGGGTCAGAACAAAATCACTGTTAAGGGTATCAGTAAAGAAAAAGTTGGCCAGTATGCTGCTGAAATCAGAGATAAGAGAAGACCTGAGCCGTACAAGGGCAAAGGTATTAAATATGCTGATGAGGTTATCAGACGTAAAGTTGGTAAGACTGGTAAGAAATAATTAAGGAGTGTGTGAAGATGGTTAGCAAACAGTCAAGAAGCGAAATTCGCGTAAAAAAACACGCCAGATTACGTAATCGTTTTTCCGGCACATCTGAGAGACCGCGTTTAGCAGTATTCAGAAGCAATAATCATATGTATGCTCAGATTATCGATGATACAGCCCGTGTTACTTTAGTTGCAGCTTCCACAGCAGAGAAGGCAGTAAAGGCTGAGCTGGAGAAGACAAACAACGTAGAAGCAGCTGCTTACGTTGGCACTGTAATTGCAAAGAGAGCTCTGGAGAAGGGCATCAAAGAGGTTGTTTTCGACAGAGGCGGATTCATTTATCACGGTAAGGTTCAGGCATTAGCAGATGCAGCTAGAGAAGCTGGTCTGGAATTCTAGTAGGAAGGAGAACATACACATGAAACGTACAAAAATTGATGCCAGCCAGTTCGAGTTAGAAGATAAGGTAGTGGC
>Ga0129308_1000452_pt1 | contig 61148 bp, 59 predicted proteins | sample L827metagenome_FD_94440 | JGI IMG/M metagenome (GOLD analysis project Ga0129308, IMG submission 94440) | Ring-tailed lemur group fecal microbial communities from Wisconsin, USA - L827 metagenome | ecosystem: Host-associated > Mammals > Digestive system > Large intestine > Fecal | place: USA...
AAATTTGCGAAAGGAAAATAATATGGATAAGTTTAAAATAAGCGACCTTGAGCTTTTTTACGGAAATTTTAAGGCTCTTAAGGGCATAAACATGAATATTCCCGAAAAAGAAATTACAGCCTTTATAGGCCCCTCGGGCTGCGGAAAATCTACGCTTTTAAAATGCCTTAACAGAATGAACGACCTTGTTGAGGGCTGCAAAATAACGGGAATGGTAACACTTGACGGACAGGACATTTTCAGAGATATAGACGTAAATATACTGAGAAAAAGAGTGGGCATGGTTTTCCAAAAGCCGAACCCATTTCCTATGAGCATATACGACAACATTGCCTACGGCCCAAGAACTCATGGCATTAAAAGCAAGGCAAAGCTTGACGAAATAGTTGAAACGTCCTTAAGAGGTGCTGCTATATGGGACGAGGTAAAGGACAGACTTAAAAAAAGCGCCCTTGGCATGAGCGGCGGTCAGCAGCAGAGGCTTTGCATTGCACGTGCGCTGGCTGTTGAGCCTGAGGTTTTGCTTATGGACGAGCCGACAAGCGCCCTTGACCCTATTTCTACCTCAAAAATAGAGGATTTGGCTGAGGAGCTTAAGAAAAAATACACCATCATAATGGTTACCCACAACATGCAGCAGGCGGCAAGAATTTCCGACAAAACAGCGTTTTTCCTTTTGGGCGAGGCCATTGAGTTTGGCGAAACAGAGGAAATATTCTCAATGCCTAAGGATAAGCGTACGGAAGACTATATAACAGGAAGGTTCGGTTAATATGAGAGAAAAATTTGATGAACAGCTTAAAATTTTGGGCGAAAAGCTTGTTGAAATGAGCGCGTTGTGCAAAAGCGCCATAAGCGGCGCCTGCGAGGCACTTGCCCTTAATGATAAAAACCTTGCCAAAAGCGTTATGAACATGGATATTAAAATAGATTCCGTTGAAAGAGAGATTGAAAGACTGTGCATCAATCTTTTTATGCAGCAGCAGCCTGTGGCAAGGGATTTAAGAGCGATTACAAGCGCCCTTAAAATGATAACGGATTTGGAAAGAATAGGCGACCAGGCGTCGGACATATCGGAAATAGTGCTTTCCTTTGAGGACACATGCAAAATTGAATTGCCCGAGCATATTGAAAGAATGGCGGGCATGGCAATGAAAATGGTTACCATGAGCCTTGAGGCGTATGTAAATAAAGACGCACAGAAAGCCGATGAATGCATAAAGTGCGACGATGTTGTTGACGAGCTTTTTATAAGCGTAAAAACTGATTTAAGCCAACTTATAAAGAAAAACCCGGAATATATAGACAGAGTGCTTAACTATCTTATGATAGCCAAGTACCTTGAAAGAATAGGCGACCACGCCACAAATATTGCCGAATGGGCTGAGTTTTCAATAACAGGCACCCACAGAAAGCCCGATAAGGTAAGCTGAAATTAAAAAAGGCTCTTTGGGGCGATGTTCGTAAAACAGTCGATTTTTTCCATAGGAGAGTATAGAAGTGAGAACTTGTATCTGTTTGAAAAATCGGAAGTTGTCATTAGATTCTTCGGGTTTCACCCTCAGAATGACACAACACAAGGCTGCGTGTCATTCTGAACGGAGTATAGCGGAGTGAAGAATCTCATAAGTTTCTTCGGGCTTTGCCCTCAGAATGATAAATTAAGTTTTGGCTAAATATTTAGAACCGTGGACTCTGTCCACACCTGCCACCCTTTGAAAAGGGTGGACGGAAACCTTAGTATCAATAAAACTTCGTTTTATTGAGGAATTTTATTAAAACACTTATATTTGAGGGTCATTCTGAATGTTTTCCTCACCTGCGGTTCGGTTCTCGAAAACTGACTGCGTCAGATTTTCTCGTGGAAGAATCTCCTTAGATTCTTCGGGTTTCACCCTCAGAATGACACAATACAAGGCTGCGTGTCATTCTGAACGGAGGGTAACGGAGTGAAGAATCTCCTAAGTTTCTTCGGGCTTCGCCATCAGAATGACACACTACAAGGCCACTGTCATTCTGAACGGAGTATAGCGGAGTGAAGAATCTCCTAAGTTTCTTCGGACTTCGCCCTCAGAATGACAAATTTCGATTTGTAGGTATGTTTGGTTTCAAATTATCACATAACGGGATAAACCACAATAACAGCCACAGCAGTAAGAACTGTTGTGGCTGTTAACTGTCTTATGATAAATTTATGTATTTTTCAATCTTCTTTTTGTCCTTTTATTATTTCCGCCACATATCCCAGTGTAATAACATTGCTGTGGGATGAAAGCGAAAGCTTATTTGAGGTAGGCGTAAGCGGTTTATATTTCATTTCGCCGCAGTTGGAATATTTTCTGAAATAAATGCGTCCGTTATGTATAATAACGCATATTTTGCCGTAAGGAACTTTTCCCGATGCCAAAAGCAGTATATCTCCGCTCTGCATAAAAGGCATAAAGGAGTCGGAGTTTATTTTAAATGCGCAGACAATATTGTTTTTTATGTGGTCGGCGTATTTTGAAACGTCTATGGCAGAAAGCATAAAGGCTCCGTATATCATGCCGTCGTACACACTGCCCGCCGGATTTAAAAGCGGAACAAAATAAGCCTCCGAGGCGGATGAGTTTAATTTCTGACAGGCTTTTTCAAGCTGTATAACCGAAACAAGAAACTTTTGAGAATGCCGGCTGAGGTTTTCAATGCTGAATATATTGCCGCTGTCAAAACCCAAAAGGGCATCAGGGGTTATTTTAAAAGCGGCTGATATTTTCAGAACATTTGTAAGCAGAGGGCTTGGAATTTTTGCGTTGGCAAGCTTTTTTATTGTTTCGTAAGGCACGCCTGACTTTTCCGAAAGCATGCGCAGTGTCCAGCCTGTTTTGTTAAGGTATTTGGCTATGCCATCTCTTAAAAGTATATTCAGTTGTGTGCTGTCGTTGTTTTCTCTGTTCATGTCGGTCACCTAAAAATGCATTTGATTAAACGGCGCAGTAAAATATAATAATTAAATAATATTATAAAATGTGGTTTTAATCAATACAAATTTTGAAACATGATTAAAAAATGTCATTTTTATCTGTTGCATTTACAACAGATTTTTTGATTGGCTTTTATTAAAATAAAGCCATAACAAAAAAACATACGAGGTGACATTATGATAAGAAAAATAATTAAAATAGATACTCAAAAATGCAACGGCTGCGGTCTTTGCGCAAAGGCATGCCACGAGGGCGCAATAGGCATGGTAAATGGCAAGGCGGTTCTTTTAAGAGAGGATTACTGCGACGGCTTGGGCGACTGTCTTCCTGCCTGTCCGGTAAACGCCATAACCTTTGAGGAAAGGGAAGCCCCTGCCTATAACGAGGCGGCAGTGCTTGCGGCAAAAAAGGCAAAAGAGGGCGGCTGCGTGGGAAGCATGGCAAAAAGCTTTGAAAGAACGGAAGATGGCGTAAATGCCCCTGTAAAAAGCTGCCTTTCACAGTGGCCTGTGCAGATAAAGCTTGTGCCTGTAACAGCGCCTTATTTTGACGGCGCCGATGTGCTTGTGGCGGCAGACTGTACGGCATTTTCCTACGGAAATTTCCACAATGATTTTATAAAGGGAAGAATTACACTTGTGGGCTGTCCTAAGCTGGATATGGCAGATTACAGCGAAAAGCTGACGGCGATTTTTGCTGAAAACAACATTAAATCCGTAAAGGTGGCAAGAATGCAGGTGCCTTGCTGCGGAGGCATTGAAATGGCTGTAAGGCGCGCGGTTGAGGCAAGCGGAAAGAACATTCCCGTGGAAATAGTAACCATTGCGCCAAGCGGCGAAATAGTAAAAACAGAGCAGATTTAAGGCGTAATAAAATTGACTTATATATTCTCCTCAGTTAAAATTTAGAGGGGGACACTAAGCTGAAAACAGGTTTTCAGCTTGTTTGAATTAAGGAATGAATGGCTATTCCATCGGCTTTTCAAAAAAATTTGAAAAGCCTTGAAACACCGGTCAAAGCACTTGCCTTCGGCAAGCCGCCTGCGGCGGTGGCGTTCTCTTCGCCATGCATAGATTCTCCTCGGCGAAGAGCGTGGTCATCGCATGCGGATTCCATTTGGAAAATAATCACCGCCCAAGATAGGGCGGTCGGCAAAGCCGACTTTGCGAAGCAAAGTGATGAAAAGTTTGTTTTCCAACCATTTCCGCATAAAACCGATTTGTCGGCAATATTGTATCCCCATTAATGATAATGGGGATATTTTTTGTTTTATAAGAAATTTTATAAAGAGGTGTTCGATTTGGAAAAAAACGATATACTCATAATTTACGGCAACCGAAATCTTAAGGAAATGACAATTAGCCTTTTGGAAAAGGCGCAGCTTGACGCTTTGATTGGCGACAAAAGCAAAACCATAGGCTTAAAGCCCAACCTTATAAACTCAAAGGCGGCGTCCTTTGGCAGCACAACACACCCTGAAATAGTTGAGGGCTGTGTGCAGTATCTTTTTGACAGGGGCTTTAAAAACGTAACCATTATGGAGGGCTCATGGATTGGCGGCAACACAGGCGAGGCCTTCCGTGTATGCGGAATGAAGGCTGTTGCCGACAAATTCGGCATAAAAACCATAGACACAAAAAAAGAAAAGTACAGCTCGCATAACTGCGGCGGCATAAACATAAACATCTGCGACTGCGCCGCCAATGTGGATTTTATGATAAACATGCCTGTGCTTAAGGGACACTGCCAGACAGACGTTACCTGTGCCCTTAAAAACAACAAGGGCGTTATTCCCGATATTGAAAAAAGAAGATTTCATACCATGGGGCTTCATAAGCCTATTGCCCACCTTAACATGAGGGCAAAAAACGATTTTATACTTGTTGACGCAATCTGCGGCGACCTTGACTTTGAAGAGGGCGGAAACCCTGTTGAAATGGCAAGAATTATGGCATTTCGTGACCCTGTTCTCTGCGATTCCTATGCCTGCGACCTTATAGGCTATGATGTAAACGAGGTTGAATACATTATGCTTGCCCAAAAGCTGGGAATTGGCAGTACAGATGTTTCAAAGGCAAACATAACAGAGCTTAACGAGCCTGTGGGCATAAGCAAAACCTTTGTTTCCACAAGAAAAATAGACCGTCTTTCAAAGCCTGTAAATGCACAGGACGCATGCAGTGCCTGCTATGCAAGCCTTATGTATGCAATGCAGAGAATTGACGACAGATACGGCGTAAACCATGTTAAAGAGGAAATATGCATAGGTCAGGCCTTTAAGGGAAAAGGCGGAAGGCTGGGCGTAGGCCAGTGTACCTGCGGCTTTGACAAATTTGTTAAGGGCTGCCCTCCAAAGGCAAAGGATATTTTGGATTTTCTTGAAAAAGAGGCAGTAAGATAAGGAGAATAAAATATGAAGGTAGTAGCGGCAATAGATTCCTATAAGGGCAGTGTTTCTTCACAGGAGGCGGGAGAGGCTGCAAAAAAAGGCGTGCTTAACGTATATAAGGATGCGGAAGTGAAAGTAATGACTCTTGCCGACGGCGGCGAGGGCACTGTTGAAGCCCTTGTTGACGGCATGAACGGAGAATATGAAAAAACTGAGGTTACAGGACCTTTGGGCGAAAGGGTTGAAAGCACCTACGGAATAATACCGCAGAAAAGCCTTGCCGTAATAGAAATGGCGGCGGCGGCAGGTCTGCCACTTGTGCCTATGGAAAAAAGAAACCCTCTTTTAACCACCTCCTACGGCGTGGGAGAGATGATTAAGCATGCCATGGCAAAGGGCTGCCGAAAATTTATTATAGGCATAGGCGGAAGTGCCACCAACGATGGCGGAGTAGGTATGCTTCAGGCGCTTGGCTTCAGCTTTAAGGATAAAAACGGAGAAGAAGTGGGCTTTGGCGGCGAAAAGCTTATGGATATAGAAATAATCGACCCGTCCGGTGCAGACCCTATTTTAAAGGAATGTGAATTTAATATAGCCTGTGATGTAAACAATCCCCTTTGCGGAAATGTGGGGGCATCGGCAATATATGGTCCACAAAAGGGCGCAACGCCTGAAATGATAGAATTTCTTGACAGGGCATTGGGCAAGTTTGCCGCCGCAACAAAAAAATATATGGGCAATGACTTTGCAGACTATCCCGGCAGCGGAGCGGCAGGCGGCATGGGCTTTGGCTTTCTTTCATATCTAAACGTAAGCCTTCGCCCCGGAATAGAAATTGTGCTTGATACACTTGATATGGACAGCGCACTTGAGGGCGCCGACATACTTATTACAGGCGAGGGAAGAATTGACAGGCAGACAGCCATGGGCAAAGCCCCTGCCGGAGCGGCAGCAAGAGCCAAAAAATACGGTCTTAAGGTAATAGGCGTTGCCGGCTGCACAACAGATGATGCATACCTTTGCAACGACAAGGGAATTGACGCCATATTTGACGTTACGGACAGAGCCATGACCATTGAAGAGGCAATGGACAAGGAAAACACCAGGAAAAACATTGAAAAAACCGTAACTCAGATTTTCCGCCTTATAAAAACCTTCAGTTAAGCTTACGGAGTTGAAAAAATATGGATATAACATACATTGAGCACAGCTCGTTTGCTGTGGAAACGGAAAAAAAGATACTGCTTTTTGATTATTATAAGGGCGAGATGCCACAGTTTGATAATGCCAAGGACATTTTTGTTTTTGCAAGCCATGTGCATGAGGATCATTTTTCATTTAAAATATTTGATCTTGCAAAAAAATATGACAAAGTAACGTATATTTTGTCAAAGGACATAAGAAAAAAATACAATAAAAAATATTTTGAAAAACAGGGCGTAAGCGGTGAGCTTTTTGACGAAATAGTTTTTATAAACGCCAACGAGAAAAAAGAAGTACAGGGCATAACCGTTGAAACACTTCTTTCCAACGACTGCGGAGTTGCCTTTATGGTTTATTTTGACGGAAAAAGCATATATCATTCCGGCGATTTAAACGACTGGGTTTGGAGGGGTGAGCCGGAGGACTTCAATACGGCAATTACCGCCGCCTACAAAAAAGAAATTGACAAAATAAAGGGCAGACATTTTGACGCCGCCTTTGGCGTTGTTGACCCAAGACAGGGCGAGGATTTTTACAGGGGTGCGGAATATCTTTTTGAAAATATTACCGCAGACGTTTTCCTTCCTATGCATTTTTGGGGCGACAGCACTGTTGCAGACAGCCTTCGTGAGCATATTTCCGCAAAGAAATTTAAAAACTGCATAGTAAACGGGGAGATTTATACAAAAGAGCCTTACAAAATAACAATATAGTATTAATTTTACCAATAATAAAATATGAACGTAAAAAACATTTATTTTGGAAGCATGTGGGTGTATAATCTTTGGTGTGAATTGACAGAAAACGGAGGAAAAATATATGAAACTTGCATACGCTGTTACAACCCCCGAAGCGGACAGCACCGTTATGGGCTTTAGCGGAAACTTTGAGGAAAACCTAAAAAAAATAAAGGAATGCGGATATGACGCAGTTGAGCTTTTGGTAAGAGATCCAAAGGAATTTGACGCCGATTATATTTTGGAGTGCGTAAATAAAAACGGCCTTGAGGTGGCGGCTGTGGGCACAAACCCCTGCTTTAACGTGGACGGGCTTTTTATTATAAGCGATGATGAGGAAGTAATGGAAAAAGCCTTTGAAAGAACAAAAAGCCTTATAGATTTTGCGGCAAAGGCAGGCGGAGTTCCTGTGGGCATAGGCAAATACAGAGGCTTTACGGGAAAATACGGCAAAGAAAAAATGCTTGAAATGTTTGAAAAGAAATTAAAGGCACTCAGCGATTATTCAAAAGAAAAGGGCGCATTTATAGTGCTTGAGCCGCACCACAGCGGAAGTGTGGACAACATAAACACAGTGGGCGAGGCTGTGGAGATTATACAAAAAGCAGGCGCAGACAACGTAAAGGTGCTTTACGATTTTTACCACGGCGATGTAAGCGAGGAAACGCTTTTAAAGCCTGTTTTTGATTATGCCGATTTTATGGGCTTTATACACTGCAGCGACAGAGACAGAAAAAATCCGTCGGAAAAAATAATAGACATTAAGGGTGCATTTGATGCACTTAAAGAAATCGGCTATAAGGGCAGCATAAGCATGGAATTTGACCAGACCCCCGACAGCTTTACAGCGGCAAAAGCGGCGGCAGAGGTTTTGAAAACATACATGTAAGGGTTGTATAAAATTTTGATTAAATAATTGTAATATATTTTTACATATATTAAAATATGAAATAATTGTTGTATAATGTATATAAATGGTTTTGGCTATTATGTAAGGGAGGCGCGGCTTTGTATACCTCGGATAAGGATTTTGTTCATCTTCATGTTCATACGGAATACAGTCTGCTTGACGGCTCGGCAAAAATAAAGGAGCTTGTGCACAGGGCAAAAGAGCTGGGCATGAGCAGTGTTGCCATAACCGACCACGGAGCCATGTACGGCGCCATAGATTTTTATAAGGCGGCAAAGGAGGAGGGCATAAAGCCCATTATAGGCTGTGAGGTTTATGTTGCGCCCGAAAGCCGCTTTAAAAAGGAAACCGTAAAGGGCGTAAACTATTATCACCTTGTGCTGCTTGCGGAAAACAACGAGGGCTATCAGAACCTTATAAAGCTTGTTTCCTACGGCTTTATTGAAGGTTACTACTATAAGCCGAGAATTGACACAGAGCTTTTAAGAAAATACAGCAAGGGCATTATTGCCGGCAGTGCATGCCTTGCGGGCCCTGTTTCCCGTGCAATACTTGCCGAGGGCTATGAGGCGGCAAAAAGAACAGCCATTGAATACAACGAAATTTTCGGCGACGGAAATTTTTATCTTGAGCTGCAAAACCACGGAATGCCTGAGCAGAAAATAGTAAACGAGCAGCTTATAAAAATAAGCCAGGAAACGGGCATACCTCTTATTGCCACTAACGACAGCCACTATATATATAAAGAGGACGCAGTTCCCCACGACATTCTTCTGTGCATTCAGACAGGCAAAACCGTTGAGGACGAGGACAGAATGAGGTATGAGGGCGGACAGTTCTATTTTAAAAGCGGCCAGGAAATGAGAGAGCTTTTCGGCTATGTGCCTCAGGCGCTTGAAAACACAGCAAAAATTGCCGAAAGATGCAATGTGGAATTTAAATTCCATGAGCTTAAGCTGCCTAAGTACGATGTTCCGGGCGGCATTGCGGCAAATGAATATCTGCGTTCTTTGTGCTATGAGGGCTTTAAAAAGCGATACCCAAATGCCGATGACAGCCTTAAGGCAAGGCTTGAATATGAGCTTTCCACCATAGAAAAAATGGGCTATGTGGATTATTTTCTTATAGTGTGGGATTATATAAACTATGCCAAAATGCACGACATTATGGTTGGCCCCGGCAGAGGCTCGGCGGCAGGCAGCATAGTTTCCTACTGCCTTTCCATAACCACCATAGACCCTATAAAATATAATCTTATTTTTGAAAGATTTCTTAACCCCGAGCGTGTAAGCATGCCCGATATTGATGTGGACTTCTGCTTTGAAAACCGCCAGAGGGTTATAGACTATGTAATAGAAAAATACGGCGAGGACAGAGTTGCCCAAATTATAACCTTCGGTACTCTTTCGGCAAGAGCCGTTATAAAGGACGTAGGCAGAGCCCTTGCCATGCCTTACGCCGATGTGGACAAGGTTTCAAAAATGATACCTGCCGAGCTTAACATTACCATAGACAAGGCTTTGGAAAGAAACCCCGAGCTTAAAGAGCTTTATGACAATGATGAGCCCTCAAGAAACCTTATGGACATGAGCCGCCGCCTTGAGGGGCTTCCGCGCCATGCCTCAACCCATGCGGCAGGCGTTGTTATATGCCGTGACCCTGTTATGGAGTATGTTCCGCTTTATTCCAACGAGGGTCTTATTTCCACGCAGTTTACCATGGGAACATTGGAGGAGCTTGGAATACTTAAAATGGACTTTCTGGGCTTAAGAACTCTTACGGTTATTCAAAATGCCGTTAAGGAAATAAAAAGAATACACGGCACAGACATAGATATTGACAGCATAGACACAGCCGACAAAAATGTGTACGCCATGATAGCCCAGGGCAAAACAGAGGGTGTTTTTCAGCTTGAAAGCGCCGGAATGAAAAGCTTTATGAAGGAGCTGCAGCCAAGCTGCCTTGAGGACCTTATAGCCGGAATTTCGCTTTATCGTCCGGGCCCTATGGACTTTATACCAAAATATGTTAAGGGAAAAAACGACAGCAGCAGTATAAAATATACCCACCCTGCCCTTAAGGAGATACTTGAGCCTACCTACGGCTGTATAGTTTATCAGGAGCAGGTTATGCAGATAGTGCGTGACCTTGCAGGCTACAGCCTTGGCAGAAGCGACCTTGTGCGTCGTGCCATGAGCAAGAAAAAGGCGGCTGTTATGGCACAGGAAAGAAAGAACTTTGTTTACGGCACAGACGACGGAAGTGTTCCCGGATGTGTTAAAAACGGCATAGACGCATCAACGGCAGAAAAAATATTTGACGAAATGACAGACTTTGCCAAATACGCATTTAACAAAAGCCATGCGGCATGCTACGCCGTAGTGGGCTATCAGACGGCTTGGCTTAAATATTATTATCCCGTTGAGTTTATGGCGGCGCTTATGACAAGCGTAATGTACAACAGCCCAAAGGTTACCGAATATATTGAGGAATGTAAAAAAATGGGCATAGAGCTGCTTCCGCCTGACATAAACGAGGGCTTTTCGGGCTTTTCGGTTTCAAAGGGAAAAATACGCTTTGGCCTTGCGGCAATTAAAAGCGTAGGAGAAAGCCTTATAAGAGCAATAGTTAAGGAACGTGAGGAAAACGGGCCTTTTACGTCGCTTACGGGCTTTCTTAAAAGAGTGGACAGCAAGGAAATAAACAAGCGCTGTCTTGAAAGCTTTATAAAATCGGGTGTTTTCGATTCCTTTGGCGGCAAAAGAAGCCAGTATATGGCGGGCTACCGCGGAATACTTGACGGCATAGGACAGGCAAAGAAAAATAACCTTGAGGGTCAGCTTAACCTTTTTGACATGGGAAGCACAGAGGGCGCAGCCGTGGACGAAAAGGACGATTTTCCCGATATGAAGGAGTATGACAAAAAGGATCTGCTTGCCATGGAAAAAGAGGTTTTGGGCATATACGTAAGCGGTCATCCTTTGGCGGCATATGAAGATATTCTGTCAAGAAAAACCTCGTGCAGCAGCCGTGATTTTATGGAAACAGCTGACGAAAGCTATGAAAAAACAGTGCATGACGGCGACAGCGTAAAATTCGGCGGTCTTATAGCCGACAAAACAATAAAATACACAAAAAACAATAAGGTAATGGCGTTTCTTAAAATAGAGGATATATACGGCACAGTTGAGGTTGTGGTATTTCCCCAAATATATTCAAAATATCAGAATATTCTTAACGAGGACGAGGTTGTTGTGGTTAAGGGAAAGGCTGACATTGCCGACGACGCCGAAGGAAAAATAGTTGCCGATGATTTTTATGTTATAAGCAGTGAGGAAGCGCCAAAGGCATCTACGCTTTACCTTAAGGTTAAAAATATGGAAGAACTGGGCGATATAACGCCGCTGCTTAAAATAAGCGGCGGAAATCTGCCTGTTAAAATAAGAGTTGTGTCAACAGGCAAAATGCTTATGGCACCCTCGGACTGTTTGGGCTCAGACAATGAGGAATTTATAGAACGCCTTAAAAAGCTTTTGGGGGAAGAAAATGTTGTTTTAAAATAAGGCGTGCTTTATTAAAAACAGAATATGCTTAAAAAAGTATAAGTGATATTTTTGCTTTTTGCCGAGCATAATAAATAAAAGACAAAATTGAAGGGAAGACATTTGGATGAAAAGAACAAAAATAGTTGCAACGCTTGGTCCTGCTACCGATTCCGTTGAAAAAATAAAGGGACTTATTGAAAACGGAATGAATGCCGCAAGAGTCAATTTTTCTCACGGAACATACGAAAGCCACACAGTGCTTATAAATAACCTTAAAAAGGCAAGAGAAGAGCTTGGTGCGCCTATTCCTCTTATTCTTGACACAAAGGGGCCTGAAATAAGAGTAAAGAAGTTTAAAAACAACAAGAAAATTTATCTTGAGCCGGGCACACACTTTACACTTACAACCAACGATGTAGAGGGCGATGAGGAAAGGGTTTCAGTTACATACGAAAACCTTCCCAAAGACCTGAACAGGGAAAGCAGAGTGCTTATTGATGACGGCCTTGTTGAGCTTAGGGTAGTTTCGCTTACGGAAACAGATGTTGAATGTGAGGTTGTAAACGGCGGCTTTATAAGCTCAAACAAGGGAATTAACATTCCCGATGTGTATGTAAATCTTCCTGCACTTACGGAAAGAGATATTGAGGATATTAAATTCGGCATAAAAATGGGCTTTGACTATATTGCCGCTTCGTTTATAAGAAATGCCTCTGATGTGCTTAAAATAAGACGTGTGCTTGAGGAAAACGGCGGTGCGGGAATAAATATTATTTCCAAAATTGAAAACAGACAGGGCGTAAAAAATATAGACGAAATACTTTCGGTTTCAGACGGAATTATGATTGCCAGAGGAGATTTGGGTGTTGAAATACCTCTTCAGGAGGTTCCTCTTGTGCAGAAAGACCTTATTAAAAAGGCAAGCACCTGCTGCAAGCCTGTTATTACGGCAACACAGATGCTTGAATCAATGGTTTCAAACCCAAGACCTACAAGAGCCGAGGTAAACGACGTTGCCAACGCCATATTTGACGGCTCGGACGCCATTATGCTTTCGGGCGAAACAGCCCAGGGCAAATATCCTGTTGAGGCTGTGGCAACCATGGCTACAATAGCCGAAACAACAGAGGGCAGCATAAACTATATTAAAAGGCTCAGAACACAGTTTGACCCTGAGCAGACAAACACAACCAACGCCATAAGCTATGCCGCATGCACAACGGCGGCTGAGCTTAATACAAGCTGTATAGCAACCATAACAAAATCGGGCTTTACGGCAAGAACAATAGCCAAGTTTAAGCCGGCATGTCCTATTGCCGCCAGCAGCTGCGATGAAAGGGTATGGCGACAGCTTAACCTTGTGTGGGGCTGCAAGCCTGTGCTTTCAAAGGAAATTGGCGATGAGAGCAAAATTTTTGAGCTTGCGGTAGACACAGCCGTAAGGTCGGGTCTTGCCGTTAAGGGCGACACAATAGTTATAGCCGTAGGCGTGCCTGTGGGCGTTTCGGGCTCAACCAACACCATGAGGGTTGAAACCGTAGGCGATGTTTTGTGCAAGGGCGAGGGCACCTGTATGAAAAAAGCGTCGGGCAATGCAAGGGTTATAAGATTCAGAAAGGAAGCCGAAAGAAATTTCAGACCCGGTGAAATACTGGTAACAAGCGACACAACAAATGAGCTTCTGCCATTTGCAAAGGCGGCTGCGGCAATAGTTGTGGGCCCTGTTGAATGCCCCGAAAACTGCCATGCGGGAATTATAGGTCATGCCCTTGACATACCTGTTGTTATGTGCCACGAAAAGGTTACAGACCTTATAAAGGACGGGGCAATGATAACCGTTGACGCTGAAAAAGGCTTTGTTTATCTGGGAATACCTAAGGATGAAAATTAAATATTTGTAAAAAAGTATCTTGCAGATGTCCGCATAAAGCTTTTATGCGGACTGCGGCGCTTTGGGACAGAATATATTTGTTTTGGGGCGGCGTATGAAGATACTTTTTTTATGGAATTGGTATTTTACATAAATTTTACATAGTGCTGCATACCAATTTTACTTTTAATAAATAATATTGTATAAGTAAAGATAGATACAATATGTCATTCGGAGGGATTTTATGACAATTTTTAATGTGTTCACTCTTTTAGGCGGTCTTGCCATGTTTCTTTTCGGCATGAACGTAATGGGCGAGGCCCTTGAAAAGCAGGCGGGCAGCAAGCTTAAGGGGCTTTTGGAAAAGCTTACATCAAGCCCTGTAAAGGGTTTGCTTCTTGGCGCAGGCGTTACGGCAATTATACAGTCGTCATCGGCAACAACGGTTATGGTTGTGGGCTTTGTAAACTCGGGTATTATGAAGCTTAGCCAGGCTATTGGCGTAATTATGGGCGCCAATATCGGTACAACGGCAACGTCGTGGCTTATAAGCCTTACAGCCATTGAGGGCGACAGCTTTATAATGCAGCTTTTTAAGCCTTCAACCTTTGCGCCTGTTCTTGCGGCAGTGGGCATTGTTTATTATATGTTTATTAAAAACGACAGAAAGAAAAACCTTGGCCTTGTTTTTCTTGGCTTTGCCGTGCTTATGGCAGGCATGGAAAATATGTCGGGCGCTGTTAAACCACTTGCTGAGGTGGAGGGCTTCAGACAGCTTTTTGCCATGTTTACAAACCCTGTGCTTGGCGTGCTTGTGGGCGCAGGCGTTACGGCAATTATACAGTCGTCATCGGCTTCGGTGGGTATTCTTCAGGCACTTGCCGTAACGGGCAGCATTACATACGGCGGAGCCATACCGATTATACTGGGTCAGAATATAGGTACATGCGCCACAGCGCTTCTTGCCTCAATAGGCACAGGAAAAAACGCCAGAAGAGCCTCTATGGTGCATCTGTATTTTAATATTATAGGCACAACAACATTTCTTATTTTGTTTTATGCCCTTAATGCAATTATAGGCTTCAGCTTTATAAACGACCCTGTAAATGCGGCAAACATAGCGGTTGTGCATACGCTTTTCAACGTATTTTCAACAGCCATACTTTTTCCTTTCAGAGGCGCCCTTGAAAAGCTGGCATGCCTTACAATTAAGGACGATGAAGAGGACGAGGAGTTTCAGATGCTGGACGAAAGACTTTTTGCCACTCCTCCGATAGCGGTTTACCGCTGCAAAACCGTTTCAATGAATATGGCAAGAACAGCACTTGACGCCGTAAACAGTGCGGTTGGGCTTATAGTAAACGGATATGACGAAAAGACTGCCGAAGAAATAACAGCCCTTGAGGATAAAACCGACGTATATGAGGATAAGCTGGGAACGTATATTGTGCGCCTTAACGAAAGAAACCTTTCTGTTGACGACAGCCGTGAAACAGGCATGCTTCTTCACTGCATAGGCGACTTTGAAAGAATAGGCGACCACGCAAGAAACATTAAGGAATCGGCAGAGGAAATGAAGGAAAAATCCATAGCCTTTTCGGAGCAGGGCAAAAAGGAAATTGACATTCTTTCTGCCGCCGTAATTGAGATACTTTCCATGGCGGTTGAGGCCTTTGAAAAAAATGATGTAAATTTGGCAAGAAAGGTAGAGCCTTTGGAGCAGGTTGTTGATATACTTAAGGAAAGCATAAGAAACAAGCATATTTCAAGACTGCAGAGGGGACTTTGCTCAAATGAAACAGGCTTTGTGCTTTCGGACATAATAACAAACTATGAAAGAGTGGCTGACCACTGCTCAAACATAGCCCTTTGTGTTATAGAAACCGAGAAAAACAGCTTCAGCACACACGAATATGTTGAAGCCCTTAAGGAATCGCACGATGAGGAATTTGAAGGTCTTTTCAAAATGTACAGAGAAAAGTATTCTGTTTAATGCATTAATTTACGGGAGCTGACAGGTATGATTTATATTGTTGAGGACGATGAAAACATAAGAGAAATGGAAAGCTATGCCCTTAAAAACAGCGGCTTTGAGGTGCTTGGCTTCGGCGACGGAAAAAGCTTTTTTGAGGCTGTTCAAAAAAGGATACCTCTTTTGGTTATACTGGATATAATGCTTCCGGGAGAGGACGGCCTTGAAATTCTCAAAAAAATAAAAAGCAGTGAAAAAACAAAAAATCTGCCTGTAATTATGGTTACGGCAAAAACCGCCGAAATAGACGCCGTAAAGGGCCTTGACGGCGGAGCCGACGATTACATAACAAAGCCCTTTGGCATAATGGAGTTTATATCAAGGGTAAAGGCTGTTTTAAGGCGTTCCCTTAAACAGGAAAAGGAATGTCTTGTTTTCGGCGAAATTTTTATGGACGACAAAAAAAGGCTTGTAACGGTTTCCGGCAATATTTGCGAGCTTACCTTTAAGGAATATGAGCTTTTAAAATACCTTATGAGCAACGAGGGCATTGTGCTTTCACGAGAAATGATAATGGACAAGGTGTGGGGCACAGACTTTGAGGGCGAAAGCCGTACCCTTGACATGCATATAAAAACCCTCAGGCAGAAGCTGGGCAATGCCGGAGGATATATAAAAACCGTAAGAAATGTTGGATATAAGCTTGAAATGAATTTGCAGTAAAAGCAAAGGTGAAATGTATTGGAAGAAAAAATTAACCTGAGAATGTTTTTTATGGGCATAGCGGCTATGCTGCTTACGGTGGTTATGACGGTTTACATATATCATAACGCCTTTGCCCAGCAGCAGAAAAGCGACATACAGCTTTACGGAAGAATGCTTGCCAATGTGTGCGAAAGCATAGACGGATATGACGAGCTTGACAAATACCACGACGGTCAAATGCGAGTTACAGTTGTTTCGCCGTCAGGTCAGGTGCTTTACGAAAGCGACGCCGACGCCGGCAAAATGAGCAATCATTCGGACAGAAGCGAAATTATAGAGGCCTTTTCAAGCGGAACGGGCGAAAGTACAAGGCAGTCTGATACCATGGGCTACAATACATATTATTATGCCATGCTTCTGCCCTGCGGCGATGTTTTGAGGGTGGCAATGGACGTTGAAACCATGTTTCAGGGCTACAACAATGCCTTTCCGGGAATAGTGCTTGTGGGCTGCGCCGTTATGGTTATGTCAATAGTGCTTTCAATGATGCTTACAAAAAGCCTTGTAAAGCCCATTGAAAAAATGGCGGAAAACCTTGACGATATTGACAAGGAAGTGCCTTATAAGGAGCTTAAGCCCTTTGCCTATGCCGTAAAGGAGTATCAGCTTGAAAAGGAGCAGAATGCCAACATGAGGCAGGAGTTTACGGCAAATGTAAGCCATGAGCTTAAAACCCCTCTTACAAGTATATCGGGCTATGCCGAAATGATAGAAAACGGTATGGCAAAGGACACCGACATAAAGGTGTTTGCAGGCAAAATACATTCCGAGGCAAAAAGGCTTTTGACGCTTATAGCCGATATACTTAAGCTTAGTGAGCTTGATGAGGGAAAAAGCGAGGTAGTAGCGCCCAAAGAGCCGGCAGAGCTTTTGGAAATTGCCAAAAATGCCGCAAATGTGCTTCTTTTTAAAGCCCAAGAGGCGGGAATTGAGCTTACGGTAAAGGGCGAGCCGACAATTATAATGGGCAACAAGCGCCTTTTGGAGGAAATGATATATAACCTGTGCGACAACGCCATAAAATATAATAAGCCCGGCGGAAAGGTTATTGTAAATGTAGGCAGAAAAAACTGCCATGCCGAAATTTGCGTGTGCGACACCGGTATAGGCATACCAAAGGAGCATCAGGAAAGAATATTTGAAAGATTTTACAGAGTGGATAAAAGCCGCAGCAAGGCAACAGGCGGCACAGGCCTTGGCCTTGCCATAGTTAAGCATGTGGCTATGAACCACAATGCCAAAATACAGCTTAAAAGTGAGCCCAATAAGGGAACGGAAATACGAATTACCTTCAACAGCTGAAAATTGTATGGGTGCAAATTAAAAAGAGGATTGAACATCCTCTTTTTTTGTTTGCCATAACAAAATAATTTTGATATTCTTAGGCTTATAAAGTATGAAATGAGATGATTGAATGATTAAAAAGGTTGCGGCTTTAAACGATATATCAGGCTTTGGAAAATGCTCACTTTCGGCGGCTATACCCATTATTTCGGCATTGGGCGTTCAGGTTTGTCCTTTGCCTACGGCAGTGCTTTCAAATCAAACATGCTACGATTCCTACTATATGTGCGACCTTACAGAGGAAATGGACAGCATAACAAATAAGTGGAAAGAGCTTAAGTTTGATTTTGACGGTATATATACAGGCTTTATTGCATCTGAAAGACAGGCTGAAAAAATACTCAAATTTGTAAATGAGTTTAAGAAAGAGGACACAATTTTTATTGCCGACCCTGTTATGGGCGACGAGGGAGTTATTTATCCCAGCTTTACAGAGGAGCTTTGCGGAAAAATAAAGCTTTTGGCACAGGAGGCGGATATAATAACCCCAAATATTACGGAGCTTGGCATACTTTCGGGAAAGGGCGCTGATTATCTGCTTAAACAAAACGCCGGAGATGGCTTTATGGAGGAAATTCATGCTCTGGCAAAGGGGCTTTTAAACAGAGAAAACAAAAAGGTTATAGTTACGGGCATCGGCTATACCCAAAATAACGGAGAGGAATTTTTGTGCAACGCCCTTGTTGACAGCAAGGGAATGTATGTTGCAAAAAGCCCGCGCCTTAAGGGCAGCTATTCGGGAACGGGAGATATACTGGCGTCTGTAATATGCGCCTGTGCCGTAAGAGGAATAGACACCCAAAAGGCTTTAAATCTGGCTTCTGGGTTTATATATAAGGCTGTTGAGGACACCATAAAGTGCAAAACAGATGTGAGAGACGGCGTAAACTTTGAAAAATTTATGAGTATGCTTACGGAAACTGAAAAATAAAGGAGAAAAGTAAATGCTGCAAATTGTCATAATAGCCTTTGTTGTTGTGTACATGGTGTCAAGCGTAAGAAATAAATACCAAAATCAGGGCTCGGCTGTCAAAAAGGGCTGCACTGCCGCAGCCTTGGTGGTTGCGGCGGAATTTTTGGTGTTCATAATTTTTCTGGTGCATATTTTTTCCGAAATGACACAGGATACGGTTTTGAAAAAAGTATATTCCCCTGAAAAAACCTATACCGCATATGTTGTAGACCATGGCGAGGGCGCTGTGGGCGATGATGAAATAAGGATATATGTTGAAAAAACAAAAAAAGTAAATGACAAAGAAAATTATTATGGTGGGAAAATGGTATATACCGATGAATACGGAGCAAAGGTAAATGTAAGGTGGAAGGACGAAAACCACATTATAATAAATGAAAATGAATATTATATAGATGAATAAAAAAAGGTGTCGGTTTGCCGACACCCTTTTTGGACGAATGCAATAAGTAAATGTATTTAGATTCTTCGGCATTGCCTCAGAATGACACGCAGTTCTGTCATTCTGAACGAGTTTTCATCACCTTCATTCCCTCGCTGTCGCTTCGGTTGGTGCTTTTCGCACCTGTTCGGTTTTCGAAAACTGCCTGCGTCAGGTTTTCTCATGGAAGAATTTAAAAAAGAGATTCTTCGGACGTTGTCCTCAGAATGACACAGCTGTCATTTTATTCTCCTGTTATCTGAACATAAAACTTTCTTGTTCTCGGCCCGTCAAATTCTGTAAAATAAACCGCCTGCCATGTGCCAAGCACCAAATGTCCCTCGTCAACTATTATGGACGCAGAGCAGCCCATAACGGAGGATTTAAGGTGTGCCGCGCTGTTGCCCTCACAGTGGCGAAATTCCGTCCTGTCGGGATATGTTTTGTTAAGGGCAAAAAGCAGATCTCTCACAACGTCGGGGTCTGCGCCCTCGTTTATTGTTATGCCTGCTGTGGTGTGCGGGCAGTAAACTGTGCATATGCCGCTTTTTATGCCGCTTTTTCTTACGGCGTCCTTCACATTTTCGGTTATGTTGTAAAAGCCCTCTTTGGCGGTATTTATTGTGTATCGGTACATCTTTAAGCCCCCCTTTATGAATTTTGATAAAATAAGTATAGCATAAAAACAATTTTTTTACATAAAAACAAATTTTTAGATAGCTGTTATTGACAAACGCGATTTAAAGTGTTAAATTAATTATTATTAAAATACACTTTAAAGTGTTAAATTGCGTAAGCTGTGAAGGGATTTAAAAGGGCTGTGTGGTTACAAGAAAAGAGAGCCGCTGAGGGTGAAATGGCGGCAGCACAAACAGCTTTAATGTTCACTCCCGGAGCTTCCGATTTTTTTTCGGCGTGAAAAGAGCGTTAATCTTCAAAGGCACTTTGGTGTGAAGTAAGGTGGTACCACGGTTTTTATCCGTCCTTTTTTAAGGACGGTTTTTTTATGCCTTTAAAATGCGAGGGAGAGGTTTTTGTTATGGAAAAAATTGATTTAAAATACGGCGAAGAACATATTGAAATTGAAATTGACGGGGCTAAAAGCGTTGAATATTTAACTGAAAACCCTATGAAGGAAATTACCGACGTTGCGGCGGAGTTTGAAAGATGCGTAGGCGAGGGCGCAATAGACAGCAAGCCTCTTAAAGAGCTTGTAGCGCCTGATGACAAGGTAACAATAGTAATAAGCGACATGACACGCTTTTGGATGCGACAGGATATTATCTGTGAGCTTCTTGTTAAATATCTTAACGAGAAAAACGGCGTTCCTTTTGAAAATATGGCGGTTGTTGTTGCCCTTGGAACACACAGAGGAAACACTGAAGCGGAGCTTGAAAAGCTTGCCTCAAGCTTTGTATATAACCATGTAAAGGTTCAGGACCACAACTGCGATGCTGACGATTTGGTATATCTGGGAACAACCTCCTTCGGCACAGAGGTAAGAGTAAACGCCCTTTGCGCCGGCAGAAAGGTAATATGCATAGGCGGTACGGTTCATCATATTATGGCAGGCTATGGCGGCGGCAGAAAGAGCATACTTCCCGGCGTAAGCTCACGCCTTACAATAAAGCAGAACCACACAAGAGCCCTTGACCCTGAAAAGGCTATGACAGACATAAAGGTTGGCAGCGGAAAGCTTGCCTTTAACCCTATACATGAAGACATGGACGAGGCGGCGGCAATGGTTAACCCTGTTTTCGGCATCAACCTTGTTGTAAACACAGCCTCAAAGCTCAGCGGTCTTTTCTGCGGAAACTTTGAAAAGGCATGGAAGGAAAGCTGTGTATATCAGCAAAAATGCTACGGTCTGCCAATAGAAAAAGAGGCAGATGTGGTTATTGCAAGCTGCGGCGGCTTCCCTAAGGACATTAATCTTTATCAGTCAACAAAATCTCTGTTTAACGCCACAAGAGCCGTTAAAAAAGGCGGAACACTTATACTTTTGGCTGAATGCAGAGAGGGCGGCGGCGCCAAGGATTTCTTTGACTGGAGCGTTCCTCTTAAGGAGGGCAGACTTGACGAAGCCCTTAGAAAGGACTTTACAATAGGCGGCTATATTTTCTATGCGGCATGCGAAAGCATAAGAAAATCAAATGTTCTGCTTTTGGGAAAAATTGACCCTAAAGAGGTTGAGCCTATGGGCATAACAGCCTTTGACGATATAAAGGAACTGCTTAAAAATGTTGATTTTAAGGACAAGGACGTTTATGTAATGCCTTATGGCGGCAGTGTAATGCCTCAGCAGAAGGCGGATTATGAAAAATTCTGCAATATCTGATAATATCCTCCCTCTTTTGCTTACAGGGGGAGCGGAATTATAAATTTTATATTTTTCAAGGAGGATTTATTATGAATATCCCATTAATCATCGTTGTGCTTTACATAGTTATGCTTTTCGGCATAAGCATCTATGTATCAAAAAAGCACGCTAAAGACGGCTCAGCATTTCTTCTTTACAAGGGCAAAAACAATACCTTTGTTGTTGCCTCAAGCATTGCGGGCCTTGCCATAGGCGGCGCATCAACAATAGGTATTGCCGAAAACGCCTTCAGCGTAGGTCTTTCAGCCGGCTGGTACGATACCACTTGGGCAATAGGCGCTGTGCTTACAGCATTTCTTGCAGTTAAATACCTTAGAAAAAGCGGCTACAACACCATAAGCAAGCTTGTTGATGACCTTTACGGCAAAAGCACAAGCTTTATAATGGTTATTGCCATGGTTATTATTCAGTGCGGTATTATAGCCCTTCAGTACAAAGCAGGCGGCTCAATACTTGCCAGCCTTCTTCCTGATGTATTTACAATTCAGTCGGGCACATTTTTCTCATTTATTATATTTATGCTTGTTGCCATGATAGGCGGCATGGGCAGTGTTTCACTTACAAACGTACTTAACCTTTGCCTTATTTATGTGGGCGTTATAGTTGCGGCTCTTCTTGTGCTTAACGGACAGGGCGGCTGGGAAGCCATAGATGTGCTTGTGGCAAGCGAGCCTGAGGTTCCTTACATGAGCTTTACAGCCGGCATGGGCTGGATAGGCATATTAAGCTGGATAGTTGTTATGATAGGCAACACAAACTCTGTTCAGGGCGTTGTTCAGATTGGTCTTACTGCAAAAAGCGATGCAGCTTCAAGAAACGGCTATATTCTCGGCGCGCTTCTTATGATTCCTGTTGGTTTTATATGCGCACTTCTTGGCGTTGCCTCAAAGGCGCTTCTTCCTGATTCAACAGGCGCTGTTGCTCTTCCTATGATTCTTATGTCGCTTCCTCCTGTACTTGGCGGCCTTACATTAAGCGGTCTTTGGGCAGCCGACATGGGTACAGCATGCTCAATGATTATAGGCCTTTCAACAACAGTAAGCTCAGACATTATTTTCAGAGGCAAAAATGCACAGGAAATGCAGCAGAAGTATATGCTTGCCAACAAAGTGATAGTTGTTGTGTGCAGCCTTATTACATACCTTGTGGCAACACAGATGGGCGCTATACTTGGCGCAATGCAGAAGGCACTTTCACTTGCCATCGGAACATCATTTATCGTTATAGGCGGTCTTTTCTGCCCGAAATTTGCAAGCAAAAAGGCAGGCTTCTGCACAATACTTGTTTCAATAATATCAATTATACTTTGGAACTTTGTTCCGTCACTTGCGTCAATATTCAAGAGCGTAGGCTTATTCATGCTCTTTACATGTGCCGTTACATTTATAGTTGTAAGCGCTGTTGACAAGGATAAGGTTGGCGGAATAGAAACGAAAGAAAATACTGCTGCCGAGGCGTAAGCTTTAAAACAGACTGCGGAAAAAAATCCGTGGTCTGTTTTTTGTTGGGAAAATTACGTAGGCGCACAGTGCAGACGGATTTTTGTAAGCGGTACGCCCTTTTATTGAATAACGTGCATTATTTTTTTGTTAAAGTTTCATCACACTTGTTGAATGGAAAGGGTCTATTTGATATAATACTATTAGTTGCGGAAGAGGGGCTTCTGCAAAAATTATTATGCGTTAAAAATTCTTGAAGGAAAAGCACTATAACAAAAAGGGGCGAAAGCAAATGAAATTTATTGATTTTCCTGAAATTAACTTTCCTGTTCAGGGCATTGACGAAATTCCAATGCCAAAAATGGTAAGAGTAAAGCAGATTTTTGAGAATGACAAAATTGAGGATATAAAGGGTCATCTTGAAAAACAGCTTGATAACCTTGATATTGACAAGGCGGCTCTTAAGGATAAGAGAATTGCCATTACAGTGGGCAGCCGCGGTATTCCCGACAATGCTCTTATGGTAAGAACAATGTGCGATAAGCTTAAGGAATGGGGCGCAAAGCCGTTTATTATTCCGGCTATGGGCAGCCATGGCGGCGGATGTGTAGAGGGCAACCTTGAAATTATCAACGGCTACGGCATTACGGAAGAGGCTATGGGCGTGCCAATTCTTGCCAGCATGGAGGTTGTTCAGGTTGGTGTTATGGATGATGCGGCTCACACACCTATCTACTGCGACAAATATGCCGCTGAGGCAGACGGCATTGTTCTTTACAACAAGGTTAAGCCACATACAGACTTTAAGGGTGAGCATGAAAGCGGACTTCTTAAAATGATTGCCATAGGTATTGCAAAGCACACAGGCTGTTCATGGTTCCACAAGCAGGGCTTTGATACCTTTGCAGAGCGTATTCCTATTGTGGCAAAGGAATTTCTTGCAAAAATGCCGGTTGTTTTCGGCGTAGGCGTTGTTCAGAACGCATATGATGACATTTCCGAAATTATGGCATTCCCTAAGGATAAAATTGTTGAGGGCGACCATATGCTTCTTGAAATAGCAAGAAGACGTCTTCCAAAGTTCAAATTTGATAATATCGACGTTCTTATTATCGACAGAATAGGCAAAAACATTTCAGGCGAAGGTGCTGACCCTAACGTAACAGGCCGTGGCTTTATGCCTTACTTTAAGGATGACTTCCATACAAAACGTCTTTTCATAAGGGGTCTTACGGAGCAGAGCCATCATAATGCCTGCGGTCTTGGCCTTGCGGACATTACAACAAGAAGATGCCTTAACTCATGCGACTGGGAAAGCACATGGATTAACCTTTCAACAAACACTATGATTGACGGCGGAAAGATGCCTGTATATCAGAATAATGACTTTGAAGCACTCAGACTTGCTATACGTACATGCACAAAAATTGATTACAGCAAGGCAAGAGTTGCTCATATAAGAGATACACTTTCTCTTACAGAGTTTGAAATTTCAGAAAGCCTTATCCCTGATGTTAAGGACAGAGATGATGTTCAGATTCTTACAGAGCCTTATGAAATCAAATTCCATGAGGACGGATATATGGACGATTTTGAATAATAAAAAAAGCTGTCTGCTTAAGCGGACAGCTTTTTTGTTTAAACTATTTGTGGAAGAAGACCTTAAGATTCTTCGCTCAGAATGACACAAGAATGGGTTTTTGTCATTCTGAAAATTTTTTATTGCAGCATCGTAACAATCTTTTTGTTTATTTCTATAAGCCCGTCATTTTTCATATTTTTTATTTCTCTCATCATGGCGCTTCTGTCGCTGCATATGTACTCCGCAAGCAGATTCATGGAAAAGGGCAGAGGAAAGCTTTGGCTTTTGTTAATGGAGGCACATATGCCAAAGTAGCACATAAGCTTATCTCTTATGGAGCGGTGGCTTAAAACCTCAACCCGTCTGCTTATGGACAAAAGCTCTGCCGACATTATGAAAAGCAGATTTTTAAGCAGCTTTGAGTGATGCTCACAGGCATTGCAGCATGGTGCGGTTATGCTGCTGCATGGCAGAAAAAGCACCTCGCAGTCTTTTTCGCATTCTACGTATATGCTGTCTTCGCTTGTTTGTGAAAAGGCTATTTCATTGCCAAAAATAGCTCCGTCCTCCAAATGCTGAAGCATTGCCCTGTTTCCGTTTATGTCTATGCGCAGCATCTGCGCACTGCCTTTTTCCATTATGCCTATTTTTCCGTCGTTTGCGGAAAAATCATAAATGGTTTCGCCGGCGGAATATTTTTTCAGCTCCGCATGAAAGCATGAAATCATTTTTTCTATTTCGCTTTGGGATATGCCGCTGAAAAGTGCCGAATTTTCAATGCTCATAAAATCACCTCACATTTTTAGGGCGAATTTTTATCTGTTTAAAAAATCCTCGGCAATCTGCGCCATTACGGCGCTTCCCTCCCACATAACGTCCTCATCTATGTCAAAATGGGTGCTGTGCTGAGGAAAATCAGCCTTTTTATCGGCGTTAAGTGAGCTTAAAAGCATGTAACAGCCGGGAACCTTTTCAAAGTAGTAGGAAATGTCTTCTCCGCCCATAGACGGCTTTCCAAGGTCTTTAACTATTTTTTCTTCGCCTATTATTTTAGCGGCGGCGCTTTGTGCAAGCTGTGCCATGGCGTCATCGTTTATTACAGGCGGAGCGCCCCAAATCATTTCCACATCGGCCTCTGCCCTCATGGAAGCGGCAACGCCCTTTGAAACCTCCTCAATTCTTTTGGCAAGGAAAAGACGTACATTCTGGCTTGTGGCTCTTATGGTGCCCTCTATGGTTACAGTGTCGGGTATGGTGTTGTAGGCTGTGCCGCCCTGAATTTTGCCCAAAGAAATAATATGAGGGTCGGTGGTTATTATTTCACGGCTTACAATGTTCTGAAGTGCGGAAATAATAAGGGCTGAGGTGGTTATAGGGTCAACGCCTCTTTCGGGAGTGCAGCCGTGGGCTGAAACGCCCTTAACCTTAATTACAAATTTGTCGAATGAGCCGAAAAGTATGCCTTTAACTATGCCCATGCCGCCAAGGGGTATTTCACGGCGCACAGTGCCTATGTGCAGTGCAAAAAGTGCGTCAACCTTTGGGTTTTCAAGAGCTCCCTCGGCAATCATTATTTCTGCGCCTCGGCTTATTTCCTCTGCTGTTTGAAAAATAAGCTTAACAGAGCCGTTAAGGCTGTCTTTTTTGGCATTTAAAAGCCTTGCGGCGCCCAAAAGCATTGCGGCGTGGCTGTCGTGTCCGCAGCCGTGCATGCAGCCGTTGGTGCTTTTAAAGGGCAGGTCGGTTTCTTCTGTCTGCTCAAGGGCGTCTATGTCTGCCCTTAAAGCCACGCATTTTCCGCTGTTTTTGCCTTCTATAATGGCAATTATGCCTGTGTCGGTTGTGTTAACCTTGTATGGTATTCCTTCTGCCTCAAGGCATTTTGTTATGTACTGGGTTGTTTTGGGAAGTATTTTTCCTGCTTCGGGTATCATATGCAGATCACGGCGTATTTTAACTATGTACTGCTGTAACTGCTGGTATTTTTTATCCAAGTAAATCACCTCGTAAAATATGCTGAAAATTTTTGATTAATTTCATTTTATCACTGCACAAGGCTGAATTCCATAAAAATAAGGCTAAAATAAATAATTTTAACATGTAACAGACAATATTGTTTAATTGACATTAACGTGATAAAGTGGTATTTATAATGTGTTATATATTTTTTTGCGGAGGTGCGCGCCATGGAAAGAAAAGAGCTTGTAAGCAGAATAGACAGGGCGGTTGAGGAGCTTCATCAGGAGCTTGTAGACTTTGCCTGCGAAATATTTGCAATACCGACACAAAATCCGCCGGGATACAACTATGATAAGTGTACAAAGGCAATAGGAAATATGATGGAAAAAATAGGCATGGACGTTGAATATGTTTCAGTGCCTGAGGAAAGACTTGGCGAGCTTGCGCCTGACGGACAGGGCTTGCCGAGAATAAGCGTTGTGGGAACAATGGCAGGAGAAAGCGCAAGACCCAACATTCACTTTACAGGTCATTATGACGTTGTGCCTGAGGGCGAAGGCTGGACAACAGACCCTTACGGCTGTGAGATAAAAGACGGCAACATATATGCCAGAGGCTCGGCTGACCAGAAAAGCGGCATAGTGTCAGAGGTGATTGCGGCATATGCCCTTAAAAAGGCGGGAATAAAGCTTAAGGGAACATTTATGGCTTCGGCAACGCCTGACGAGGAAAGCGGCGGTCAGGGCGGCGTTGGATATATGGTTGAAAAGGGCTATTTCACAAAGGAAAGCACAGATTACTGCGTAATTACCGAATGCCTTGACGTTGACAAGGTTTGCATAGGGCACAGAGGAACACTTTGGTTTGACATAACAATAAAGGGCAAGCAGAGCCACGGCAGTATGCCCGGCGAGGGAATAAACTCAATAGAGTTTGCCAACAGGCTTTTAAATACAGTAAAAGAGGAGATAGAGCCGCTTATTGCAGAGCCTACTCCGCTTCCTGTAAATCCGCCGGCATGCAGAAAAACAACGCTTACCGTAACAAAAATTCACGCAGGAGAAAAGGTCAACACAGTTCCTGCAAGCTGTGTAATAAGCTTTGACTGGAGACTTAACCCTGAGCTTAGCGTTAAGTGGGCAAAGGAGCAGATAGTTGCCGCATGTGAAAAGGTTAAGGCGCAGATGCCGGGCACTGATTACAGCATAAAATACATAGGCGAGGACAACCCTACACTTGTTTCAAAGGATACAGATGTTGTAAACGCATTTTTGAGAAACGGCAAGGAATATTTGGGCAAGGAAATGGAATTTTCCGTAAGCCCGGGTATGGACGACCAGAAATATGTTGTTCAAAAGGGCGGCATGGAGCAGTGCATAGTTTACGGCCCGGGCAGACTTACTCTTGCGCATAAGGCTGACGAGTTTGCCAATATTGAAGAAATGAAAACAGCGGCAAAGGTAATGGCGCTTTCGGCGGCAGAGCTTTTGGGAGTAGTTGATTAAGGCATCAAAAAAGGTTTATTCCGTAAAAAGGGATAAACCTTTTTTAGATTCTTCGTCACTTTGTTCCTCAGAATGACATTTGGATTTTGGTTATTTCAAAGACTTTTCTTGCATCATAAATACCCTTTGGGTTTTCATGGTTGCAGGCATTTTCACGCCATTTTAAACATTTCCTCCACATTAAGCAGACGCTGATTTTGATTTTTGAAAGAAGCGCCCACCATTATTTCTTTTACCTGGTTGGGGGTAAGTGATGGATTGTACTGAAGCAGAAGCGCCGCCGCCCCCGAAACCATGGGTGTTGCCATGGAGGAGCCGCTCATTTTAACGTAATAGCCGCCAACTATGTTGTCTTTTTTTCTGCGGCTTCCGTCAAAAGAAAAATCATCAGCCATACAGGAAACTATATCTCTTCCCGGGGCAAAAATATCGGGCTTTAAATAAATTTTGCGGTTATATTTTAAGCGGTACATTTTTTTGTCCTCCCAGCTGCCTACGGTTATTACAGAACTGTTTATGCCCGGCGAGGTTATGCCGTAGGGGTCGTTGTTTCCGGCGGCGGCGCACACAACCATTCCCTTTTCCCAAAGGGCTGCGGCAGAGGCTGAAAGCTGACGGGAAATGCTTTTGTCGCTGCTGCCCACAGACATGTTTACTATGCGAATGTTGTATTTTTGGTGGTTTGCCAAAAGCCAGTTTACCGCGTCATATGTCCACCCGGCGGTGCCGCTGCCGCTTTCGTCCAGTATTTTAAGCACCGCTATGCTGCATGAGGGAGCAACGCCCCTGTAAAGACCGCCCGACATTATTCCGCATGAGCCAAGACAGCCCGAAACATGGGTGCCGTGACCGTTGTCGTCATATATTTGGCTTTTTCCGTTTACAAAGTCTTTAAAGCACACAATGCGGTTTGGCGGCAGAGAAAAATCCTTTACGGGGCAAAGGCCTGTGTCAAGTACGGCAACGCATATATTTCTGCCGTCAATTCCGTCAGGCGGACGGCAGCGTATGGTTTTGGCGGCAATATTCATTTAAAAACGCCTCTTAAAAACGTGTTTATTTATTTTATGGACATATAGGCGTTTTGGTTACATGGTACAACCTTTAGGCTTGTTTCGGCATGTACCGATAAAAAGTTTTAAATTTCTGTCAATTTTGGCACAGCAGACGCATACAATTACCATGTAAGAACAAATAAATCTGGAGGTAATTGTTATGGGTAATTGTGTAAGCAACAACAATATCGGAGGAAGCTGGATTTGGATCATTATTCTTCTTTTCCTCTGCGGCGGCTGCGGCAACGGCTTTATTGGAGGAGAAAACAATGAAAACTGTGAATGCTCATGGATTATCATTCTTATCCTTCTTCTTTGCTGCTGCGGCAATTCAAACCACTGCACAATGTGCGAGGCATAATGTTTTCAATTTAAAACAGGCATAGACTGTTTGGGGCTGGGGTGTCGACTAAGTCGACACCCTTCGTCGAAATCAGGATTTCGACGAGTTTAAACAGAGGAATAAAAAGAGAGTTCCATCGGCATAAATGCCTTGAAACCCCGGTCAAAGCACTTGCCTTCGGCAAGCCGCCTGCGGCGGTGGCGTTCTCTTCGCCATGCATATATTTTTCCTCGGCGGAAATTAATTAATGCACCGCAAAGATAGATGCGGTCGGCGAAGCCGACTTTGCGAAGCAAAGTGCTGACAGGCCTGCGGATTCCACTCGGGAAACAATCACCGCCCAAGATGGGGCGGTCGGCGAAGCCGACTTTACGAAGTAAAGTGATGACAAGTTTGTTTCCCGAACCCTTCCGATGTAAAAAGATTTTTACGAAATTTGGGCATATTGATTTTCAATATACCTTTTTTGTAATAATATGCCTTGATAAAAAATAAAATAATTATGACACTGTGCGCATATGGAGGAAGCGTTATGGATGAAAAAAATTCTCTTGAGGCCATTATCGGCAGTCTTATGCCCGCCGAAAGCGGCCCCAAAGGTGAAAAGCGGAAGGACACGGCTGACAAAAGCCTTTACACACGGCAGATAAACGCCTTTAATGCGGCAATACCTTTTTTAGACAGAGAATATCAGAAAAATGTTTTTATAATTGTTAAGCTTTTGGAGCTGAGGCGTTTTTTGGAGGAACTGCCTGCCGTTGCCATGCAGAGCCGTGAAAAGGGCGGAGGATATTTAAATGCCGGTGCAATGGCTGAGGCTGTAAGGAAAAACCTTAACGAAGAGGAAAAAAGAAGCTTTGACATGCTGTACAAAATTTTTATGCTTAAAAATTTGGCAGGAGGAAAAAACAGTGGACTATAAAATATTTGAAAAAGAGGAATTTAACTGTCTTACCCAAAGGCAGAAGGAAATTTTGACACAGATGATAAGCATGTCTAAGGGGCAGACCGCAGGTGAGGCAGCGGGCATGATAATGCGCCTTTTGCCTGCCCTTGAAAAGGAAGGCCCTCTTACGGCACAGCAGAAAAGAGCCATGGCAATGTGTATAGTGGAAAGCATGAGCGAAGAGGAAAAAATGAGGGCGGCAAAAATTTTCAGATTTGCGGGAATAATCTAAAATACCTTTCGCCGAAATCGGGATTTCGACGAGTTTAAACAAAAGAATAAAAGGAGAGTTCCATCGGCATAAATGCCTTAAAACTCTCCTTTTTCCTCGGCGAAAGTGAATTCCGCTGATCTCAAGCCAATTACATTTTGAAGCTGAAACCAATGGAAGTTCGACGAAAGAATTTTAAATTCCCATATTTTTGTTTTTAAGCATTGCCGAAAGAATAACGGCGCATACGGCAGACATATTGAAAGGCGTTTGAGGTGATTTTTCCTCTGTTCTTTTTTCTGCGGAAAGTATTGTCTTTTCCTCATTGGCTTTTGCGTCTGCGCTGTAATTTTTGCTTTCCTTATCACAGTTTTTTACATCACTTTCTTTAACGTCAGACACCTGTTTTTCGGCGGTTTTGGCATAATTTTCCTTTGTAAAAGAGCTTGGAACATAGCCTGTTTTTCTTATCATTTTTCAAGACCCCTTTAATTTGTTGTGTTGTAAATTATATGAGTTATAAATAAAATTTATGATGTTTTGTGCATGTTTGTGACAAGGACAAATGTCCTTGAGAAATTTTTGGGGCTTTTGCTATATTTTATTTCAGTGCCTTGACGGGGGTTTTGACCTATTATAAAATACCTAAAATGAAAGAGATTTTTAAGTGACATAATATGAAATTTGAGGTGAGCATTAATGTTTGAGTTTAACAAAAAGACAAATCTTTTGGAAAGCACCACACAGTCATACCCTCTTATAGATGTTAAGGAGCCAAACCTTTACAGAGAGTATTTTACATACGATGAAGTGCCTAAGGTTGTTTTCAACCACCGTCTTGTTCCTATGGAGGTGCCTGAAAAATTCTGGATTACGGATACAACCTTCCGTGACGGTCAGCAGAGCCGTCAGCCGTACACTGTGGAACAGATGACTCACATTTTTGACCTCATTCACAGGCTTTCGGGCCCAAACGGAATTGTAAGGATGAGTGAGTTCTTCCTTTACACAAGAAAAGACCAGGACGCCGTATATAAATGCCTTGAAAGAGGCTACGAATTTCCGGAGATTACAAGCTGGATAAGAGCCTCCAAAAAAGACTTCCAGCTTGTTAAGGACATCGGCCTTAAGGAAACAGGCATACTTGTAAGCTGTTCTGACTATCATATTTTCCACAAAATGCACATGACAAGACGTCAGGCTATTGACCACTACATCGGCGTTGTGCGTGAATGTATAGAAACAGGCGTAAAGCCGAGATGCCATTTTGAGGACATTACAAGAGCCGACTTCTACGGCTTTGTTGTTCCTTTTGCCGAAGCCCTTATGAATCTTTCAAGAGATACGGGCGTTCCTGTTAAAATAAGAGCCTGCGATACCCTGGGCTACGGCGTAACATATCCGGGCGCCGTTCTTCCAAGAAGCGTTCCGGGCATAATATACGGTCTTAAAACACATGCCGGCGTGCCAAGCGAGCTTATTGAGTGGCACGGACACAACGACTTTTACAGAGCCGTAAACAACGCCACATATGCATGGCTTTATGGCGCAAGCAGTGTAAACTGCTCGCTTTTGGGCATTGGCGAAAGAACAGGCAACACACCTCTTGAGGCTATGGTATTTGAATATGCACAGCTTAGAGGAACACTTGACGGCATGGACCCTACTGTAATAACAGAAATTGCCAAATATTTTGAAAAAGAGCTTGGCTACGAAATACCGCCTATGACTCCTTTTGTTGGCAAAAACTTTAACGTAACAAGAGCCGGTATACATGCCGACGGTCTGCTTAAAAACGAGGAAATATACAACATTTTCAATACCGACAAAATTCTTAACAGACCTGTTAAAATTGCCATCAGCAATACCTCGGGCACATCGGGAATTGCCCACTGGATAAACACTAATTTCCACCTGAGAGGCGACGCCGCTGTAAATAAAAACGATAAGCTTGTTGAGATTGTTTACAACTGGGTAAACGAACAGTATAATGAAGGTCGAGTAACTGTTATTACGGACGAAGAGCTTGAAAAAATAACACTTGAAACCCTTGACAAGCTTGAAAGACCGAGATTTTAAATATCGGAGGAGTTTTAAAATGAAAATGAAAAACAGCGTAACCTTTAATGTAGACCACAGCCGCCTTTCAAGAGGCATTTACCTTTCAAAGGTGGACACCCTTTCAAATGTAAAAACCGTTACGCTTGATATAAGAATGAGAGTTCCGTATAAGGAAGAAGTTATTTCCAATGAGGAGCTTCATACCTTTGAGCACTGCTTTGCCACAGCGGTGAGGGATGTGGCTGAAAACGCCGAAAACATGGCTGTTTCATACTTCGGCCCCATGGGCTGTCAGACAGGTTACTACCTTGTGGTAAATTTTGTTGATACAGAAGAAAATAAGTTTTTTGAGGTGCTTTCACAGCTTCTGTATGACAGCTGCAAATATATTGAAAAAATGCAGGAGGTGCCTGCAAAAAATGCACTTCAGTGCGGAAACTATCTTACTTTGGGTGATATGGATACAGCCCTTAAGGCGGAAAAGGATTTGCTTGCCCTTGTGGAGGAAATGAAAGCACAGGGTGGATTTCATAAATACGTATACTTGGAAAAATAATAAACGGGAGTGAATTATAAAATGGACAGAATTGAAGAGGCAAAGGAAAAATTCGGAAAGCTTCTTGAGGAACAGCTTAAAAGAGTTGAAAGAATGAACGCAACAAAGGAGCCTACGGATTTTTCAAAGCTTGACAAAATTATAATAGGTGTTGCCGGCGGCGACGGAATAGGCCCTGCAATTACCGAGCAGAGCACAAGAGTTATGGAATATCTTCTTGCCGACGATATTGCCAAGGGAAAAATTGAAATAAGAAAAATAGACGGCCTTACAATAGAAAGAAGAGCAGAGGCAGGCAAGGCAATTCCTGATGATGTGCTTGAAGAAATTAAAAAGTGCCACGTAATTCTTAAAGGCCCTACAACAACACCAAGAAAAGGCGACCCATGGCCAAACATTGAAAGCGCCAATGTTATGATGAGAAAAGAGCTTGACCTTTTTGCCAATGTGCGTCCTGTAAGAATACCTGAACAGGGCATCGACTGGACATTCTTCAGAGAAAACACAGAGGGCGCTTATGCCGTAGGCAGCAAGGGCTTTGCCGTAAATGAGGACATAAATGTAGACTTTACAATTACAACTCAGGAGGGCACTGAAAGAATTATAAGAGCCGCCTTTGAGTATGCAAGAAAGAACGGAAAAACAAGAGTTACAGCCGTTACAAAGGCAAATATAATAAAAACAACAGACGGAAAGTTCCTTGAGGTGTTCTACAACATGGCAAAGGAATATCCTGAAATGAAGGTTGACGACTGGTACATTGACATTATGACAGCCAAGCTTATTGACGAAAACCGCCGCCGTGATTTTCAGGTTATGGTTCTGCCAAACCTTTACGGCGATATTATTACAGACGAGGCGGCAGAGTTCCAGGGCGGCGTAGGTACTGCAGGCAGCAGCAATGTGGGCAACAAATATGCCATGTTTGAGGCTGTTCACGGCAGCGCCCCAAGAATGGTTCAAGAGGGCAGAGCAAAATATGCCGACCCATGCAGTGTTATGAGGGCTGTTGTGCTTCTTCTTTCACATATCGGCTTCCAGAATGAGGCGGATAAGCTTGAAAAGGCACTTGATATATGCACAATAACCGAAAGAAAGGTTTATACAACAGGCAGAAGCGACGGAGCGACAAACGAAGAGCTTACAAACTACATAATTGATACAATTAAAGCGCTTTAATTATTAAAAGGCTGTGAACCCGGGTTCGCAGCTTTTTTTGTGCATGAAAAGAAAAATGTGTTAAGATTCTCCACTTCGCCGCGCTCGTTCAGAATGACAGGATGGTGTGTCATGTTGAGCAAAGCGAAACATCTTTGCGCTATGAAAAGAAGAATGCTTTAAGATTCTTCACTTCGCTGCGCTCGTTCAGAATGACAGGGCAAAATGTCATGTTGAGCAAAGCGAAATATCTTTTGCGTTATGGAAAGAATGATGTAAGATTCTTCACTTCGCTGCGCTCGCTCAGAATGACAGGTTGGTGTGTCATGTTGAGCGGAGCGAAATATCTTTTGCGTTATGGAAAGAATGATGTAAGATTCTTCACTTCGCTGCGCTCGCTCAGAATGACAGGTCGGGTGTCATGTTGAGCAAAGCGAAACATCTTTTGAACTATGGAGAGAAGAATGCGTTAAGATTCTTCACTTCGCTGCGCTCGTTCAGAATGACAGGGCAGTGTGTCATGTTGAGCGGAGCGAAACATCTTTTGAACTGTGGAAAGAAAAATGCGTTAAGATTCTTCACTTCGCTGCGCTTGTTCGGAATGACAGGGTGTGGATTGTATTAAAAGAAGTATTATTAAAAAACTGTCAATATTTACAAAAATATGCATAGATGTTAAAGTAGAATTGTAACTGAAATATTTTTTGTTAGATAAAGGAGAATAACTATGAGTGCAGAAAATAAAATGGCTGACCAGCCCATTATAAAGCTTATAGTAACAATGTCGCTTCCGCCCATAACGTCTATGTTTATGCAGTATTCCTATAACTTTGTAGACAGTGCCTTTGTGGCGCAGCTTGGGGAAAAGGCTCTTACGGCGGTTTCGTTGTCATTTCCCATAACGGCGCTTATGTGCGCCGCCTCAATAGGTCTTGGGGTTGGCGTAAATGTGCTTATAGCACGCTATTTGGGCAGGCGTGAACAGGATAACGCCGATACGGCTTCAACATTGGGCATACTGCTTGCCTTTGTGTGCGGCCTTGTGCTTAACATAGCGGCAATGTTTGTTATAAAGCCGTATTTTAAGGCCTTTACAAAGGACAGCGAAATATACGCCCTGTGCCTTGACTATATGTCCATATGCGTTTTTATGCAGATACCAAACATGGTGCATATAGCCATTCAAAAAATAATTCAGGCAACGGGCAATATGATTGCGCCCATGTGCTTTCAGATTGCGGGGGTTATTTTTAACCTTATATTTGACCCAGTGCTTATTTTCGGCATAGGCATATTCCCCAAAATGGGAATAAAGGGTGCGGCGGTTTCAACGGTGCTTGGCTATACATTTTCAATGGTGCTTGCTTTTTATGTGCTTTTGTGCCGCAAACAGAAGGTTAAGGTTAAAATAAGAGGCTTTCGTCTGCAATGGGATATGATAAGGTCTGTATTTACATTGGGATTGCCGTCTTTTATTATGAATGCCCTTAATTCCTTTATGGTAACCTTTGCCAACATGTTCCTTGTGGGCTATTCCATGATGTCGGTGGCGTTTTTCGGCGCATATTATAAGGCGCAGCATATGATTGTTATGACTGTAAACGGACTTATACAGGGCTGTCTGCCTATAATGAGCTTTAATTACGGCGCAAGGCAGTATGACCGCCTTAACAGTACATATTTTTACGGAACGGCAATAGCGGCTGTTATGATGACGCTTGGAGGCTTGCTGCTTTTTGCGTGTCCAAGGGGAATACTTGGGCTTTTTAAGGCGTCGGAGGAAATGATTGCGCTGGGAACAAAGGCAATGAAAATTATGGCTTTGGGCTATGCCTTTAACGGAATTTCAACAATGACGGCAACATATATGCAGGCTGTGGGCAGGGTAAGAATAAGCATGACCATAAACCTTATGCGACAGCTTATAGTTCTTTTGCCGATGATGTATATACTTTCATCATTTAAGGGACTTGACGGCATATGGCTTGCTTTTCCTGTTACGGAAACCATAACGCTTATATTTGCCCTTGTAATGCTTAAAAAGGTTTATAAAAAAGTAGAGTAAATATTAAAACCGCTGATAAAGCGGTTTTTTTAACTAAGTTTTTGCCTCGCTTTTTTTTAAAAAGAGAGTGGGGCATTGGGTCAACGCCCAAGGTCTGAAAACCGTGGGCTCTGCCCACACCTGCCACCCTTTGAAAAGGGTGGACGGAAACTTTAACAGAGAAAAATATTTTAACGTGTCATTCTGAGCGCAGCGAAGAATCTTTTTTAGATTCCTCGTTTCACTCGAATGACATATCGAGAAAATCGTCATTCTGAGCGCAGTGAAACGGAGCGAAGAATCTATCATAAGACCTTAGATTTTTCGGGCTTCGCCCTCTTTCCTCACCTACGGTTCGTAGGTCGCTTTTCGCTCCTTGTTACTCACCTACGGTTTTTCCCTCGCTCACTTTGTTCGCTTCGGCTTTCGAAAACCGCCTTTGGCGGATTTTCTCATAGTAGGTCGCTTTTCGCTCATGAATGACAGAATAGGTTTTTGGCTGAAGTTTGGCTCAAGCCTTTTCAAAGGCTTGTGGGGTGTTGGGGCAACGCCCCAAGGTTTTTTAGATTCTTCGTCACGTTGTTCCTCAGAATGACATAGCGAGAACATTGTCATTCTGAATATAATTTCCAATAAAACGAAGTTTTATTGGTTAAAGGTTTGGAATGAACCTTTTTAAAGGTTCACGGGTGTGGGCAGAGCCCGCAAAAGTTTTTAACTGAAGTTTTTGTATCACTTTTTTCAAAAAGCGAGTGGGGTATTGGGGCAACGTCCCAAGGTCTTAAAGGTTCACGGGTGTGGGCAGAGCCCACAATAATCTTTATTCAATTTTAAATTCGAGAATAAAAACAAGCTCTTTTCATATACTTTACAAAGGTGATTTATATGAAAAAGATGATTTTAAGCACTTTAATTTCAATTTTGGCGGCTGTTTTAATTATACCCGTTTCTTTAAACGGAATTTTTTATTTTGCCGGGAAAAACGGCGTCCAGCCGTCATTTTTTTCAGGCGGAACTGTTTACGAGGACAACATAGAAATAGAACCCGACAAAAGCGAAGAAGCTTTGAACATACAAATTTCCGACGACATGGAGGAGTACATAACAGGCGTTGTTTCTGCTGAAATGCCGGCTTCCTTTGAATTGGAGGCGCTTAAAGCACAGGCTGTGGCGGCACGCACCTATGCCGTAAACAGCGGCTTAAGCGTTGACGAGCTTATAAAAAGCGACGGACAGGCATACAATAGCGTTGAGGAAATGAAAGAAAAATGGGGAGAAAATTTTGATACATATTATCAGAAAATAAGAAGCGCAGTTTATGATACCAAGGGCGAAATAGCCGTTTATAACGATGAGCCAATACTTGCGGTGTTTCATGCCATAAGCGGAGGAAAAACCGAAACTGCCGAAAATGTGTGGCAGAAGGATTTGCCGTATCTTAAAAGCGTTGACAGCAGTGAGGACGAGCAGGCAAAGGAGTTTTATGCCGAAACGGAATTTCCTCAGGATAAGGCGGCAAGTCTTTTGCAGCGGCAATATGAAGGACTGAAGCTGACAGAAGGAAATCTGGCTGACCAGATGCAGATTTTGGAAAGGACAGATGCAGGCTATGTAAGCAAAATTCAGATAGGCAACATGGTTTTTACAGGCAGGCAGGTTAGGGAAGCGCTGGGGCTTAGAAGCAGCAATTTTACGTTTGAGCAGAAGGAAAAGAATATAATTTTTAAAACAAAAGGCTACGGACACGGCGCGGGAATGAGCCAGTACGGCGCCAACTACATGGCGGCGGAGGGCAAAAGCTATAAGGAAATTCTTCAATATTATTACAGCGGAATTGAAATAAAAAAGTATCAGAGTAATGTATAAACATCTCCAAAAGGGCAATAATACTTTCAGCGGACAAGGGAACAGATGCCTTACGCGCTTAAAGTATTTCGGAGGTGTAAAAAATGAAAAGCAATAAAAACAAATATATAGCGGTGTTTTCCTGTTTTGTGCTTGCCGCAGTGTTTGCGGTGGGCTTAAGCGTTACAACTGCCGACAAAACAAGGAAAAATGATACCACAAATATTGCAGAGCAGAACCAGGCTTCTCAGCCTTCGGCAGAGGTAAGCCTTAACAAAAACGCTCCTGCTAAAATTGAACCCCAAGTTACAGACGAAACGCAAAAGGAACAGACAGCGCCGCAGAACAAGGAAAACAGCACCATAAAGCCTGAAAGCGGCACGCAGACAGCTCCGGCACAGGAAAAAAAGACTGTTTATGAATACGGCGATGAATTTGAGGAAGCCGGACTTTTTGATGACGCACTTATATTTTCAGCGCCTGTAAGCGGCGAAATAGCTATGGATTACAGTGCCGACAAAATGGTTTACGATTCAACACTTGAGCAGTACAGAACCAACGACAGCATATGCTATGCGGCAGAGGAAGGAACTGCGGTAAGCGCGGCGGCAGGCGGAACAGTTGAAAGCGTTGTGAAAGACAATGTAAAGGGAACAAGCGTAACAGTGTTTCATGGTGACGGTTGGCGCACTACATACAGCCAGCTAAGTGATGATGTGGCTGTATCACAGGGAGACATTGTTGAAAAAGGGCAGACATTGGGCTATGTAGGCAGTCCAAGCAAATATTCATCGGCAATGGGCAGTCATCTTGAGTTTAAAATGACTCTTGACGGAAACAGCGTAGACCCAAAAACTGCTTTGGCTGAATAAATATTTTCCCATTTTTACAAAAAAATGTTGCATATGCCAAGCAGTATGTTTTGTTTGATATGAGCATAATAACCTTGTATATAATTTTGAACAAAAATATTTGCAGGCATAAAGATAAAATATAAAAATCGGGGATTTTAGTGAATATTTTGTTTGGTTTTAAAAACAATGATTGTTAAAAAAACAGCAAGAATGAGTTGACAAAAAAAGCATCTGTGTATATAATTCAATTCATAAAATAACTTCCCAATTCCTATAAGGCAGCGAAAGCTGCAAGCTTACAGCAAAGCACAAACCCCCGATGTTTGACCGCTTTGGGAGAATTTAAGCTTTGTTTTAATAAAAATATATATTATAAACCCCTTCCGCACCGTTCCCTTGGAACGGTGCATTCCCTTTTAATGAGATACTTTTAAATAATGATGTAATTTGTTAAAAGTGTTGCAAAAAAAATAACCATTAGTTACATAAAATTTCATTGGAATACAAAAAAAGACACAGGTTTTCAGCCTGTGTCTTTTTTATAAAAGAAATTACAATATTAAAAGCTTATCTTGATTTTGAGAACAACCACTCTCTTGCTGTTCTGTCGTTATAAAGAGGAACCCATGAGAAATGAGCTGTCGGATAGAAGAATGATCCTGACGGATATATTCTTGTTTCAAATTCAATGCCTGCTTCTTTAAGGTTTTCCATAATAATTTTTCCGCCTGCATATGGGCATGTAGGGTCGTCTTCTGCGTGACCGTAAAGTATTCTGCCGCTTAAAGGAGCAAATTTTGAATAGTCAACATCTTCATTTACAAACTGTCTTGCACAGCATGGCATTATAGCGGCAAATTCTTCGGGATGAAGATAACCGAATGTGAGAGAACCCATGCCGCCCATTGAAGCGCCTGTTGCATAAATCTTGCTTTCGTCTACGCTGTAAGTTGCCTTAATGTTCTGAAGAAGTGAGTAAGCAGCAGCGCCTTCTGCCGAAAATTCGCTTAATGGATAGTTTGAACCGTCAATAACTTCCATGCCGTACCATGAGTCATGCATATGAGGTGCTACAACGATACATTCGTTTATGCCTGCTTCACTGTCTTTTGCCCAAACAGTAGCCATCTGGTATCTCTTAAGAATCATGTCGGTAGGCTGTGTTCTCTGTCCGCCGCCGTGAAGAACGAGAACTACAGGATATTCTTTGCTTTCATCATATGTTGTAGGAACATATAAGTTGTAAGCAATGGTTGTGCCTGCTTCGTCTGTATATTCAAGCTGGTCAAAAAGGGCATATACATCGCTGGCACATTCTCTTGTTATGGTAACTGTATATGTATTTTTGCTTTCACCTTTTACTACATCAATAGTAACAGTCTGAACAAATTCGCTGTCATAGCCTTCGTATGTCTGTGTAAGAGGAATTACATATCCTTTTTCGCCTTTTTCAATTACAAGAGGCTCAGCTTTGTCGGTTTCGCCGTAAGCACCAGGTGTAATTGCAGCTGTAACGGTTATGTCAGTGCCTTCGGGCGCCGCAAGATTTAAAAGCACACCATAAATATCGCTTTGCACTGTAAAGGAGTATTCTTTTACATCAGGAGCAAACAAAGGAGTAATGCCTTTGCTGACCATTGTTGTTATGCTAAGGTCTGTAAGCACAGCTTCCTCTGCCTTTGGCGCTTCGGCAGGTTTTTCTGCAGGAGCTTCAGGTGCTTTTACTTCAAGTTCGGGAAGTTGGAGAACCTGATTTGGATAAATGAGGTCGGGGTTTTTAAGATTGTTCAGTTCTGCAAGCTTTTGCCAGGTTGTGTTGTACTTCGGCGCGATTGTTGAAAGCCAATCACCTTCCTTAACAACATAGGTACCTGCAAAAGCTGACTGTAATGAGCCAAGAACCATCGCAGAAGTGAGAAAAAAAGCGATAATTTTTTTGGTTTTTTTCTTCATAAATAATCCCTCCGTTTTTTAATAAATTTCAAAACCTGTAAAAGATTTTATTAACATTATAATTGTTTATTGATATTATTAATAGTGTTATAATAACTAAAATGCATAAATGCAATATGTACATGTTGCATAGCCTTCCTGCAAAACTAAAATGTATATGTATCAAATTAAAAAAATATGTTGATTATGCTGTGATATTTAATATGTGCGAAGCCATATTTTGTATAAGAGTGCTTTTGTATTATTACAAAAAGAACAGTATAATTTGAGCTTTATATTTATAAAAATAAAAAACACAGGCTGTAAAATAAAAGCCTGTGTTTGCATATTTTATTCCGCCGTAAGCTCATCAAAAATTTCCTTTACGGTTGTTATTTTATCAATTTTGTATGCGTTTTCTCCGCAGAAAACAAGTGATGTGTCATATTCTTCGTTGCTTCTTACGGCACGTATAAGCGCCATGGTTATGCAGTATGGCGTGTCAGCCGGATTGCAGCCCTCAAGGCAGGCAAAGCAGTGGGTAATTTTTTCTTTTTCCGCTTCTCTTTCCTTAACAAACTGGTTTCTTATGGCTCTGCCGGGCATGCCCACAGGGCTTTTTACAATAACAATATCGTCTTTTTTTGCATTTACATAAGCCTGTTTAAAGCTTAAAGGCGCGTCGCATTCCTCTGTTGCCACAAAACGTGTTGCCATCTGAACGCCGTCGCAGCCAAGGCTCATATAGTGGTCAATGTCTTTTCTGTCATAAACGCCGCCGGCAAATACAACAGGAAACTTTCTGCCGTATTTTTCCTCATAGCTTTTTACATATTCCACTATTTTTTTAACTTCCTCGTCGTATTCCTCAAGGGTTTCGTTTTCTGCCTGCTCCTTTGAAAAGCCCAAATGGCCGCCTGCCTTGGGGCTTTCTATAACCACAAAGTCGGGCATGCGCATTCCGCGCTTGTCCCACCTTTGCATAAGCACCTTTGCCGCTTTTACCGATGAAACGATAGGCGCATATTTTATGTCGGCGTCGCCTATAAGCGAAGGCAGCTCCATAGGAAGCCCTGCGCCTGAAATAATAAGGTCTGCGCCGTTATCTATGCAGCACTGAACGTAATCGCCGTAATTTTTTGAGGCTCTCATAATATTTACGCCTATTATGCCGCCGCCTGAAATTTCTTTTGCTTTTTTTATATGCTCGCCAAGGGCTTTAAGGTTTGTACCCAAGGGATCCTTTGCCCATTCGGGTCTGTCATAGCCTGTCTGCGCGGCTGATATAATTCCTATGCCGCCTTCCTTTGCAACTGCGCCCGCAAGGCCCGAAAGGCTTACGCCAATGCCCATGCCGCCCTGTATAATAGGCACCTTAGCTGTAATATTTCCAATAACCAAAGGTTTAAGTTTCATTAAGTTCATCTCCTGTTTTTGGTGTATATGTGAAATAAATAGTTTGATAATCAAAAGTAGTTATAATAACTATATTATCTGTTAGGTGTATTGTCAATAGAAATGTTGAAATATTTGCACAAAAATGTTAAAATATTATTGTTTAGTAAAGTTTATATGGTGAAATTGCCAGTTGACGTATTTATGTATATGGATTATACTTTGATTATCAAAATATTTGAATTACTAAACTAATGCCGAAGAGGGATGAAATATGGAGTCAGCCAGAAGCAGGATAAATGAACTGCTGGTGGATATTTATACTGATATTCTTAAAATTGAAGAAAATGCCTTTAAAGAAGGACAGTTCAGCGACGCTTCAATAAAAGAGGTTCATACGATAGAGGCTATCGGCATGTATGAGCCCAAAACCATGAGCGAGGTGGCGCGAAGTCTTAAAATAACAGTGGGAACCCTTACTGTTGCTATAAATAACCTTGTTAAAAAGGGCTATGTTGAAAGATACAGAAGTGAAAATGACAGACGCCTTGTTAAAGTGGGGCTTACAAAAAAAGGACGTTTGCTTTACAGAGTGCATGCGCAGTTTCATATTTCCATGGTAAACAGCTGTACCGACAGTTTTTCTGACGAGGAGCTTGAGGTCTTGGAAAAAGCACTGGAAAAGCTGAATGTATATTTTAACGGAAAACTGTCTTAAGGGCAATTTATTGGGAGGCAAAAATGTTTTATTCAAAAATAAAGGCTGTGGGCGCATATGTGCCGCAAAACACAGTTACCAACGACGATTTGTCAAAAATTGTGGATACCAATGACGAATGGATATCTTCCAGAACGGGAATAAAAAGAAGACATTTTTCAACAGGTGAAAACACCAGCGACCTTGCCGCAAGGTCTGCGGAAAAAATACTTGAAAGAGCCGGAGTTTTACCGGAGGATGTGGAGCTTATTATTGTGGCTTCGGTTTCGGCAGATTACGGAACGCCGTCAACGGCATGCCTTGTGCAGGCAAAGATAGGCGCTGTAAATGCAGTTGCTTTTGATATAGGTGCGGCATGCTCAGGCTTTATATTTGCTCTTTCAACAGCAGACAAATTTATAAAAAGCGGAGTATATAAAAATGCACTGGTAATTGGCAGTGAGGTGCTTTCAAAATGTGCCGACTTTACAGACAGAGGCACCTGTGTGCTTTTCGGTGACGGAAGCGGCGGCGCTTTTCTGGAAAGAAGCGAAGAGGTTGGAATTATTGCCGAAGACCTGGGCAGTGACGGCGCAAGAGGCTTGTCGCTTACCTTGGGGTTTAAAGAGGTTGTAAGCCCATACTGTGAGGGAACAAGAGATGAGCATCGCTTTATAGAAATGGACGGAAGAGCCATTTTTGACTTTGCCACAAGAACAGTGCCTAAAACAATAAAGAAAATACTTGAAAAAGCCGACCTTACAACAGATGATGTTGATTTTGTTATATCTCATCAGGCAAACGCCAGAATAATAGAGGTTGTAAGCCGAAAAATAAAGGTTCCTATGGATAAGTTTTATCTCAATATGGACGAATATGCAAATACCTCTTCCGCAAGCATACCTATTGTGCTTAACGAAATGTGGGAAAAGGGTATTATAAAAGAGGGCAACACACTTTTGCTTGCCGGTTTCGGAGCAGGCCTTACATGGGGCAGTATGCTTATCAAATTTTAAAAAGGCAATAATAAAAATAATATAAAATAATTTTAAAAATTTAGGAGGAAAAGAAAATGTTTGAAAAAATCAGAGAAATAATTGCAGACCAGTTAGGTAAGGACGTTGAGGAAATTACAATGGAAACAAGCGTTAAGGAGGATCTTGAGGCAGATTCACTTGACCTTTTCCAGATTATCAACGACATTGAGGACGAATTTGACGTTAAGATTGAGGACATCGAAAACATCAAAACAGTTGGCGATGTAGTTAAGGTTGTTGAAGAAAGCCAGAAATAATTTTTAATTGACTTAAGGTGATAAAGATATGTATGCAGATTTTTGTAAAATGCTTGGAATAAAGTACCCTATTATTCAGGGTGCTATGGCTTGGATTTCAAATGCAAGCCTTGTTTCCGCGGTTTCGGAGGCAGGCGGCATAGGTATTATTGCCACAGGACATCTTGATGCAGAGGGCTGCAGAGCCGAAATTAAAAAGGTAAGAGAAATAACAGACAAGCCTTTCGGCGTTAACATAATGCTTCTTTCACAGTTTGCCGACGACATAGCAAAGGTTATTGTTGAGGAAAAGGTTCCTCTTGTAACAACAGGCGCGGGCAGTCCGGCAAAATATATGAAGGAGTGGAAAGCTGCAGGCGTTACGGTTATTCCTGTTGTGCCTTCGGTTGCCATGGCAAAAATGATGGAAAGAGACGGCGCTGACGCTGTAATAGCAGAGGGCTGCGAAAGCGGCGGCCATGTTGGCAAAACAACAACAATGGCACTTGTTCCTCAGGTGGTTGACGCTGTAAACATTCCTGTTATTGCTGCAGGAGGCATTGCCGACGGCAGAGGAATGGCTGCGGCAACAATGCTTGGTGCAAGCGGCTTCCAGATTGGCACACGTTTCCTTGTTGCCAAGGAATGCACAGTTCATCAGAACTACAAAAACAAAATTCTTAAGGCTAAGGATATTGATACAACAACAACAGGCGAGCACAAGGGACATCCTGTAAGAGTTATCAGAAACCGTCTTACAAGAGCCTATGATGAGGCTTTGAAAAACAATGCGCCTTCAGAGGAGTTTACAAGACTTACAAAGGGCTCACTTCAGAGAGCTGTTATTGACGGTGATGTTGATTTTGGCTCAGTTATGAGCGGTCAGATTGCAGGTCTTGTTAAAAAGGAGCAGACAGCGGCAGAAATTCTTGAGGATCTTTACACAGATTACACAAGAGTGCTTGAAAGCTACCATAAGGCTTAATTTTATTAAAACAAAAATAAGGGGCGGCATCATCCGCCCTTTTTGGCAATAGTATTTTGAAAGGTGGATATAAACAAATGAAAACTGCTTTTATTTTCAGCGGTCAGGGCGCTCAGTATAAGGGCATGGGCCATGAACTGTATGAAAACTTTGAGTGCGCTAAAAAGGTATTTGACGAGGCTGACGAGGCTCTCGGGTTTTCGATAAAGGACATTTGCTTTGAGGAAGACGAAAGACTTGATAAAACAGAATATACACAGCCTGCCATACTTACCATGAGCACAGCTGCGCTTAGGGTGCTTGAGGAAAAGGGCATAAAGGCAGACTATGTTGCAGGCTTAAGCCTTGGTGAATATTCCGCACATGTTGCGTCGGGAACTTTTGATTTTAAAGAGGCTGTAAACCTTGTAAGAAAAAGAGGACGCTACATGACAGAGGCTGTTCCTGAGGGGGAGGGCGCAATGTACGCCATACTTGGCCTTGACAGAGAAACAGTTCTTGAGGAATGCGAAAAAGGAAAGCAGTTTGGTTATGTATCACCTGCAAACTTTAATGCTCCGGGACAGATAGTTATAGCAGGCGAGGCTGAGGCGGCAGAAAAAACAGCCGAGGCACTTAAGGCAAGAGGAGCAAAAATGACAGTTAAGCTTAATGTAAGCGGCCCATTCCATACGGCGCTTTTAAAGCCGGCGGCAGATAAGCTTGCAGATGAGCTTAAAAATGTAACAATAAGCGATATGAAAATTCCTGTTGTAACAAACGTTACTGCACAGGAGGTTGAAAGCAGACAGGACGTAGAGCCTATGCTTATTAAACAGGTAATGAGCCCTGTAAAATGGGAAGATACGGTAAACTACCTTGTATCAAAGGGCGTAGACACATTTATAGAGGTTGGTCCGGGAAAAACCTTAAGCGGCTTTGTAAAAAGAACCGTTAAGGGCGTAAAAATATGCAATGTTGAGGATTTGAAATCTCTTGAGAAAACACTTGCGGCTTTGGAGGTGCAGGAATAATGCTTAAAGGAAAAACAGCGGTTGTAACAGGCGCCGCAAAGGGTATAGGCAAGGCTATTGCCGTAAGATTTGCTCAGGAGGGCTGCAATATAGTGCTTAATTACAGAAGCAGTGTGAGCGACGAGGTAATTAAGGAAATAGAAAGCTATGGCGTAGAGTGCATGGCTGTTAAGGGCGATGTAAGCAAATTTGAGGATGCCGAGGCTCTTATAAAGGGCGCAAAGGAAAAATTCGGCTCGGTTGATGTGCTTGTAAACAATGCAGGCATAACAAAAGACGGCCTTTTAATGAGAATGAGCGAGGCAGATTTTGATTCTGTAATAAATACTAATCTTAAGGGCACTTTCAACACAATTCGACATGCCAGCAATGTTATGCTTAAGCAGAGAAGCGGAAGCATTATAAATATGGCGTCGGTTGTGGGCGAAATAGGAAATGTGGGACAGGCTAACTATGCCGCTTCAAAGGCAGGCGTAATAGGCCTTACAAAAACAACGGCAAGAGAGCTTGCCTCAAGAGGAATTACCTGCAACGCAATAGCGCCGGGCTTTATTGAAACAGATATGACAGCAGTGCTTAAGGACGACATAAAGGCGGCTATGGCGGCAAATATACCTCTTAAACGCTTTGGAAAAGCAGAGGATGTAGCCGAAGCGGCAGTATTTCTTGCTAAAAACCGTTACATTACAGGTCAGGTGCTTAATGTAGACGGCGGCATGGTAATGAACTGATATTGAAAATAAACTCGTAATTGAGAACATATATAAGAGAACTTTTTAAAAAAGGACGTGAAAACTATGGAAAGAAGATGCGTTATAACAGGCATGGGCGCCGTTACTCCCGTAGGCAACGATACGGCCTCCTTTTGGGAAGGCATTAAAAACGGAAAAAGCGGCATAGGCTTTATAACCAAGTTTGATACAACAGATTATAAAGTTAAAATAGGCGGAGAAATTAAAGACTTTGACTATGAAAAATATGTAAGCAAAAAAGATATAAAAAGAAACGACTGGTATTCAATTTACGCTGTTGCGGCGGCTTCACAGGCTGTTGAAATGAGCGGACTTGACATGGAGAAAATAGACCATGACCGTTTGGGCGTTATTATAGGCAGCGGTATAGGCGGTCTTATGACAATTCAGGAGCAGGTGGATAAGCTGCACGACAAAGGCCCTTCAAAGGTTTCTCCGCTTTTTATACCTATGGCAATAAGCAACATGGCGGCAGGAAACGTGGCAATTAAGTTTGGCGCAAAGGGCGTATGCGAAAACATAGTTACGGCATGTGCAACAGGCACAAACTGCATAGGCGAGGCCTTCAGAAGCATTAAGCACGGCTACAGCGATATTATTCTTGCAGGCGGCGCTGAGGCGTCAATATCACCTATCGGTGTTGCGGGCTTTACAAACCTTACAGCTCTTTCAACAAACCCTGAGCCTGAAAAGGCGTCAAGACCATTTGACAAAAACCGTGACGGCTTTGTTATGGGTGACGGCAGCGGCGTTGTTGTGCTTGAAGAGCTTGAGCATGCCCTTAAAAGAGGCGCAAAAATATATGCCGAGGTAGTTGGCTACGGCGCAAACTGCGACGCATACCACATTACATCTCCATGCCCTGACGGCAGCGGAGCGGCAAAGGCTATGCAGCTTGCCATGGCAGAGGCAGGCATTAAGGCTGAGGACGTAGACTATATCAACGCCCACGGCACAAGCACACATGCTAACGACAGCGGCGAAACAGCGGCAATAAAGCTTGCCCTTGGCGAAAGCGCAAAAAAGGTTGCCGTAAGCAGCACAAAGTCTATGACAGGCCATCTTTTGGGCGCGGCAGGCGCCATTGAGGCAATAGCCTGTGTAAAGGCTCTTGAGGAGGGCTTTATACCTCCTACAATAAACTATGAAACACCTGATGAGGAATGTGACCTTGACTATGTTCCTAATGTGGGCAGAAAGGCTGATATAAAATATGCCCTTTCAAACTCACTTGGCTTTGGCGGCCACAACGGTGTGTTATGCTTTAAAAAGTGGGAGGACTAATAAATGAATATAGAGGATATAAAACAGCTTATTTCTCTGGTTAACGATTCTGATATCAGAAATTTTGAGCTTACTCTTGATAACGGAACAGTTAAAATGAGCAAAAACGATTCTGTGTCATTTGCGCCTGCTGCCGCACCTGTATCTGAGGCGGCACCTGTGTCTGCACCTGTTGTAAGTGCAGAAGCGCCAAAGGCAGAGGCAGCTCAGGAAATGCCTAAGGCTGAAGCGAAGGGCGGAGAAATTGTAAAAGCCCCTATTGTTGGAACATTTTACGCAAGTGCCGGCCCTGACAAGCCAAGCTTTGTTCAGGTGGGCAGCAAGGTTAAAAAGGGCGATGTGCTTTGCATTATAGAAGCAATGAAGATTATGAACGAGGTTGTAAGCGGCTTTGACGGCGAGGTTGCCGAAATTATGGCTGAAAACGAACAGCTTGTGGAATACGGTCAGCCGCTTTTCAGAATAGTATAAGGCGGTGCTTTAAATGGTAGCTGATATAAAGGATATTATGAAGGTTCTTCCTCACAGACCACCTTTTCTGCTTATAGACAGAATTGAGGAGCTTGAGGAGGGCAAAAGAGTTGTTGCCGTAAAAAACGTAACTATGAACGAGCCGTTTTTTACAGGTCATTTTCCGGGCGAGCCTGTTATGCCGGGCGTGCTTATAGTTGAGGCTATGGCACAGGCAGGGGCTTACGCTGTGCTTTCTATGGAGGAATATAAGGGAAAGCTTGCGTTTTTCGGCGGAATAGATAAGGCTAAATTCAGAAAAAAGGTTGTTCCGGGAGATACACTGCGCATAGAGGTTGAAATAATAAAGCTGAGAATGAATGCGGGCGTTGGCAAGGGAATTGCCTATGTTGACGGAAAAAAGGCCTGTGAGGCTGAAATTACATTTATGATAGGCTGATTTTAAGGTGGAATGAAAAGTGTTTCAAAAAGTATTGATAGCCAACAGAGGCGAAATTGCGGTGCGTATTATACGTGCCTGCCGTGAAATGGGCATAAGAACGGTTGCGGTTTTTTCCGAGCCTGACAGAGATGCCCTGCACACACAGCTTGCCGATGAGGCGGTATGCATAGGCCCTGCCAAAGCGTCGGAAAGTTATCTTAATATGCAGAATATAATAAGCGCGGCTGTTGCCACACAGGCGCAGGCCATACATCCGGGCTTCGGCTTTCTTGCTGAAAACAGTATTTTTGCCGGCATGTGCGCCGAGTGCAACATAAAATTTATAGGCCCATCTGCCGATGTAATTGACGCCATGGGCAACAAAAGCAACGCCAGAGAGCTTATGATAAAGGCGGGAGTGCCTGTTATACCGGGCAGCGACGGCGTTGTGGAAAACGCAGAGCAGGCAAAAGAGGTTGCCAAAAGACTGGGCTATCCCGTTATGGTTAAGGCAAGCGCAGGCGGCGGCGGCAAGGGCATAAGAATAGTGCGTGATGAAAGCGAGCTTGAAAATGCCTATGAAAGCGCTAAAAGCGAAACAAAGGCGGCATTTGGCGATGACACCATGTATATGGAAAAGGTAATTGAAAATGCCAGACATATAGAAATTCAGATACTGGGCGATGAGTTTGGAAATGTGGTTCATTTGGGCGAAAGAGACTGCTCTCTCCAAAGAAGAAACCAGAAGGTGCTTGAGGAGGCTCCGTCGCCTGCCCTCAGCGAGGAAACAAGAAGGGCTATGGGCGAGGCGGCTGTAAAGGCGGCGAAGGCCGTAGGCTATCAGAGCGCCGGCACAATAGAGTTTTTGTATGACAAGGACGGAAACTTCTATTTTATGGAGATGAACACACGTATTCAGGTTGAGCACCCTGTTACCGAAATGATTACGGGCATAGACATTATGAAGGAGCAGATAAGCATTGCCGAGGGAAACCCTCTTTCCTTTAAGCAGGAGGACGTTGTTATAAAGGGCCATGCCATAGAATGCAGAATTAATGCCGAAAACCCTGACAAAAACTTTGCGCCTTCCCCGGGAAAAATAGATTATCTTCTTGTTCCGGGCGGCGGACTTGGAGTAAGAATTGACAGTGCCGTTTATGCGGGCTGCCGTATTTTGCCATACTATGACTCAATGATTGCCAAGGTAATTACCTACGGCAATACAAGACAGGAAGCCATTGAAAAAATGAGAAGATGCCTTTATGAGTTTGTTATTGAAGGCGTTGACACCAATATTGATTTTCAGGAGAGAATACTTTCCAACGAAAAATATCTGGAGGGGCTTTTTGACACAGGCTTTATAGCCAAAGAGATATTAAAATAAGCAGGTGATTTTTAATGAAGCTTTTTAAAAGAAAAAATTATATACCGCTTACAACAAGAACAGAAACCCTTCCCAACACAAAAAAGGCAGCTGCTGAAACGGAAGCGCCTGCCGTGCCTGACGGTGCGTGGGTAAAATGCCGTCACTGTCAGAAGCTTATATATAAAAAGGAAATGGACGAGTATCAGCTTTGTCCAAAGTGCGGAGGTCATTTCCGCATAGGCGCCGCTGAAAGACTTGCCATTACCTGTGATGAGGGCACTTTTGTTGAATATGACGCAGATATGGTGTCGGAAAATCCTATGGGTTATCCAAACTATGGCAAAATTATAGCCAAGGCACAGGAAAAAAGCGGTACTAAAGACGGTGTTGTATGCGGAAGATGCAAAATAGACGGAATTGACGCTGTTATAGCCGTTATGGACAGCAATTTTATGATGGCGTCAATGGGCTCGGTTGTAGGCGAAAAAATAACAAGAGCCATTGAACGTGCCACACAGATGAAAATGCCCCTTGTAATTTTTACGGCGTCGGGCGGAGCAAGAATGCAGGAGGGCATTATATCCCTTATGCAGATGGCAAAAACAAGCGCTGCCTTAAGAAAGCACAGCGAGGCAGGGCTTTTATATATAACTGTTGTTACAGACCCTACAACAGGCGGCGTAAGTGCAAGCTTTGCCAATTTGGGCGATATTATACTTGCCGAGCCAAAGGCTGTTATAGGCTTTGCAGGCAGGCGTGTAATAGAGGGCACAATAAACGAAAAGCTGCCGGAGGACTTTCAGACCTCAGAGTTTCAGCTTGAGCATGGCTTTGTAGACAAAATTGTGGACAGACGCAAAATGAAAGCCACACTTGCAAAGCTGCTTAGAATGCACAGCTGCAAAGGAGGTTTTGGAAAATGAGAAGTGCTGCCGAAATTGTAGCTGAATCGAGAAAGGTGCAAAGACCAACCTCTCTTGAATTTATAAGAAATATATTTGACGATTTTATAGAGCTTCACGGCGACAGAGCCTTTGCCGACGACAAGGCAATAGTGGGCGGTATAGCCATGCTGGGCGATATGGCTGTAACGGTTATAGGCGTTCAGAAGGGACATACGGTTTCCGAAAACGTAAAAAGACGTTTCGGCGCTCCAAACCCTGACGGCTACCGCAAAACAGTGCGCCTTATGAAGCAGGCTGAAAAGTTTAAAAGACCTGTTGTTACCTTTATAAACACCATGGGCGCATACCCCGGCGTGGGCGCTGAGGAAAGAGGTCAGGGCGAGGCTATTGCACGCTGTCTTTTTGAAACAGCTGGGCTTAAGGTGCCTGTTATAAGCATATTTATAGGCGAAGGTGGAAGCGGCGGCGCTCTTGCCCTTGCGGCAGGCGACAGAGTGTGGATGCTTGAAAACGGCATGTATGCTGTGCTTTCACCTGAGGGTTTTGCAAGCATACTTTGGAGAGATCCTTCAAGAAGCGGCGAGGCGGCTGAGCTTATGAAGCTTACGGCAAAGGACCTTCTTAAAAACGGCGTTATTGAAAAAATAATACCCGAGCCTGAGGAGGGACTTGAAAACCGTCTTGAGTTTACAACAGATATAATTAAAAAAGAGCTTTCTCAGGAGCTGGCAAAACTTTGTGAAAAAACAACGGAAGAGCTGCTTGAGGAAAGGTATGAACGCTTCAGAAAGTTCGGAGAATTTAAGGAATAATTAAAATAAGGCTGTCGGTTATGTATAACCGGCAGCTTTTTTGCGCCCTTTTTTTTATAAAAACTGCATATGTCTTAATTTTGCTTTATGTTATCAAAAACATACATAATGAAAATATAATATTGCAATAATCGGATGCAAGAGGTAAGATGTCTGATGTAAAGAAAAAATTAGATGATTTAAAAAAGGAGAATTAAAATGTCTGAATATGTTGATTTAGCCTATCCGCTTCACGAAAATATGCCTCTTTATCCCGGTTTGCCTGAAACTAAGGTAATACCACGTGAGAATATCGAAAAGGGCGATGAATGGAATGGTTCTGTTGTAAGCTTTTATACACATGCGGGAACACACTGCGATGCGCCGTTTCATTTTATAGACGGAGGAACAACAATAGACAATATACCTATTACAAATTTTGTTTATAAAAACCCTGTTTACATTGAAACGAAATATGAAGCAAATTATAAGGTAAGCGTTGAGGATTTAAAGTCCGCAGGCAAAGACCTTTATAAAGCCGACATAATATTTTTAAATACAGGCGCACACAAGTACAGAAGCGCTGATTTTGAAAAATACAGCCATGACTATCCGGCGCTTTCACCTGAAGCCGCAAAATTTATAAGAAAAGAGCTGCCTAACGTAAAGGCTGTTGCCATTGACACAATAAGCATTGAGGATTTGGCAATAGGCAGCAAAACAGATTATCCCGTACACAAAGGTCTTTTGGCTGAAAGCCCTGAGGACAGAGCAATAGTTATTTTTGAGGACTACAATCCAAACCCTATAATGGGCAAAAAGCTTATTTCAGCCTTTGCCGCACCGCTTAGAATTACGGGAAGAGATGCAAGCCCTGTAAACATTGTGGTTGAATACGAAAACTGATAATACGCCAAAATGTTCATATTTTAAATAAAATGGGTATTGCAAAAACAACACAAAATATGTAAGATGTATGATGAATAATTTCTGAGAGGAGATATTAAAATGTCAGAATACATTGATTTAGCATATCCTATTTATGATAAAATGCCTACATATCCGGGTTTGCCTGAGGTTAAGGTTGCTGTGAGAGAGGACATTGAAAAAGGAAACGACTGGAACGGCTCCGTTCTTACAACCTACACTCATGTGGGAACACACTGCGATGCGCCTTTCCACTATGACGACAACGGAAGAACAATAGACCAGCTTCCTATTTCGGACTTTGTTTATAAAAAGCCGCTTTTGATAAGCACAAAATATGAGGAAGGCTACCTTGTAACCGTTGAGGATTTAAAGGCGGCAGGTGAAAAGCTTTATGAGGCTGACATAATACTGCTTAACACAGGCAACTGCCAGTTCAGAGAGGAGAATTTTGACAAATATGTTGATAATTTCCCATCTCTTTCACCTGAAGCGGCTGTATTTATCAGAGAAAAGCTGCCTAATGTAAAGGCTGTTGCCATAGATGCCATAAGCATTGAGGCTTTGGCAGACGGGCCGGAAACAGGCTATGCCGTACATAACGGTCTTTTAAACGAAGAAAAGCACAAAGAGCGTTCCGTTATTATATTTGAGGACTATAATCCACGACCTATAATGGGCAAAAAGCTTATTTCCGCCGTTGCGGCGCCTTTAAGACTGAAAGACAGAGACGGAAGCCCTGTAAATATTGTAGTTGAGTACGAAAACTGATAATAAAATTTGAATATCGGTAGTGCAGTAAAACAATCCTCCGTGTGAACATGCGGAGGATTTTTTGCTTTGGTATAATTAAAACCGTGGACGCTGTCCACACCTGCCACCCTTTGAAAAGGGTGGACGGAAACTTTGATAATTAGATTCTTCGGGTTTCACCCTCAGAATGACGAATGTCAGTATAAATATAATTTCCAATAAAACGAAGTTTTATTGGGGTAAAAGTTTGGATTGAACCTTTTCAAAGGTTCACGGGTGTGGGCAGCGTCTACAATAGTTTTTTGTTAAAGTTTTTGTCTTGCTTTTTTCAAAAAGCAAGTGGGGTGTTGGGGCAAAGCCCCAAGGTCTTTATTTTTTACAGACACACTCTTTTGGCTATTTCCGCCATGTGGCTGTTGTCTGTGCCGCAGCAGCCGCCGAAGAGAACAAAATTGTTGTTTTTCTTAAGGCTTTCAATTCCGTCGGCAAGAATCTTAGGCGGAGAGGTTTTAAGATCCTCCGCACCGTCAAGCTGGTCGTAGGAAAGCGGCGATGTGTTTGCCTGTATTCCTCTAAAACGCCTTCTCACAACGTCTGTGCAGTTAAAATTCTGCGACAGCGCTTCAATAACTATCGACGGGTGAACGCAGTTTGTCATGTAAATAAGTGGCTTTCTTTCGGTTTTGGAATCTATTTTTCCTATGGCGTCGTTTATTGTTGTTCCGTCTATAAGCCTTCCGTTGCGCTGTATTGTAAAGCTTATTATGTATGGCAATTCGCTTGCCTCCATTGCCCGTGCCATTCCCACAGCCTCGTTAATGCATGGCATTATTCCGGCATAAAGAAAATCTATGCCCTCGGCGGCAAATAGCTTTGCCTGCCAAAGATGAAAATTAAAGGCTTCCTCCTCGCTTAAAGCACCCTCGCCTGTGTATGCGTCGCCTTTGCAGCCCATTAAACCGCCTATAAACATGCTTTCGCCGTATCCGCAGGCAGCTCTTACCTCCTTTAAAAAGTCGGTATTGGCCTTTATAATGCCTTCGTCAAAGCCTGCCTCAAAAACTCTTTCCCTGTTGGCACGCCTTGTGGGTGTTGTTGCCGCAAAGGGCATGCCAAAGGTCTTTGCCGTGTTTATATACTGACACCATATCTCTTTTAAGGCATTTCGTCCCTCCTTTTTGTACACAAGGGGAGCCATTGCAGCCGTACCGTCTATTTTTAAGCCGTATTCTCTTTTAAGCCTTTCGCCCAAAGCGCCCTCCATAAGTATGGGCATGTTTTTGTTTATGCATTCTTCAAAAGTCATGTTTCCACCTGCCGAAAAATATATTTTTATATAGAGTAGCACTGATTGTATACAATGTAAATCGAAAGGCATGAAAAAAACGGCATGCACAATACATACCGTTAAAAAATGCCGACAAAGTCGGCATTTTCGTCGAAATCAGGATTTCGACGAGCTGAAACAGAAGAATAAAGAGCAGGTTCCATCAGCATAACTGCTTTGAAACCTGCTCTTTTCCTCGTCGGAAATGAATCCCTCCTGCGGATTCCATGCAGAAAACGCTTCGTTTCCCGCACCCTTCCGCTGCACGCAATTTGTTTTGTTTTACGTTTAAGATTATTAATGGTCTGTTATTCGGTTATTTTTAAACCGGCTATTTCAGCCATTTCCAAAATTGATGAGACTGATACCTTTTTACCTTTGTAATCTATAAGGTTTTCAACGGCGCCTGTAAAAATATCAGCAGGCTCATATTTTTTAAGTATGATTTTGCCGTCATCAACAAATATTTCCAAAGAATCCTTAACGTCTATACCAAGTGAACGTCTAAGCTCTATGGGAAGTACTATTCTGCCCAGCTCATCTACTTTACGCACAATTCCTGTTGATTTCATATGGTGTTCCCCCCTTAAAGCATGCCATATTACTATGAATAATCAACGTAAACAGGAAAAATACTACCATTCTGATGTTAAAATACCATAGTTACAGCGAATTATCAAGAATTTTCATAAAAAATTCATAAATTATTTTAGTTTGAATATCCTGTTCACAGGGGGAATTGATATATGCTTAGCAAAATTTGGTGTTTAATGATAATTTTTGGTATATTTTTTACGGTAATAAATGGGAAGTGTGAAAAAATTTCCTCTGTTTTTCTTGAGGGAGCCGCCGAAGCCATGGAGCTTTTTTGGGTTATGGCGGGGGCTGTTGCTTTTTGGAGCGGAATAATGAAAATAGCCGAAAAAAGCGGACTGATAAAGGCAATTTCGGAAAAAATGCGCCCCATACTGGAATATCTTTTTCCCGATATTCCAAAGGGACATAAGGCGCTTGACTATATTTCCCTTAATATAGCCGCCAATTTTCTGGGTCTTGGCTGGGCGGCAACGCCTTCGGGCATAATGGCTGTAAGGGAAATGGACAAACTAAACCGCCGAAAGGGAAGAGCAACAAATGCCATGTGCATGTTTCTTGTTATAAATATGTCCTCGGTTCAGCTTATATCAATGAATATTATATCTTACAGGCTGAAATACGGCAGTGAAAATCCGGCTGAAATAGTGCTGCCGGGCATAATAGCCACAACGGTTTCCACTGCGGCGGCTGTGTGGGCATGCAGAATGTGTGAGAAGGTGGAAAAATGAAGCTTATTTCCTATTTTAACGGGGCAATAATACCCTTTGCGGTGCTTTTTATAGTGTGCTTTGGGGTTTACAAAAAAACAGATGTATTCGGCGAGTTTGTAAAAGGCGCCGAGGACGGCTTAAAAACCTGTGTAAGCATACTTCCGTCGCTTATAGGGCTGATATGCGCCGTAAAAATATTCAGGCTGTCAGGGCTTATGGAGGCGGCAGGGCTTTTGTGGAAGCCCCTTGAGAAAATAACTCACTTCCCGTCGGAGCTTGTACCCCTTGCCCTTTCAAAAACATTCTCCTCATCGGCATCGGCGGGAATTTTGACGGACATATTTCAAAATTACGGAACGGATACATATATAGGCCGCCTTGCTTCAATAATGATGTGCTGTACGGAAACAATATTTTATACCATGAGCGTATATTTTTCGCCTGTGGGCATAAAGGACAGCAGATACATAATAAAATGCACAATATTCGGCATGCTTTGCGGCATAGCGGCGTCAATAGTTTTGGCAGGGGCAATGTAAGCAAATTTTACTGCAAAAACAGGTTGCTTTTTGCGCCGATGTAATATATTATCTTAAGGTAAGCTTTAATAAGACAGTTCGAGACCATCCTGTCTATAAACAAAACTAGGGACGCAGTATTAAAAATATTGCCTGCCGCCGGCAAAAAAACGGCGGCTGTAAGAGCATTCCCTTTTTTTGATGAAAAAAGCGGAATGTTTTTTGTGTTTATGAAAAAAACGGAGGTGAACGAAAATGAATACAAAAACAATAAGCAGCAATCAAAAAATAACCGTTTCGGCAATGGTTATGGCTATGTACGTTATAGTTATGTATATTACAAGAGGCTTTTCTTTCGGCGCTTATCAGATAAGAATTGCCACATCGCTTTATGCTTTAAGCTATTTATTTCCGTTCCTGGTTTTGCCCCTTGGTCTTTCAAACTGTTTAACCAATTTGCTTTTCGGCGGAATGGGCCCTCTTGATATATTCGGAGGACTTATAGTGGGATTGCTTACGGCAGGCATAAACGCTTTTTTGGGCAAAAAAAATATGAATTATATGCTTACGGCTGTGCCTGTAATAATTATACCGGGCATGGGTGTTGCCGTATGGCTTTCATATCTGCTTAACATACCGTATCAGGCAATGGCGTTAAGCCTGGTTATTGGGCAGATAATACCGGGTATTTTTGGCGCTGTGCTGGTAAAAATACTTAAAAATACACTTTTCAGAATATAAAAGAGAGGTAAAAGGATATGAGCGGAAGAAAAGACGGAGAACTGGGCGATATAACACTTTTGGGAAACAAAAAAACCGTATACAGCATGGATTATGACCCTGCTGTGCTGGAAACCTTTCCGAACAAGCACCCCGAAAACGATTATTTTGTAAAATTCAACTGCCCTGAGTTTACAAGCCTTTGCCCTATAACGGGTCAGCCTGATTTTGCCACAATATATATTTCCTATGTTCCGGCGGAAAAAATGGTGGAAAGCAAATCTTTGAAGCTCTATCTTTTCAGCTTCAGAAACCACGGAGATTTCCATGAGGACTGTATGAACATAATTATGAAAGACCTTATAAAGCTTATGGAGCCTAAATATATTGAGGTTTGGGGAAAGTTTACCCCAAGAGGCGGTCTTTCAATAGACCCATACTGCAATTACGGAAAGCCCGGAACAAAGTGGGAGGAGGTTGCGTGGTACAGACTTTCACGCCACGACATGAACCCTGAAAAAATAGATAACAGATAAAAAAAGAAATTGCCGAGTGTCATTCTGAGCGAAGCGAAGAATCTAAATGGTGAAGAGATTCTTCGGGCAAAACCCTCAGAATGACAAGGAAAAGGAATTATCGAGTGTCATTCTGAGCGAAGCGAAGAATCTAAATGGTGAAGAGATTCTTCGTGCAAGCCCTCAGAATGACAAGAAATTTGGGATTACAAAACACAAAAGGGTGTCAGCTTAGCTGACACCCAATTATTTTTTAGGCGGTTTTTCAAAGGTCTGGTTTTTGCCGAATTTATACGCCGTTCTTATAATAGCCGCCTCCTCCGGAGAAAGCTTTCTTTCAAGGGATTTTTCAAAATAGTCAAGAAGTGCGCGGGTATTCATTTTTGTTGCCACAGGCTTTTTAATCATTATGTCCTCAATTTTAAATACCGAGGGCGTAATTACGTCGGGGTGAACCTTTTTGAAAACCTGTGCCGTATACCATGCGTCGTTAAGGGCGTCGTGGAAGGTGCTTTCTTCCTCTATGCCCAATGCCTCAACGGCTGTTTTAAGGCCAATGCTGTTGCCCGAAGGATTGTTGAGCATTTTTGAAACATACTGCTGGGCGTTTATATAAAGCTTGCTTATGCGTGTGTGGTCGCACTTGTAGTAAAGTATGTTTTTAAAAAGATATTTTATGTCATCGGCGCCCCAAGAGCAGAGAGCGCATTCCTCTTTGCCTATAAAGATACAGAAAGCGTCAAAAGCCGATTGAAAATTTTTGCTGTCTTTAAAGGTTTCCTCTGTAAAGCCGGTTATTTTTTCAACTATTGGGTGTATTCTTTTATAAAGGTTTGGTTTTACAAGAAAACTGAATTTGTCGGTTATATTAAAGTTGTCGTCAAGCTTTACGGCGCCTATCTGTATAATTTCAAAAGGACATTCCGAAACAAGCACCGAGCGCTCGCCTGTTTTAAAGTTATAAGGCTGATTAAATTCCAAATCAAGTACAATATAATTCATGCAGATACCTCCGTAAAAAAAGTATACCATTAAATCTTTGTTTATTAAAGTGGTTTTTGTTAAAGTAAAATAACAGATATGAATGATATATTTCGGATTATGTGATATAATTAACATGAATAAGTTTGTGTTGAAGTAAAAGAAGTCTGAAGCATCGTATATGTATTTAAAGAAAGGGTTTTTGCATGAAAATTTTATTTACCGAGGACGACATAAAAAACGAAGTGAACAAAATATATATTGAAGACGATGATGTTCTTTTGGAGGGCGAATATATAACAGGCGAGGGTCTGGAATATGTTATAACAGGAAGCGCCGTTATAGAGGGCGAAAAATATCACGATTTTCAGGTGCAGTTTGTGCTGCTTGAAGAGCCTGAGGAAAAAACGGCAAAGGCTATAATGGAAAAGGATTGGGACTGGTACGATTTTTTGTGCTGATTAAAATATAAAGGATGTGCCCCGTAATATGGAAATACTTAACTGGAAAGAGCTGCTTAACCCTTATGAGCAGGCTGTAAGCGAGCTTAAGCTGAAATTTGAAAACGTAATGAATGAGTATAAGCTTTTGGGCTTATATTCGCCAATAGAATCCGTAAGCGGAAGAGTGAAAAAGCCGGCAAGCATAATAGCCAAGGCTAAAAAGAAAAATATACCAAATAACAAAATAGAAGATGAAATAGAGGATATTGCGGGCATAAGAATAATATGCCAGTTTGTTGAGGATATTCAGAAGGTGGTTTCTCTTGTAAAAAGGCGTGACGGCTATGACCTTAAGGTGGTTGAGGAAAGGGACTACATAACCAACACTAAGCCAAGCGGATACAGAAGCTACCACATAATAATAAGGTATCCTATTAACTCTGTTATGGGCTTTAGAGAGGTTTTGGCTGAAATTCAGATAAGAACACTTGCCATGAATTTTTGGGCGGTTACAGAGCATTCCCTTAAATATAAATATAAGGGCTGTATACCTGACGAAATTAAGCAGAGGCTTATAAACTGCGCCGAGGCGGCTTTTAACCTTGACAACGAAATGAGCACCATAAGAAACGAAATTGCCTATGCCCAAAGAATAAACAAAATAAAGGACAACCTTATAGCCAACATTATAGACAACATACAAAACCTTTATTTTGTTGCCAAGCTTGACGATATGGAAAGCATAAACAAGCAGTTTGTAGACCTTTGGAACGAAGAGGACATAGACAAGCTGAGAGAATTTAACGACAAGCTGAACGCTATGGCGGAGCTGTACAGATGATGGAACAGGAAGCAAGGCTTTTTGCCATGGCAGACCTGCACCTGAGCTTTTTTAAGGAAAAGCCCATGAGCATATTTGGCGAGGTATGGCATGAGCATCACAAAAAAATAGAGGAAAACTGGAAAAAAATTGTGTTGCCGCAGGATACGGTGCTTATTCCCGGGGATATAAGCTGGGCTATGAGCATGGAGGAGGCTATGCCCGATTTGGAGTTTATAGATTCCCTGCCCGGCAAAAAGATACTTTTAAAGGGCAACCACGATTACTGGTGGGGCAGTGTGTCAAGGCTTAACGGTATGTTCAAAACCATGCGCTTTTTGCAGAATGATTTTTATATGTGGCAAAATTTTGCCGTATGCGGCTCAAGGGGCTGGCTTGTGCCCGAAGACCCAAAGTTTGGAGAGGGCGATTTGAAAACCTATAACAGAGAGCTTAAAAGATAGGAGCTTTCTCTTGCGCCGGCGTTAAAAAAAAGCTGCGAGGGAATAGTTTTTATGAGCC
>Ga0129308_1000455_pt1 | contig 60744 bp, 57 predicted proteins | sample L827metagenome_FD_94440 | JGI IMG/M metagenome (GOLD analysis project Ga0129308, IMG submission 94440) | Ring-tailed lemur group fecal microbial communities from Wisconsin, USA - L827 metagenome | ecosystem: Host-associated > Mammals > Digestive system > Large intestine > Fecal | place: USA...
AACAGAGGAAAGAAAAGATGTAGAGAAGCTGTTACAGACTTTTTCGGATTGCGTAAAGTGTTATGAAAATGCGGAAAAGAAAGTGAAGGAGCAGGAAATAGACTGGCATTTCGTACTTGACGCAGCAGGGCTTATTCCGGGAATAGGGGCGGCTTTTGACGGAGTGAATACAGCATGGTATGCAGCAGAGGGAGACTGGAGCAACGCATTGCTGTCCGGGATGGCATTTGCTCCGGGGATTGGCGAAGTCGTTGGAGGCGGAAAAACAGCGGTAAAGGCTGGCGGTAAGGTTATCGGGCATCTGGATGACGCTGCGGATATTGCAAAGGCAGCTGATAAGGCAGGAGATGCGGCGAAAGCAGCAGGAAAAGCGAGGAAAGCAGGAAATGGCGCCGGAGAGCTTGGGAAGTATGTGGATGAGGCGGTGGAGGGTGGTACAGATGTACTTGATGAGATTAAAAGAATTGATGAAATAGAAGTTGAGTTTAATTATAATTCAAAATATGATGAAATCGAGTTTGCTAGACAATTGGCGGCTCAACAAAAGGGTATGAATGAATTGACAGTTCAAGAATATCTGGATAATCGTCAAAAGTATATTGAACAAGGACGTGCAATAGAAAGCAATGCGGCACAGCAGGCTGCGAGAGAAAAGGCATTTGTAGAAAAGGTAGATGAATTACAGGATGCAGGATTATCATTAAGAGAGGCGGAAGAACAGGCGCAGAAATGGTTGGACACTCAGACCGCCTTACACAACCCTGATCAAGTGGCTGGTGGATTTGCCAGCAATGTCGGTGGTGTTGGGGATAAAGGTGTTAACTCTTCAATCGGTTCCCAGTGGCGTTACAGAATTGATGACGTTGATGCGCAAATACAAAAAATCGCAGAGAATATGTCTGAAGCGGAGAAAAATTCAACATATCTTAATGTAAATCTGATATATAAAGGAGATTAATATGCTGCAAATTGAAAAAGGTCAAGATATAAAACAAGAATTACTTCAGAAATATAAAACAATAGTACCTGATGAATTAGAAAAAATTTGGGAAGATTATGGATTTGGTAGATTGATGGGGGGATACCTAAAAGTAATAAACCCAGAAGATTATCAAGAATTGCTTAACGAAACGTATTTTAGAGGAAATATTTCTGTTCCGATACTAACAACGGCTTTTGGGGATATAGTAACACTTGAAGAAGGACAATATATTGGTATGGTTAAGTATAAAAACGGTAATTTTCTTATGCTTGCGAAAAATTTTAAACGTTTTGTACAAAATCTTGGAGATGATTATTTTTTAGAAAAATATTTTCAGATTTCCCAGTATACAGAGGCAGTAAATAAATTAGGAAAACTAGAGCAGGATGAATGCTTTGGTTATGTGCCATTATTGGGATTAGGTGGTAGCGAAAAGGTTGATAATTTGAAGAAAGTAAAAATTAGAGAACATATTGAATTAATATCACAAATGGTAGGGAAAGTAGGTATATAAAATATCCTCAACAGGTATTTCAAGATTTCGGATTGCGTGCAGTGTTATGAAAATGTGGAAAAGAAAGTGAAAGAACAGAAGATAGACTGGCATTTTGTTCTTGATGCAGCAGGGCTTATTCCGGGAATAGGGGCAGCTTTTGACGGAGCGAATACAGCATGGTATGCAGCAGAGGGAGACTGGAGTAACGCATTGCTGTCTGGGATGGCATTTGCTCCGGGGATTGGGAGTACTGGAAAATATGACGTTTGAAGAGATAAAAAAAGTTTTTTTTATATAGGATGGTTCATTATTTGCAATGGCAAGAGAAGAAAAAGAAGCCTATGAAAGTTATAAATTGTTAAACATTTCTGAGGAAATGCTAGAAAAATGGCGACAAGAATTGTTTCTTAACTTGTGGGAACAGTTGAAAGAAAATGGGTCAAGTGATTTGTTTAATAGAATGTACAATCTTTCGGAAAGTAGACATAATAGAGAAAACTTATTGATTTTGAAAGAGGCATTACATAAGGTAAATTATACAGATTTAAAAGTAAATGCCTGTATTTCTGAAACTGTGCTTGGAAGAAAAGATTTATCAGAAAGGAGTGGTATGATTTTTTGGGCATATGATTTAGGTGAACAAGAAATCGTAAAGGAACTGTTACAGTTTGTTTGTGGATTGTTAATGGTTCAAACATCTGATGAAAATATAAAGCATAGATTGGAAAGAATTATAAAGAAATATAATTTGATTTGTTCTAAGATAAATTGCTCAACTTTTTCAATTTAACAACTCGCTGGGGTTCTGGTGGTGGAACACAGTATGATTTAATCGGACAAAGAATTGGTAATTTTATGAATGAATGATTTTTGGAGAGTAATTAAATGTATCAATACGAGAAGAATCATATTGAAATTAATAATGGCAGTTATGACTTTGAATTTGATATTCGTACCGTAATTCAATATAAAGAAACTTATGTAGTATTGCTCGCAATCCCATTTAAAAGAACAGAGATTAATAACATTTATTGTTTAGATGCTGATGCGAAATTAATTTGGCAGGCAGAGGATTTGTCTGTTCGATACCCAGAATTGAAAACGCTTTTACCTTATGAACAAATGGGAATAAAGAATGATATTATTTTCGCTTCAGATTTTTATGGACGAAATTACAAAATAAATGTTAATAATGGGAAGATTGAGGGAGTTGAGACTGTTAAGTAATTACAAGCAATTTTTTCAGGACATCGGCAGAACGGCTGCTTTGTATTTCTGGGAGAATTATCCCTCTCTGGGCTTCCAAGGCTTGAATGCACTCTAGGAAAAGGTGATGATAAGCTCTCAAAACAAGGAAACAAAAGGCAGTTGGCAAGGGGCAGGACCAAGCCGCAGGCATTAGTAAAAAGTGAAAGAGGGATATAATCAGTCAAATTTGTAAAAGAGTAGTCAGGAGGCATTATGAAGTTTAAGGAATATGATGTAGTTCGGATTATGAGAGATTGTGAAGAAGGTGTAAAAAAAGGTGAAATCGGTGCCATACTTATGGCATTTAAGGAGCCACGAGAAGCATATGAAGTCGAAATACTAGATGAAGATGGAAATCCCAAAGCACAGTGTACTTTGCTGCCGGATGAGTTAGAAATGGTGACAATTTAAAGTACAATTTTTTAATAAAAACTGGTCTAAAGATGAAGTTGTAAATGATACACAAGTGTGATACAACAAATAGGGGGCATATATGTTTCAGTTAGATTATAGAATAGTGCATAGCGAATATGACGATTTTATAGGACAAAATGGATTTTTGCAAATTAAGTGTAATGCGTGTAAGTATGGTGAGCTATATCCTAAAGAGCTGGAAATGATGATGGATAAAGTTTCATTATACGATTGGTTTGAAAGATTGATAAGAGTTATGAAAAATTTAATGACAAAGGATTATGTTGCACTTAGTGATGTAGAATCATATAATACCTGGATTGAGTTTCGCAGAAAAAATCAAGAAGTAGTAATAAGTATTGTAAAGGCAGAAAAAAAACAGGGTTCTCAGGATATTGAGTTTAATTTAAGGAATCCCATTGCTGGAGAATGGACGAATCAAGTGGTTAGTTACAGTGAATTAAAAACTGAGATAATTGAAAAAGCAAGTCAATATATAGAATTAATTACTGCCGGTAATGCGGAAAATCAGGAGATTGTCAAAATAAAAGAGAAGCTTGAAATGCTGGATAAATAAGGAGAACATTTTTATGAGAAAAATTCTTGTGACAGGCGGAACGGTATTTGTCAGCAAATATGTGGCGGAGTACTATGCCGGGCGCGGCGATGAGGTGTATGTGCTGAACCGGAATACGAAAAAACAGCCGGAGAATACCACACTGATTGAGGGAGACAGGAGGCAGCTTGGGGACAAGCTGAAAGATTATCGGTTTGACGTGGTGCTTGACATTACAGCGTATACGGGAGAGGATATTTGCGCCCTCTGCGAGGCGTTAGGGGATTTCGGTGATTACATTATGATAAGCTCAAGCGCTGTCTATCCGGAAACACTGCCTCAGCCCTTTACAGAGGATATGGCTGTGGGAGCAAACCGCTTCTGGGGAGCTTACGGCACGGATAAAATCGCTGCGGAGCAGGAACTGTTGAAAAGAGTTCCGGAGGCGTATATTCTGCGCCCGCCTTATTTATACGGTCCCATGAATGATGTATACCGCGAGGCGTTTGTCTTTGACTGCGCCATGGCAAAACGGGAATTCTATCTTCCGGGGGAGGGAGAGCTGCCGCTGCAGTTTTTTCATGTGGAGGATTTGTGCCGTTTTATGGACTGTATTCTGGAGAAAAAGCCGTCACAGCATATTTTTAATGTGGGAAATCTGGCGTGCGTCAGTGTCCGGGAGTGGGTGCAAATGTGCTATGAAACGGTGGGAGAGCCCTGCCGGATGCATCCGGTTCATGAAGAAATCAATCCGCGGAAGTATTTCAGCTTTTACGATTATGCCTATCAGTTAGACGTGTCAAAACAGGCAGAGCTGCTGCCGGATACAAAGCCTTTGGAGGAAGGGCTGAAGGAGGCGTATGCCTGGTATCTGGAACACCCGCAGGAGGTTGAAAAACGGGATTATATAGGGTATATCGACGCTCATTTCAGAGAAGAAATTTAAGGAACATTCATTGGAAAAGTAGACAATTAAGCGTATTACACTAAAAAGGGTATCCATATTGGATACCCTTTTTATTAAAGAAAGAGCGCGAGACGGGACTCGAACCCGCGGCCCCGACCTTGGCAAGGTCGTGCTCCACCAACTGAGCCACTCGCGCATAAAAAATATGTAATTAAAATCTATCTGCTTGAGATAGAAGAGCGCGAGACGGGACTCGAACCCGCGGCCCCGACCTTGGCAAGGTCGTGCTCCACCAACTGAGCCACTCGCGCTTAGTAAATTGTGTTGTATCTGTCAGACACATTTAGCATTATAATATGGGGAAATCATTTTGTCAACTATTTTTTTGAAAAAAATAAATAGGTAATTAGTAACAGAAAAAAGATTTACATTTTGTTTTGGAATTAGTATAATGAAAAAATGGAAAGGCAGATTCTATGAAAAGGATATATCATATAGTTAGACAAATATTAAGCGGCAAACGTGCGATTAATAATAATATAAAATACCTGCTGGTATGTTCAGGAGTGGCACTGGTGCATCTTTGTTTTACAATTTCTTTTGCGGCTGCGCATTTTGTGCCTCTTGCTATTTATAACATAGCGTCAACGGCATTTTACTTTTTTCATGCCACGGTGACAAACAGAAAAAAGCAGTATATGTTTATTTACATATCGGCAGTGACGGAGGTATTGTTTCATTCCAGCTTAGCGACGCTTTTGCTTGGATGGGACTGGGGATTTATGATTTTTACGATTGTAATAATACCCATTGCCTTTTATCTGGCGTACACCCTTCCAAATCATGAGGGAGGCATTGTTTCTCCGTTAGTGTGTTCTACCGTGGTGTTTTTGTGTTTTAATCTGGTGCATGTAATATGCCGTCATACCACCCCGTATTATGAGGGAAAATATCCGGCGAACATGGAGATTGTATTTTATTATTTCAATACCATGGTGGCTTTTTTGATTTTAGTGTTTTTTTCTATTCTTTTCGCATTGGAAATCCGTTATATGCAGCGGAGGTTAGAGCAGGAGAATTATACGCTAGAGGAGGTTGCCAAAACCGACCCTCTGACCCATCTGTTAAACAGACGCAGCATGAACGGCTATATGGACCAGGTGGTGAAGCTGCGGAAAACTTTCTGCCTGATGATGGCGGATATTGATGACTTTAAGAAGATTAACGATACCTACGGGCACGACTGCGGGGACGAGGTACTCATCGCGGTTTCGGATATTATTTCCCATTGCGTGAGGGAAGATGACTATGTCTGCCGATGGGGCGGGGAAGAAATTCTGATACTTGTGAGGACGGATTCGGAATTAGCGGTGCAGGTGGCGGAACGGATACGCCAGCAGATAGCGTCAAAGGTGATTACCAGGAAAGGAAAAGAGGTAAGGGTTACCATAACGATAGGGGTGTCCCAATACAAGACCGGTATGAGCATTCAGTCCATGATAGAAGAGGCGGACCAGAACCTGTATAAGGGCAAGAATAATGGGAAAAACCAGGTAATCGTATAGTTTGAGTTCCCTCAAATGTTGTACGGCATGAGCAGGAATAATGAGAAAATCAGATTATCGTATCGCTGTCTCCGCAAATTCTTTTTACGGAGTTGTCATGTTATGGAAAATCCTTCATACAATATAACAATCAGTATTTGGAGGCATAATGTGAGTGCGAAAACAAAGATAGTGGTCCTTCATATGAAAGAATTGATTTACACGGCAATATTCGTGGGGCTTGGCATATTGCTTATCATTCTGCTGTTGTTTATGTTTCTGCCGAAGGAAGAAGAGGGGGAGTCGGTACCCACTGCAAATTATGTGGCGGGAGTGTATTCTTCGTCCATTATGTTTAATGACAATACCGTGGATGTGCAGGTGATAGTGGATGAAAACCGTATCAATTCCATTTCGTTGGTGAATTTAGACGACACAGTAACCACCATGTATCCGCTGATGGAGCCGGCGGTGGAGAGTATCAGCAAACAGGTGATTGAGAAGCAGTCCACAGAGGGAATTACATATAACAGTGAAAATCAGTATACGTCGATTGTGATTTTAAATGCCATTGAAAACGCCCTCTCAAAGGCGCAGGCGGGACAGACAGAGGAATAAAAAAGTTCGGAGAAAATCTCCGAACTTTTTTATTCGTTGTCTAAAGTGTCTACATAATCGTTGATGGCGTCCAAATCCGCATAGATGGTTTCCATAGGTTTGTTGTTTTCGTAAGTCCTGTAAGCGGAATAACCTGCCCAGCCCACAATGGCAATGGCTACTGCCCATCCGCAGATGATGGCTGCAATGCGCTTTCTTTTTTCCTGCGCCATGATTTTTTTCCGGTTTGCTTTTTCCTGTTTATAACGCTCTACTTTTGCCTGACTCATAAAATTCTCCTTTTTCTGTACCCGGACATCATGCCCGCAGTTTAACGGCTCCGGGGCGCTGACATCGGAATACAGCTTATGTATCAAGTATTGTTTTCCTGCATGGAAATATAAAATTAATATAGCGTATTTGTGTGGAAAAAGCAAGTGTTATGCCTTGTCATTTCCCGGAAAATTCGGTACAATGAATACTTAGCGGATAAAGCTGCATAAGCAGGAGGTTGGGAAAACAGCATTTTCCTGCAGCGATTTTTATTAGGAAAAGACAGTTTTACTGGGAAAAGAGGGAAAACATGAGCCTTGCAGACAAGATTTTTGTAGATATGTGTAAAGATATTCTGGAAAACGGCACCAGCACCGAGGGGGAAAAGGTACGCCCCCACTGGGAGGACGGCAGCAGCGCCTACACCATCAAAAAATTCGGTGTGGTGAACCGCTATGACCTTTCCAAAGAGTTTCCGGCGATTACCCTGAGAAAAACCGCCATCAAAACCTGTACCGAGGAGCTGCTGTGGATTTGGCAGCGGAAATCCAATAACATTCACGATTTAAACAGTACCATCTGGGACGAGTGGGCGGATGAAAACGGCTCCATCGGAAAGGCGTACGGCTATCAGATGGGCGTGAAGCACCAGTATAAAGAGGGCATGATGGATCAGGTGGACCGGGTGATTTACGATTTGAAAAACAATCCCTTCAGCCGCCGGATTATGACGAATATTTACGTCCATCAGGATTTGCATGAAATGAATTTATATCCCTGTGCCTACAGCATGACCTTTAATGTCACAAGCCGTCCGGGGGAGGATAAGCTGACGCTGAACGCTATTTTAAACCAGCGTTCCAATGATGTGCTGACGGCAAATAACTGGAACGTCTGCCAGTATGCCATGCTGGTGCACATGTTAGCCCAAGTTTGCGATATGAAGGTGGGTGAGCTGGTGCATGTCATTGCGGACGCCCATATTTATGACCGCCATGTGCCGATTATCAAAGAAATGATACAGAGAGAGCAGCACCCGGCGCCGAAGGTGACGTTAAACCCGGATATCAAAGATTTCTATCAGTTTACCACCAAGGATATTACGGTGGAGGATTATGTCACCGGGGAGCAGATAAAAAATATTCCCGTCGCAGTTTAATGTGGAGGCATTTAGAAAGAGTGGAGAAACGGAATGAAACTGAGGGAGGAATATACCTGTCCGCTGGAATTGGTGCATGATATGATAAAGGGAAAATGGAAACCTATTATTTTATGGAGACTGCGGTTAGGCGCTACTTCCCTGTCGAAGTTAGAACGGGACATTGAGGGTATCACACAAAAAATGCTGTTGGAGCAGTTGAAAGAATTAATGGAGTATGGTTTTGTGGAAAAGAAAACCTATGAGGGATATCCTCTCCATGTAGAATATTTTCTGACCGATAAAATGGGAATGGAAATGTTAGAAGCTTTGAAAATCATGCAGCATATCGGAATAGAATATTTGATGGAAAATGGAATGGAGCATATATTGATAGAAAAAGGAATTTTACCGGAATGATACCCACAAAAAAGTAAGTAATTTACTTTTTAGCCGGCTTCATTAAAATCATTCTTATCACGGCTTGCGGTTTAGGAGATATGGAGCAGAACCGGAAGCGTGAAAAGTGAGAGAACAGAACATTTGTTGTGCGTAGAAGGAGGATAAGAATGAGAGTGACAAGCAGCGGAGTAGAAAACGGAGTAATTTTAGACAGATTTGGAGGAAGGGGAACGGAATTTAATGAAAATCAGATTCCGACCCGTTCTCTGCCCTTTCAGGTGTGGGAGGCGCCGGAACATACAAAATCCTTTGCCCTGGTATTAGAGGACAAGGATGCTTACCCTGTTACCGGAGGATTTGTATGGATACATTGGCTGGCAGCCGATATCACCCGATGGGAGCTGTTGGAAAATGAAAGCCGGACAGCGAAAGATTTTGTACAGGGGGCAAACAGCTGGATGAGTAGTCAGGGCGGGGAACAGTCAAGGGAGCTTTCTTCTTTTTACGGAGGAATGACACCGCCGGATAAAGACCATTTGTATGAACTTCATGTATTTGCCCTGGATACCATTTTGGGGCTGTCCCAGGGTTTTTACCTGAATGAGCTGTATCATGCCATGGAGAATCACATTTTAGACAGCTTCACCTTAAAGGGCATTTATAAAAAACTATAGTTTATAAATAAAGTAGGAGAGAAAACCATGAATTTAATCGTAGCAGTAGATAAAAACTGGGCAATCGGTAAGGACAACGAGCTTTTAGTGCGGATTCCCGCGGACCAGAAATTTTTCCGGGAAACCACCACGGGAAAGGTGGTTGTGATGGGAAGAAAGACGTTAGAGAGCTTTCCAAACGGGCTGCCTCTAAAAAAGCGGACGAACATTGTGCTGACCCACGATGAAAATTACAAAGTTCCCGACGCCATTATCGTGCACACCATGGAGGAGCTTCACGAGGAATTAAAAAAATATAACAGCGAAGATATCTATGTCATCGGCGGCGAGACGATTTACCGCCAGCTGTTAGACGAGTGCGACGTGGCGCATGTGACAAAGATTGACTATGCCTTTGACGCGGACACCTATTTCCCGAATTTAGACGAGAAGCCGGAGTGGGAGATTACGGCGGACAGCGAGGAACAGACTTATTTTGATTTGGAATACTATTTCTACAAATATGAGAAAAAGAAAGCCGTGCAGTAAGAATGGAAAACTTTATTTTCAGCATTAATGTCACTTTTCCCATCTTTTTGGTCATGGTGATAGGTTATGTGTTAAAACAGATTGGAATGCTAAACGATAACTTCGTGACGGTGGCAAACAAATTCAATTTCAAAGTGACGCTGCCCTTCATGCTGTTCCGGGACATTTCCAGCGTGAATATCAGGGAGGTATTTGATTTAAAATATGTGCTGTTCTGCGCATTGGTCAGTACCCTCTGTTTCTGGCTTATCTGGGGCGGCGTAAAGCTCTTTGTGAAGGACAAAAGCATCCGGGGCGCATTTGTGCAGGCGTCTTTCCGCAGCAGCGCGGCGGTGATGGGGCTTGCCTTTATCCAGAATATGTACGGTTCCTCCGCCATGGGACCGTTGATGATTGTGGGGGCGGTGCCTCTTTACAATATTTTTTCCGTCATTGTGCTGACCTTTGAGGGCGGACATGCGGGAGAGGAAAACGGAAAGCAGAAAATCAAGGAAGCCTGCGTCAACATTGCGAAAAATCCCATCATCCTCGGCATTTTAGCCGGGCTTATTGTGGCGCTTCTGGGAATTGATTTTCCGGTCATCATTGATAAGACGGTAAACAGCGTGGCGCAGATGGCAACGCCCCTCGCCTTAATTACCATCGGGGCGGGCTTTGAAGGGCGGAAGGCTCTGGCAAAAATCAAGCCTACCATAGCCGCCTCCCTGATAAAATTAGTGGTTCAGCCCTTGGTATTTCTTCCGGTGGCGGCGTGGATGGGCTTTACCGGAGAGAAAATGATTGCGATTTTGATTATGCTGGCGTCACCCACCACTCCAAGCTGCTATATTATGGCAAAAAGCATGGACAACGACGGCGTGCTGACGGCAAGCGTTATTGTGACTACCACGCTGCTGGCGGCATTTACCCTGACAGGCTGGATTTTCATTTTAAAGACGGTAGGACTTATTGGCTAAAGGCAGGTTGATATTTTTTACCGTGACATTGATTTTTCTTTGCAAGGGATTGCATTTTTTGAAAAGATATTATATAGTAGGAAAAATAAATTTCAGGAAAGCATGTTTCATGCAATAAACGATAAGGAGGACGATATGGATATTACAGGCAGAAAACTTTTTGTAAAGGCTTTGCAGGAAGAAGGCGTGGATACCGTTTTTGGTTATCCCGGCGGGACTGTGACAGACCTTTTTGACGAATTATACAAACAGGATGGTATCGACGTCGTCTTACCGAGACATGAGCAGGGACTCATTCACGAGGCGGAGGGCTATGCAAAATCCACCGGGAAAGTGGGAGTCTGCTTAGTGACCAGCGGACCGGGAGCTACCAACATTATCACAGGTCTTGCGGACGCCCATTACGATAACATTCCGCTGGTTTGTTTCACCGGGCAGGTGCCCTTGTCTCTCATTGGAAATGACGCTTTTCAGGAGGTGGACATTGTGGGAATGACCCGCAGCATCACCAAGTACGGCGTTACCGTCCGCAGAAGAGAGGATTTAGGGCGCATTATTAAAATGGCATTTTACATTGCCTCCACCGGAAAACCGGGTCCGGTGCTCATTGATATTCCAAAGGATATCCAGACGGCGTCAGGTCCGGCGGAGTACCCCTCCAGTGTGCAGATACGGGGATATAAGCCCAATGACAGCGTACATATCGGTCAGTTAAAGAAGGCTTATAAGCTGCTTCGGAGTGCGAAGAAGCCGTTAATTCTGGCGGGAGGCGGTATCAATATTGCCAGAGCCAATGAAAAGCTGCAGCAGTTTGTGGAAAAGACACAGGTGCCCGTGGTTACTACGGTGATGGGAAAAGGAGCGATTCCCACCGGGCACAGCCTTTATGTGGGAAATTCCGGTATGCACGGTAAATATGCGGCAAATAAAGCGGTCAGCGAATGCGACGTGCTGTTTTCCATCGGAACCCGTTTTAATGACCGTATTACCGGAGATTTGAATGAATTTGCCCCGAAGGCGAAAATCGTCCATATTGATGTGGACACGGCTTCCATTTCACGAAACGTCGTGGTGGATGTGCCCGTGGTTTCCGACGCAAATCTTGCCTTAGAGCGGCTGTTAGACTGGGCGGAGACAAAGGATACTGTGGCATGGCAGGAGGAAATTGCCGCCTGGGAGAAGGAGTACCCCTTGGAGATGCACCGGGAACACGGCATGACGCCTCAGATGGTGTTTGAGCATGTAAACCGCACCTTTGGGGACGCTATCTATGTGACGGACGTAGGGCAGCATCAGATGTGGGCGACCCAGTATCTGGAATTAGATTCCTGGCACCAGCTGATTACCTCCGGCGGACTTGGAACCATGGGATTTGGTTTCCCGGCTGCCATCGGCGCTAAAATCGGCAATCCAAACAGGGAGGTAGTCTGCTTTTCCGGCGACGGCGGTATGCAGATGAACATTCAGGAGATGGCAACAGCAGTGGTGCAGGGAGCGCCGGTGATTGTCTGCCTTTTTAATAACTATTATCTTGGCATGGTGCGCCAGATGCAGCAGCTTTTTTATGGAAAACGCTATGAGGCGACCTGCCTGCGGAGAAGAAAAACCTGTCCTGCAAACTGCAAAGGACCAAACGAGGCATGTCCGCCCTACACCCCTGACTTTGTAGCCCTTGCAGAAAGCTACGGCGCCCACGGAATCCGGGTGGAGCGGGAAGAGGATATCCAGAAAGCCCTCGATACGGCGAGAACCTACAAAGATGCGCCGACCATCATCGAGTTTATGATTTCCAGCGATGAAATCGTACTCCCCATGGTAAAAAGCGGAAATCCCATGAGTGAGATGATTTTGAAATAAATGAGCCGTGCCCGCAGTGGCGGAGAGATAATTTCAAGCTCGCTTGGAAAATTGGCTCTCTGACACTGCGGATAGGGCGAATGCCCCAAGCGAGACGGAGCAAAGCGAAGTCGAGCTTGAGCACGGCGAAAATGAATTAGAAAGGAGCCAGCGATGAAAAACAGGTGGATTGCATTATATGTAGAAAACCAGGTGGGCGTCTTAGCCAAGGTTTCCGGTCTTTTTTCCGGGAAATCCTATAACCTGCAGAGCCTTACCGTAGGCACCACGGAGGACGAGACGGTGTCCCGTATGACGATTTGCGTTACCAGCGACGACATCACCTTTGAACAGATAAAAAAACAGTTAAACCGCATGGTGGAGGTTATCAAAGTCATTGATTTGACGGATGTGCCGCTGCATATGAAGGAGATTTTATTTGCCAAGGTGCTGCGGATTAATGCGGCGGAAAAAGCAGAGGTATTCCAGATTGCACAGGTATTTAACGTGCAGGTGGCGGATATCGGAAATGACAGCGTATTGTTAGAGTGCAAGCTGACAGAGCGGCGCAACAACGAGCTGATTGCCCTGCTGAAATCAAAATTCCAGCGCATTGAAGTGGTGCGGGGCGGGGCAGTTGCCATTGAGTCCATCAGTACTTCCTGCCGATAGGATAGAAAGAAATATTCAGGTGAAAAAGGAGAATTTCCTCAAATGCTGGGGAAATTCTCCTTTTTAGATTCTCTTATTTAAAAAGGCAATAATTTTTTCCACATGCATGGGCGTTCCCTGAATTTTCTGTACCTTTAAGCGGTTTTCCTCGCTAAAGCCCACCAGAATATCATGGTTTGCCTCCGCAAGGTAGTCGATGATACCGTCGATATCCGACTTGATATTTTTCGGGCACTGGATATACAGGTGCTTGTTGGCGCTGATATGCAGTGTGTAGGAAATGCTGAAATGATACCAGAAAAATTTATGCAGGGTGGAATACTTGTAAATCCAGATAATTTCATTGATGGGGATAATGGCATTTCCGTAAACGGAGGTTTCAATGAAAAAATGCTCTGTGATAAACATGTCCTCCGTGGCAAGCTGGGGCAGAGTGGCAAGCTCTTCCTCCGCCTGTTCTAAAAGCTTTTTCGGGTTCCCGAACAGCGCTAAATCCTGGCAGGCAGGAGAGAACGTGGGGAAGAAAATATAGAGGGCGGAGAGTATGACGCACAAAAGCGCATAGCCTCCGGTGGCAAAAATCGCCGCAAACATAAGGTAATTTCCGATTTTGTGAAATCCCGGCTCGCTGATATAATAGCGGGAAACCTTATTGCGGATTCCGTTTTCCGTCCAGTTTAAATCTGCGGAGAGGTTGGTTAAAAGCGTGTCATAGCTTTCTCCGCCGTTGATGATTTTCCCCTGAATGGAAACCTCGTCGATGGAGGGAAGCCCCTCTTCGCTGGTGCTTGGGGAAAGCAGCACGATAATGCATTCCCCGGCGCGGGTGGTATAGTAAAAATATCCGGTGGTCTGTCCCAACAGTGTGGTGGTGTAGCCGGAAAATTTCAAATCCTTTAAGGTGGTGCTGACATATTCCGTGTTGCTGCGGTAAGCTGTCTCTAAGGACTCCTTCTGAGAAAGGCGGGCAGGGGAAAGCAGCACGGAAAGGGAGAGGGCGTACCACAGCGCCAGCAAAAGAATCAGGTAGGCAATGGGGGCGAATAGCCTGCGCTTATAAAAGGCTTTGATGTTTTTTGAGATATAATGGTCGTAATTTTCGGGCATGTGATACTCCTGGTTTTTTATGTATTGGGGTGATTCGAGGGGCAAAAGGGGGCTGGGATTATGGTCAGCCCCCTTTTTTGACGCTCGAATCTTTTGGTTACATATAAAATGAATAATAATAGTATACGTGTTTGCCGGAAAATAATCAAGATGGTCTTAATTTCTTGATTTTCTGTCTGAAAATTGATAGTATAACAATGTTAATAATAGGAAGAATGTCATTGGCAGGAAAGTGAGAAGAACGTGGAGGCGTACAGTAGTTTTGCGGAGGTTTATGACTTGTTTATGGACAATGTTCCTTATGAGGAATGGTGCGTTTATATTACGGGTCTGTTAAAGGAATATGGAATAGAGGACGGGCTGCTTTTGGATTTGGGCTGTGGAACGGGAAAACTGACACGGCTGTTGAGAGAGGCGGGCTTTGACATGATTGGGGTGGATAACTCGGAGGAAATGTTAGAGATTGCCAGAGAGGCGGATTTTGAAGAGGGGCTGTTTGAGGAAGAACTGTACGGCGCCGGAACGGATACGTTAGAGGAGCCTGGCGGCGGAGCGGGGGAGGAACTGCCGGAGGAAGCCCCCGGAGGAAATGCCCCGATTTTGTATCTGCTTCAGGATATGCGGGAGTTTGAGCTTTATGGTACGGTGCGGGGAGTGGTGAGTATCTGCGACTCGATGAATTATATCCTGCAGGAAGAGGAAATGCTGCAAGTGTTCCGTCTTGTGAATAATTATTTAGACCCAGGAGGAATTTTTATTTTTGATTTGAACACCTTATATAAATACAGGGAACTTTTGGGAGAGAATACCATCAGCGAGAACCGGGAAGAGGGCAGCTTTATCTGGGAAAACTATTTTGATGAGGAAAGCGGTATCAATGAATATGATTTGACGCTGTTTATCCGGGAAAAGGACGGGTTGTACCGGAGATACCAGGAGACGCATTACCAGAAGGCTTATGAGTTAAAGACAGTGAAAGGGCTGTTAGAGGAAGCCGGAATGGAGTTTGTGGCTGCCTATGATGCCTTTACAAGAGAACCGGTGAAAGAGGACAGCGAGCGGATTTATGTGATAGCCAGAGAGCAGGGAAAGGAAGGAAAATAATGAGTGATTATATTGTAAGAGCGACAGCGGCGGACAGCCAGATAAGGGCGTTTGCCATTACTTCAAGGGAGATGGTGGAAGAGGCGAGGCGCGACCACGGCACCAGCCCTGTGATTACGGCGGCATTGGGAAGGCTTCTCTCCGGCGCCGCCATGATGGGAACCATGATGAAGGGGGAAAAAGACCTTCTGACGGTGCAGATACAGTGCAGCGGTCCGGCGAAGGGACTGACGGTGACGGCAAATTCCAAAGGGGAGGTCAAGGGATTTCCTATGGCAGCCGATGTGGAACTGCCGCCAAACGCCCAGGGAAAATTAGATGTGGGCGGCGCCTTAGGGCTTGGCGTGATGAGCGTCATTAAGGATATGGGCTTAAAGGAGCCTTATGTGGGGCAGATTGCCTTACAGACCGGAGAGATTGCAGAGGATTTGACCTATTATTTTGCCACCTCTGAGCAGATACCCTCCGCAGTGGGACTTGGTGTGCTGGTGGATAAGGATTTATCCGTAAAGCAGGCGGGAGGATTTATTATTCAGCTGATGCCGTTTACCAGCGACGAGGTGGTGGAAAAGTTAGAGAAGAAAATCACGGAGATTGCCTCTGTGACGGAGATGTTGGAGGCTGGAAAAACGCCGGAGCTGATTTTAGAGGAAATTTTAGGGGAGTTCGGGGTAGAGATTACCGATAAGATTCCCACGGCGTTCCGGTGCGACTGCTCGAAGGAAAAGGTGTCACGGGCCATTGCCACTTTGAGTAAAAAGGATTTGGACGATATTATCGGGGACGGCGAATCGATAGAGGTGAAATGCCAGTTCTGCAATAAAGCTTATGAGTTTACGGTAGATGAATTAAAAGAGATGCGGGCTGGAAAATAAAGTCAGCGGGAAATGCTGTTTTGCGTGAAAATGAAGATAACGGGAAATACCGTTTTATGTGAAAATGAAGATAACGGGAAATGCCGTTTTATGTGAAAATGAAGATAACGGGAAATGCCGTTTTGTGTGGAGGATTCAATGGAACAGGGATTTGTAAAGGCTGCGGCGGTAACGCCGAAAATTAGGGTTGCCGACACAAAATACAACGGAAAACTGATTTGTGATTTGATGAAAAATGCGGCGGAGTGCGGGGCGAAAATCATTGTGTTTCCGGAGCTCTGCATCACCGGATATACCTGCGGGGACTTATTTTTGCAGGAAAAACTGCTTAGAGAGGCAAGGGAAGAGCTTCTTTCCATTGCGGCTTCCACGGCAGGGCTTGACGCCATTGTCTTTGTGGGGCTGCCCTTAGCCCACAGGGGAAAATTATATAACGTGGCGGCAGCCTTGTGCGGGGGAGAGGTGCTCGGCATTGTACCGAAAACCTATCTGCCAAATTACAATGAATTTTATGAGGCGCGCCATTTCACCAGAGGAATGAAGGAAGTGGTGGAAATGCAGCTTGAATGGGACAGGACAGTTCCCTTTGGCACCAGCCAGATATTTACCTGTGCAGCCATGCCGGAGCTGAAAATCGCCGTGGAAATCTGCGAGGATTTGTGGACGCCGGAGCCGCCGAGTATCCGCCATGCAAAAAACGGAGCCAGCGTGATTGTCAACCTCTCCGCCTCCAATGAGATTACCGGAAAATCCGCTTACCGCAGGGAACTGGTGAAAAGCCAGTCGGCGCGGCTGCTCTGCGGCTACATTTATGCCAGTGCGGGAGACGGGGAATCCACCCAGGACGTGGTATACAGCGGACATAACCTGATAGCGGAAAACGGCGTTATTTTAAAGGAGTCCAAAGAATTTACAGGCGAGACCATTTATTCGGAAATCGACGTGCAGCGGTTAGACAGCGAGAGACGGCGCATGACCACCTTTGAACCGGAGTGGAAGGATTATAAAGAGACAGAGTTTTCCTTAAAAATAGAAGAGACGGAGCTTTCACGTCAGATTCAGGCAATGCCCTTCGTTCCCTCCGGAAAAACGGACCGTGATATGCGCTGTGAGGAAATCCTCGCGATTCAGGCAAACGGGTTAAAGAAGCGGTTAGAGCACACCAACTGTAAAACGGCGGTGGTGGGGATTTCCGGCGGACTGGATTCCACCCTTGCGCTGCTGGTAACGGTGCGTGCCTTTGATTTGCTGGGAATGGACCACAGGCAGATTAAGGCGGTTACTATGCCGGGCTTTGGAACCACGGACCGCACCTATGACAATGCGGTGAAACTGATTCACAGTTTACAGGCGGATTTTATGGAAGTGGATATCAAGGAGGCGGTAAATATTCATTTTCGGGATATCGGACAGAACCCGGAATGCCATGATGTGACCTATGAAAACGGGCAGGCAAGAGAGCGCACTCAGATTTTGATGGATATTGCCAACAAATCCGGCGGTATGGTCATCGGAACCGGAGATTTGTCGGAACTGGCATTAGGCTGGGCGACCTACAACGGCGACCATATGTCCATGTATGCGGTAAATGCGTCCGTGCCGAAAACCCTGGTGCGCCATCTGGTAAAATATTATGCGGATACCTGTCAGGACAAGGAGTTGGAGCAGGTGTTGCTTGATGTGTTAGACACCCCGGTTTCTCCGGAGCTGCTTCCGCCGGAGGAAGGGCAGATTTCCCAGAAAACCGAGGATTTGGTGGGACCCTACGAGCTGCATGATTTTTATTTATACAACATGCTGCGCCTGGGATTTTCCCCGGCAAAGGTGTACCGGCTGGCAAAGCTGGCTTTTGACGGAGTGTATGACGAAGAGACGATTTTAAAATGGTTAAAAACCTTTTACCGCAGATTTTTTGCCCAGCAGTTTAAGCGTTCCTGCCTGCCGGACGGTCCGAAGGTGGGAAGCGTGGCGGTGTCTCCGAGAGGCGATTTGAGAATGCCGTCGGATGCCTGCGGAGAAATCTGGTTAGCGGAGCTGGAAAAATTAGGGAGGTAGTAATGCAGTATCGTAAAAATAAAAAAGGGAATGATATTTCTGTATTAGGCTATGGCTGTATGCGTTTTACCAAAAAGGGCGGCAGCATTGACATTGACAAGGCGGAAAAAGAAGTGATGGCAGCTATTGAGGCTGGCGTAAATTATCTGGATACAGCGTATGTTTATCCGGGAAGCGAGGCGGCAGTGGGAGAAATTCTGCACAGAAACCAGTGCAGGGAAAAGATTTATCTTGCCACCAAGCTGCCCCATTATCTGATAAAATCCATGGAGGGCGTGGAAAAAATGTTTCAGGAGGAATTAAAGCGCCTGAAAACAACTTATATTGACTATTATCTCATGCACATGCTGACAGATATTCCCACCTGGGAGCGGTTAAAGCAGATGGGAATGGTGGAATGGATTGAGAAAAAACTTGCCTCCGGCGAGATTCGGAATATCGGTTTTTCCTATCATGGAAATTCTGATATGTTTAAACAGCTGGTGGACGCCTACGACTGGGATTTTTGCCAGATTCAGTACAACTACATGGACGAACATTCCCAGGCAGGGGTGGAAGGGTTAAAATACGCCAATCAAAAAGGGCTTCCGGTGATTATCATGGAGCCGCTTCGGGGCGGACGTCTGGTGAATCTGCTGCCGGAGAGCGCCAAGGAGCTGTTCCGTAAAGATGAAAAACACCGCACCCCTGCAGAGCTGGCGCTAAAATGGCTTTACAACCAGCCGGAGGTGACCTGCGTGCTTTCCGGCATGAATTCCATGGAGATGGTGGAACAGAATGTAAAGACGGCGTCAGAGTCCCCGGCGGGCTGTATGACGGAAGATGATTTTGCCCTTGTGGAACAGGTGAAAAGGGAAATTGAAAAAAGCGTGAAGGTGGGCTGTACCGGATGCAGCTATTGTATGCCCTGCCCGAAGGGCGTAGATATTCCGGGAACCTTCCGCTGTTATAATGCCATGTATTCGGAGGGAAAAAGCTCCGGGCGGAAAGACTATTTACAGTGCACGGCTTTTCGGAAGGACACCAGCAGCGCTTCCCAGTGTATCGGCTGTGGAAAATGTGAGAGCCACTGTCCGCAGCATATTGAAATCCGTAAAGAATTAAAAAATGCCGCAAGGGAGTTAGAGACAGTTCCCTATAAGGTGGTGAAGTCTGCTATTCAGATTTTTAAATTGTGGTAGGAAGTTCTTCGCATGGAAAGAGAGAATATGAGGATAGACAAAAATTTTGTTTTAAAAGGAAATATTGGTTTTTCAAGTGAGGATAAGACCCTTTGCTGTATGCCGGATTCGTATGTGGTGTGCGCAGAGGGCATTTGTATGGGCGCATTTACCGAACTGCCGGAGAAATACCGGGATTTCTCATTATTAGACTGCGGGGACGATTTGATTATACCGGGAATGACGGATTTGCATTTGCATGCGCCCCAGTATACCTTCCGGGGACTGGGAATGGATTTGGAGCTGTTGGACTGGCTGCAGACCCACACCTTTCCCGAAGAGGCGAAATATCAGGATTTGGAATACGCAAGGAGCGCTTACCGCATGTTTGTGGAGGATTTAAAACGGAGCTTTACCACAAGAGCCTGCATTTTTGCCACGTTGCACAAGGAGGCGACCGTGGAGTTGATGAATCAACTGGAGGAAAGCGGTCTTGTCACCTGTGTGGGAAAGGTCAATATGGACAGGAACGGCGGCGGGGAGCTTTGCGAGGAAAATGCGGCGTCGTCCTTAGAAGAGACAAAGCAGTGGCTTGCCATGGTTTCAGAAAAGCATTACCGGCGCACCATGGCGATACTGACGCCGCGGTTTATTCCCTGCTGCAGTAATGAACTCATGTGTGGGCTTGCCAAATTGCAGAAAAAGCATGGTCTTAGGGTGCAGTCCCATCTTTCCGAAAATCCATCGGAGGTGGCATGGGTAAAAGAACTGGTGCCGGAGGCGGGCAGCTATGCCGAGGCTTACGATTTGTTCCATATGCTGGGAGATAAGGACTATCCCGCAGTGATGGCGCATTGCGTGTACTGCAGCGGGGAGGAAATGGATTTGATGAAACGGCGGGGCGTCTATGTGGCACACTGCCCGGAATCGAATCTGAATCTATCCTCCGGCATTGCCTCTGTCCGGAAATATTTAGAATTGGGGATTGATGTGGGAATTGGTACGGATGTGGCAGGCGGAGCGTCGCTTTCCATGGCAAGGGCTATGAGCCTGGCGGTTCAGTGTTCGAAAATGTACTGGCGGCTGGTGGATAATGAGAAAAAGCCGCTGACCTTTGCGGAGGTCTTTTATCTTGCTACCTTGGGGGGAGGCAGATATTTTGGAAAGACAGGATCCTTTTTGGAGGGGTACGCCTTTGACGCTGTGGTAGTCAGTGACGAGGCGGTAAAAAGCAGGAGAAGTCTGGCGGTGGAAGAGCGGTTGGAGCGGATGATTTATGAGGAAAAGAACTGTCGGATTGTGCGGAAGTTTGTGGATGGAAGAGAATGCTTATGAGGAAAGAAGGCTTTTATTTTTTTCGTTCTGCGTTTTTCTTTATCACTGTTAAACCAAATGTGAAACGTTTTATTTTCTTCAGCGGGTTAAGGTGGTCAAAAATGACGATTGGTGCTATACTTGCAGATATAGAAAAATACTGCTTTGGAAACTCATTGGCGATAGACATGGGGCATTCACGAATATAAAAGACATAACGTGAAAAGAATAAGCGGTAAAGAATGACGATAACAATATACGATAAGGGGGAATATTATGTCAAAGAAAACAGTAATCGTAAATGGCGTGGTGCATACGGTAGATGCGTCAGACAGCATTGCGGAAGCGCTTGTGCTGGAAGGCAACCGGATTGTTTATGTCGGCAGCAGCGAAGAAGCGAAGAAGTACATTGACAGTGAAGCGAATGTGATTGACGCACAAGGAAAATCAGTAGTTCCGGGGTTTATAGATTCTCATATACATGCAGCATCGGCGGGGACTCCTCAGGACCTCTCTGTAGATGCTTCCAAAGAGAACGGCGTATCCTGTATTGACGATATTCTTGCATTGATTCCGCCTATTCTTGCGCAGGTGAAAAAAGGGGAATGGGTGCTGGGAAACGGCTACAATGAGAAGAATCTGAAAGAAGACCGTCATCCCACCAGATGGGAATTAGACCGGGTGACGCCGGATAATCCACTGATGCTGACCCATACGAGTGGACATGTGTGCGTATGCAACTCTCTGGCACTTAAGATGGCAGGTGTTTTGGATGGCAGTGGAAATTTTCCGGAAGAGTGTGTGATTAAGGATGAAAACGGTGAGCCGACTGGTTTCCTAAAAGAAAGCGCAGCCTTTATGATGATGAAAATTGCTGCCGCGGAGCCGGCAGAAGAGGTGCTGATGAACGGAATTTCACGGTTGACCGGTTATCTGGCAAGCCTGGGCATCACGACAGTTCATGATGCGGGTTATTCGGCGGCTTCTACGTTCCGTATTTTACAGAAAACAAGAGAGGCGGGGCTGTTAAAGTGCAGATTTTATGTGATGATGTGGTCTGTTTACGGCAAGGAAGCGCAGATTGAGACCATTGAAACACAGATTAATTCAGGATTTTTTACCAATTTTGGTGATGAAATGCTGAAAAAGGGACCTCTTAAAATTATGATTGATGGTTCCAGCTCCGCCGGAACATGCGCTACGAGAGAACCGCTGAGCCACAACGGACAGATAATGCCGCCTGTATTTACACAGGAGGAAATTGATGAACTGGTTCTGAAAGGTCATAAGGCTGGATTTCAATGGACGGCGCATGCAATCGGTGACCGGGCAATCGAGATGTGCTTGAATGCCTATGAGAAAGCACAGAAAGCATATCCGCGGAAGGATGCGAGACATCGAATCGAACATTGTTCCCTCTGCCCGTCCGATTTGAGAAAGAGAATCAAAGAGTTAGGAGTGGTTCCGATTCCGAATCCTGTCTTTTTTACAGAATGGGGACAGAATTATCTGGCATATTACGGGGAGCGGACGGAGGAAATGATTCCGATGAGAAGCTTCCTTGATGAAGGAATCATCTGTCCGATTGGCTCTGATGCGCCGACAGGTCCAGGCTTTTTCAATCCGTTGAACAGTATTGCCGCAGCCATGGACAGAATGTGCTTCAAGAATCAGACTGCGCTGGGAAAAAAGGAAGCAATTACTCTTGAGGAAGCGCTGCGGTGTATGACTTATTACGGAGCCTATGCCAGCTTTGATGAAAATATCAAGGGCAGCCTTGAAGCCGGCAAGCTGGCGGACGTCGTGATTCTTTCGGATTCGCTCATTGGAAAATCCCCGGAGGAAATCCGCAGTATGCATGTGGAAAAAACGTTTATGGACGGAGAAATTGTCTATGAAGCGTAACAATTAATCTTCATTTGACTGCCGCGAATCTGATTTTTTGCGGCCGCACAGCGTCAGAAACAGTGTTTGCGGCAGTTCAAAGACAAAGACAATCCCAAGCACAATGGCAAAGGCGATTTTTAATGACTGGTAGCCGTTTTCAATCGCAAGCCCCAGTTCATTTGTGATAAAATAATAAGAGGTCCAGTAGACGCCTGCTCCCGGAACAAGCGGAATAATGCCGGAAACCAGAAAAAGCGTAGCGGGGCAGTGCAGCAGGACTGCGGCGAGCCGTGATAAAAAAACAACGGTGATTGCAGCAGCCAGCGTTGCGGTGAAGTCACCGGAAAAGTCCACCAGGACATAGTAAACGATCCATCCCGCGGCTCCGATTATTCCGCAGCCGATATAATACCGGCGCGGCACGCTGAACAGGATGGAAAAGGCAATGGTCGCAATCATAGCGGCAAAAAATTGTAGAAATATAGTAAGCATAGAAGGTTCTCCTTAGAAAGATGAATCTTTTTTACGTTGTGTACGGCAGTATATTGCCGTTGATTTGTCCGAGAATAGAAATGCCGATTCCAACGCCAAGTGCAATGCACAGGAAAGAAAGAAGAGCGTCTAACAGACGCACGGAACCGGAAAGATAATTCTCATCTGTCATATCCCGTATTGCGTTTGTAAATGCAACTCCCGGTACCAGAGGCATGATAGAACCAATCATCATAAAGTTCAGGTGTTGTCCAATTCCCAGGGCGTGGAGCAAACCGCACGTCAGTGCAACGGTCAGACCGCCTCCGATTTTCCCTACGATTTTGGAAAGATGAGGGTCTGCGAGGAATACAACATATACATAGAGAATCAAACCGCTTAGGAAGCTTGCGAAACTGTCAATCGGGTTTCCACCGAACAGATAGCAGAAAGCAGCGCTTGCGATACCTGAAGCAAGAATGATGACAGGCTTCTTTTTATCGGGCATTTTTCGGATACGTTCCAGTTCAGCGGCAGCTTCCTCTACGGTATACATACCCTGCTCGATTTCGCGGGAGAGCTGGTTTACTGCATCCACAATATCAAGTCGGGAACCGCTGACCGGTATCTGCTGAACTTTTGCGAAAAAATCTTCATGGACGTTTCCGCTTGTTATAAAAATACCATTGGTCAGTACAAAGGAACTCTCGGATTCAATTTCATAATATTTGCAAATACGATTCATTGTCTCTTCGACGCGGAAAATCTCCGCACCATTTTCAAGCAATATATGTCCAGCCTGCATCGCCAGCTCCATGACAGCTGTTTTGCATTCTTTTTTATCAGAGATAGCCAAAATAAAATTCTCCTTTCACGGGAACAGGTTCCGTCGCACCTGCCGAATTATCATTGAAATTATAGCATTTTCAAAAGAAGGTGTAAAGAATGCGTATTATTAATAAATTTTTACCAATACAACAAGAAAATAGCAAGAAAAACTTATGGAAAGAAGCAGAGAAAAAAATAGGCATCATTTTTCCGGAACTGATTCCATTTGATTTTTACTATGGAAAAAGCGGGCTGTTTCCATGGGGAATTACGGACAATGGAGATGAATTGTTAGGAGGTAATTAAAATGGTAAAAATCAGATGGAAAATTACAGATATTATAGAACGCGTCGAGTTGAAAGAATTTAATATAGAGTGGGATGGAATCTATGGATATTTTGAGTTATGTATTAATAATCAGGTGTTAGGTTTCTGCCCGGATAGAGAATTGTTAGCTGATGAGAAGGGGAACGAAGATATTTTATATTGGTTATCTAAATTATCCAATGGTATGCTTCGGTTAAATGCTGGTGAGGAATATCAAATACAGTTGCTTTCTATGAATTTGACAAAGATTATGTTAAAGAAAAATGATATGTTGTTAGTGAGCTTTGTGAATTGTGATACAGACGAAATAATATGGTCCGAAGAGATAATGTTTGAAGAATGGTGTCAGGAAGTTATGCGTAATATAGATGGATTTATTGCAGAAATTCAGAAAATGAATGCAATTTTATTAGAATCAGATTTGATAAGAGAGCTTATCAAAACAAAAAATATATTGACAAAGAATTAGGAAGAACAGAAAAACTGCACCGTGACCTAAACACGGTGCAGTTTTTCTGTACGTCTTGCAGTATACGCCTCATATCTGCGTTCTCTCCACAGAGAAAATACAGAGCTATTGCTGTAAACCAGACTATACATAAATACAGCAAGAATAATCCCAGTTGCCACGTCAAAGACAGAGTGCTGTTTTAAAAACATGGTGGATAAAATAATACTAATCATCAAAACGGCAGAGATAAAACGAACCGCCTTATTTTTTTTGAAATTTTCACTGTGCCATACAGCCATGTTGACGGCGATGGAATTGTACACATGGATACTGGGGAAAAGATTGGTGGCGGTGTCGGTTGCATACAGCCATTTTACCATATGTACGAAAATGTTATTGCGCTCAAATTCTGTTGGTCTTAAATAGTGTCCGTTAGGATAAATCGTTGATACAATCAGGAAGATTGTCATTCCCGTAAAAAGTACCGTACATAATTTGAAGTATTCATTTTTATTTTTCAGGAAAAAGTATCCCAATCCCCATGCGACATAACCAAACCACAGAAAATATGGGATGATAAAATATTCACAGAAAGGGATGTAATCGTCTAACGCAACATGTATCACATGAAAATGTGTGGTTACTGTTTTCTCAAGATGTCCGAACCAGGGAAGGTAAATGAGAAAATAAAGTAACAAAAGCCCGTGCTTGTTTTTTTCGATAAAAGCATAGAAATTTTCTTTTGCTGCTGTTTTCACGTTGTTCACTCCTTTTGATTTTCTTACTTTTGCGATTATAGCACAGACAATTTGCAGATACAATTATCTTCCGATTTTTTTAAGAAAGATTATCTAAAATTTAAGAAAAACTTAAGGGGTTGCCGGGTTTTTTGTGCATTTATACAAGGATAAAATTGGAAGAAATTTTACAAAATTATTAAGAATATAAAAGTTGCCGCAATTTGTTGACAATGAGGGGGCGGCGGGTATAATGAAGAATATGTGTTTTGTGGGAAATAAGACATGGCTGTCATATTTTTATCCATGTTTCAATAGGATACTAGAAGAGGAAAGGAAATAGAGACATGCAAAATAAAAAGACCCGTACCGTATTATTGATAGTTATCCCGCTGACGGTGCTTGCTGTGCTTTACGTGGCATTTGTTGCATTTTTTCAGAAGCATTTCTGTTTTGGAACAACCATTGACGGGATTCCTGTCGGCGGTTATGGAATAGAAAAAGTGGAGGAACTGATTCGGCAGGAGGTGGAAGAGTATTCCCTGCGGCTTGTCATGCGGGAGGACGCAGCGGAGGAAATCGCCGGACAGAGCATTTCCTTAGCTCCGGTATTTCAGGGAGAAATCGAGGAACTGTTAGAGGAACAGAACGGATTTTCCTGGCTTACCACCTGGATTCGCAAAGAAAAATTAGAATTAGAGCGGGCAGTCTCTTATGACGAAGATGCGTTAAAACAGAGCGTGGAAAAATTGTCCTGCATGAAAAAAGAGAACCAGAGAGAGCCGGAAAATGCAGGGATTTCGGAGTATTCCAGTGAAATGGGATATGAGCTGAAACCGGCGGACTACGGTACTGCTATCAATGAGGACGCCCTGGTAAAGGCAGTGGAAGAGGCAGTAACCGTTCTGGCGGATGAGTTGGATTTAGAAGAGGCAGGCTGTTATCGGAATCCGGAAATTTTAGATGATGATGAAAAACTGCTTTCCTGCATCGAGCAGATGAACCAATATGCAGGAACGGTTATCCATTATGATTTTGGCGAAAAATCAGAGACGTTAGATGGAACTACCATACATACCTGGCTTTCTGCCGAGGACAACGAGCCGCAGATTGACCGGGAGGCAGTGGAGGAATATGTAAAAGAGCTTGGGAAAAAATACAACACTGCCTATCAGGCTAAGGAATTTGATACCTCCTATGGAAAAACGGTGACCATTTCAGGCGGATTTTACGGCTGGCGGATTGACCGGGAGGAGGAAATCGAGCAGATTTTAGCCGATTTGGCGCAGGGCGGAACCATCAGCAGAGAACCGGTATACTCCCAGCGGGCAAACAGCCATGGAGAGAAAGACTACGGGAATTCTTACGTGGAAATTAACCTGACAGCGCAGCATTTGTTTCTCTATAAGGACGGCGCTCTGGTAGTGGAAAGCGATTTCGTTTCCGGAAAAGTAGCCAATGGAAACGCCACCCCCACAGGAGCTTTTGGTCTGACCTATAAAACCACGGACGCAGTGTTGAGGGGAGCAGATTACGAGACCCCGGTAAACTACTGGATGCCTTTTAACGGAGACGTGGGAATGCACGACGCCACCTGGCGTAAGAAATTCGGCGGCAATATCTATAAAACCAACGGCTCCCACGGCTGTATCAACCTGCCTCTGTCTGTAGCGGAAAAAATTTATGGCGCCATTGATAAAGGCTACGCCGTATTAGTCTACGAGCTTCCCGGCACGGAAAGCAAAGCCGTTCAGCAGCAGGACGCTGCAACCGTTATCAATATGATTAATACCATAGGCGCAGTTACCTTAGAGAGCGAACCCGTTATCACCGGAGCAAGAAACCTCTACGACGCCCTCCCGGACAGCGCCAAAGCCTATGTCACTAATTACAATGTCCTGACCGCCGCGGAGGCTGCTCTGGCAGCCCTGAAAGCAGGCACCGACCCGAATGCGCAGCCAGCCGACCAGGGCGACCAGCAGCCCGACCCCGGCACCCAGCCCGCCGACCAGCAGCCCACGGACCAGGGAGCGCAACAGACTGACCAGCAGCCCGCTGACCAGGGAGCGCAACAGACTGACCAGCAGCCTACCGACCAGGGAGTGCAGCCAACAGACCCAAATGCAGGATAACCCGACAATTATCATCTGGTTTGAAGTGTAGCCATCAAACAGAAAATAGAGAAGATAAGTAATCCGAAATTTTTCAAAAAACAGCAAAAAGAAGCAGACCTTCTCAAACAGACCATTCCAAGGACGCCGGTACTTAGCGAGGTGTTTTCGGCGGATTTATCCGCCTGTTTAATACCGCTGCGCCTTTGGTGAGCGAGAGCGTGTCTGATTGAGAAGGTCTGCTTCTTCCTGCGTCTCTTTTAGAAAAAATTGCTGGATACCTTATCAACTTTCAATGATTACCAAATCCCACTCCTTCAAAACAATTCTGTCCCCCTTAGAAATATTTTTTCCCGAAATCAACTCTGTACCGTCTTCCTGCGGGTAGACAAAATCCTGCTCAACTCCGGAAAAATTAAAATAATACCTGACAACCTTCCCAAAATCATTCACGCCCTTTTTACAAATCACCGGAAAATGCAGCGCATCTTCTGAAAGGTCAGCTTCCGAAAGCTGAATTTCCTTAAAATAATCTCTCAAAATCCGTTCTAACATTTCTGCCTCAAACATCGTCCCAAGATACAGCGCCGTTCCCTTCCCAAAGGAATTTTTCGTCACCGCAGCATAACGGTGATAAACCGGGTGCTCATAAACCGCCACCGCCTCAGCCGTATCGCAGAAAACAAAATCCATCCATTCCGCCGCATCGCTGCGAACCGCCTTATCTCCTGCCAGCGCCACCTCCACATGGTTCGGATAAGTATACTGGTCATAGTGGATTCCAAGACATTCTCTGAAGATATGGGGCTGCGCGTCCGCATAAATTTTTAAATATTCATCCGAAAAACCGCTGCGGAAGGTCGTAATCAGATTTCCTCCGGCTTTCACATAATCATTCAGCGCAGTAAGCAGCGATTCCGGCGCACTGTAGAGGGCTGGCGCAATCAGGCACTCATAGCCGGAAAAATCCCGCTCTGCGGAGGAAACCATGTCAAACTCAATATTCATGCGGTAAAGTGTATCGGAAATCCACCGCAGAACCGTGTTGTAGCTGCTTTCCCCGGCGGTGTGCAGCGGAAAATGGGAAAGCCCTGTGAGGGAGGCGTTGTCTAACAGGATGGCAACCCGGTTTGTTTTCTTTAAATTTTTCAGGCGGGAGCCAATTTTCTGCCATTCCGCCCCGATGATGCAGGTCTCCCGGTAGGTTTCATTTTCGGAAAAATCGTGGGAGAGCACGCCCTTCCAGTAGCTTTCAATGGCATTGTGGATAGAGTGCCAGTGCCAGTACATCACGCTGTTAGAGCCGTTGGCAATGTGGCTGTATGCCTGTAATCTCAGCTGTCCCGGATAAGGCAGCCACTCGATGTTGCCCTGAGCCTCCGTCTCTAAAATCAGGTAGTTGTCCTTTTTCAGGCTGCGGGAAATATTGCCGCAGACTGTAATCTCCGCTCCGGTCAGATTGTCCTGAGAAGGATGGTAAATATCCGCCCCTGCGACAGTCATGCACTTTGCAGCCTCATACTGGTTGACCTCCGGCTGGTAGCCGAAGGAATAGGTGGTCCAGGCATAGTCAAAATTCTGGGTGATAAACTGGTCGTCCCTTGCGTATTCCCTTACAATATCAGCCTGCCAGCTTAAGAAGCGGGTCACTAAGGAACGCTGGAATTTCTGAAATTCTGCGGCGAGGCTCTGGTTGATGGTGCCTCTGACGTCGGGAAAATCCTCCCAGTCATTGACCCGGTTGCTCCAGTAGTCTAAGCCGAATTCGTGGTTAAAAGCATCGATGTCGGGAAACTGCTCCTTTAAATAATCCACAAACATTGCCTGTACTCTGGGACCTGCCGTGCCGTAGCTTTTGGTTTCATTGTCTAGCTGGAACCCAATGATGTGGGGCACGTCTTTGATGTGCTCCATCAGGGCGCGGATGACCTTCTCACAGTGCTTTAAGTAGCCGGGGTGGGTAATGTCCATGTTCTGGCGGGGACCGTAAATATTCTGTCCGTTTACGGTGAATGCCAGAATATCGGGATATTTTTTCGCCAGCCAGGTGGGAATGGCGTAGGTGGGTGTGCCGATAATAACGGAAATATGGTGCCGCGCTGCCGCAGCAAGCATCCGGTCAAGGTGGGTGAAATCAAATACCCCCTCCTGCGGCTCTAAGGTGCTCCAGGTGGACTCGGCAATGCGGATGGTATTCATCCCCGCACGCTCCATCATTGCCATATCTTTTTCCACACGGTCATAGGGCAGGTATTCGGAATAATAGGCTGCGCCAAAAAAAAGTTTATCTGTCTGCATGTAAAAACCTCCTGAGAAATAACAGTTGCGGCTGTCATTATAAGTTGGACAACCGGTTGCATAGCTTTATTATAGCATTGTCCGACGCGGCTGTAAACTGAATTTAAGGTTTCAGCTTCATTAAAACAGGTAAAAAGTAGGGATTGCTTTTTTGAAAAAATTGTTCAATAATAAAGGTAGTTGCGCAAGTAGTTGTTCTACTGCAGAAATGAGGGAGTATAGGATGGAAGAGCAGAAAAATATCACAATCGCAGATGTTGCGGAGGCATTGGGAGTATCCAAAACAACGGTTTCCCGTGCCATCTCAGGAAAGGGACGGATAGGGAAGGAAACCAGAGAGAGGGTGCTTGCCTATATTGAAGAGCATGATTATAAGCCGAATGTTATTGCAAAAGGCTTAGCGCAGTCAAAGACTTATAATCTCTGTGTGGCGATGCCGGGGGAATATGATGTGGTGGATTTGACCTTTTTCCAGGAATGCCTGTTCGGAATACAGGAAATTGCCGGAATTATGGAGTACGATATTTTATTGTCCATCTGCAAGAAAAATGATATTTCTTCTCTGGAGCGTATTATTGCCAATCATAAGGTGGACGGTGTGATTTTAATGCGCACCTTTGTGGAGGACGGACAGATAGAATTTTTACAGCAGAAAAAAGTTCCCTTTGTTACCGTTGGCAGCGCCGGCGCCGCTTATCCGGGGGTGATTCAGATAGACCACAACCACAAGGGTGCGTGCAAGGAGCTGACTTCCATCATATTGATGAAGCAGATGAAAAAGGTAGCGCTTATCGGCGGAGATGAAAATCACGTGGTAACCCAGAGCCGTCTGCGGGGCTTTCGGGAGGCTTACCAGAAAATGGGGGAGACGGTAGACGAGAGCATGGTTTTTTTGAACCAGGACAACCATGTGCTGGTGGATAAAGCAGTGGAAGAAGCGCTGGAGCGGAAAGCGGACTGTATTTTGTGTATGGACGACGCTATCTGCAGCCGTGTGTTAAAGAATCTGCGGGAGCGGCATGTGAAAATTCCGGCGGATGTGAGGGTGGCGTCTTTTTATAACAGTACGGTTCTGGAAAATAATATTCCTTCGATTACATCACTGAAATTTGATGCAAGGGAGCTTGGGATGGTGACCTGCAGGACGCTGCTGGATTTAGTGGAGGGGCAGGAGGTGAGAGAGCGGACGCTGCTGCCCTACGAGGTGGTGTTAAAGGAATCTACAAAATAGGGGAGAAGGTATGTATCATATTGCGATAGTGGAAGATGAAAAAGAGTTTGCCGCACAGCTGCAGGAATTTTTAAAAAAATATCAGGAGGAGCAGAATACCGTCTTTAAAATATCTGTTTTCGGGGATGGGGCGGAGATTTTGGAGCATTATGAACCGATTTATGACGTGATACTTTTAGATATTGAAATGCCAAGGGTAAACGGTATGGAGGCAGCGGCGAAGATACGGCAGATGGATGGGGATGTGGTGCTGGTGTTTATTACCAATATGGCATCCTATGCCATCCATGGATACGAGGTGGGAGCCCTGGATTTTGTGATGAAGCCCATCACCTATTATCCGTTTTCCATGAAGCTCACACGGGCGTTGAAGCGGGTGCGGGCGAAGGCGCAGCAGCAGATACTTCTGACTTTACCGGATGGCGTAAAGAAAATCGGTATCCAGCAGATTTTTTATGTGGAGGTGCAGAACAGGATTCTGCATTACCATACGGATGAGGGAGAATACACGATGCGGGGCACGATGACCGGGGCGGAGGAAATGTTAGCCTCCTATCCCTTTGTGAAATGCAACCATTGGTATATGGTAAATCTGATGCACGTGACAGAGGTGAGGAAAAATGTGGCGGTTGTGGGCGGACATGAGCTGGAAATCAGCAGACGCAACCGGACGGCGTTTTTGAAGGCTTTGACAGAGTATGTAGGGGGAGTGTCCTGATGGAGATGGTGAATGCCTGGATTTGTGAGCTTGCTTTTTTGGCAGGAGGGATTCTGTACGGCTGCAGAAAGGAACGCAGAGAGAATTTCCCCCTGCGTTTTCTTTGCTGCGGGGCAGTGTTTGTGTTGTTTTCCGGTCTGGCATATGTTTTGGGGAGAGAACAGCAGCAGCCGTTTGACCTTTTTTTACGGCTGTTCGGTTTTGGGTTTATCATTGCTTTTTTGCATTTTTGCTGGGAAGTGTCCTGGTCGGCGGCGGTTTATGATTCTATCTGGGCATTCCTGCTGTGGCAGCTGATGTATGAGCTCTGGCTGGGATACCGGATATCGGAGTATCGGATTCTGTGGCGGACGGCGTTGGGACGTCATTTGGAACCTTTGCTGATTTTTATTGCGGGCTATTTTATTGCGGCGGTTACCGTTATCCGCTGGATGTCAGAGGGAGGGACGAAAAAGATTGGACCAAGGCAGTTGATTTCTGCACTGCTGATATTCGGTGTGCTCCTGATTTTGGCGGTGAGCCCCGGAAGTGTGGAGATGCAGCCGGGAGAATGGCAGGTGTTATACCTCTCACAGCTTCTTTTGACGGTGGTGCTCTATCTTCAAAATGAGTTGTTTAAGAAAAGCCTGATGCGGCAGGAATTGGCGGTGATGAACCTGCTTTGGAAAAAAGAACAGGAGCAGTATGAGTTAGCGCGGGAAAATATTGCTCTGATTAACCAGAAATGTCATGACTTAAAGCACCAGATACGTGCTATCCGCAATGTAAGCAGTGAGGAAAGGGACAGATATTTAGAGGAAATTGAGGATTCTGTCCGCATTTATGAGGCAATCGTAAAGACGGGAAACGAGGTGCTTGATACGATTCTCACGGAAAAAAGCCTTTACTGCAAGGAGCGTGGGATTGTGGTATCCTGTGTAGCGGACGGCAGCCAGATGGGGTTTATCCATACGGTGGATTTGTACGCTATTTTGGGAAATGCCATGGATAATGCCATTGAAGCGGTGGAAAAATTTAAACATGCGGAAAAACGCCAGATTGATGTGTTGATTTACAGGCAGCAGAATTTTTTAGTGGTAAACGTTATCAATCCCTTAAAGGGGAAGCTGGTCTACGAGGAAGAGCTTCCGGTTACCACCAAGGGGGACAGGCAGTATCACGGCTTTGGGTTAAAGAGTATGCGTTATCTGGTAAAAAAATACGATGGTTTTTTAAATGTCAGCACGGAGGACGGGTGTTTTTCCTTGAAAATCCTGATTCCCATTCCGGCGGGCAGGGAATAACAGGGAAGAGAGGAAGGCAGCTGCTTGACAGGAGACAGGATTATTTTTATAATATTTTTGGATAATATTTTATCTAAAAACGAATAAAACTGGCACTTTTGGATAATATATTATCTATAATACAAGGACAGGAGCGGCAGGATGGAAGCTTTATTATGGGAAACGGCGGAAGAGATAAATCTGGCGCTTGCAAAGAGAGTGCGGAATATCCGGAAACGCCGTTCTATTTCACAGGAAAAACTCAGTGCGATGAGCGGGGTCAGCTACGGCTCCATCAAGAGGTTTGAGGCTTCAGGGCAGATTTCCCTGCTGTCCTTGACAAAGATTGCCATGGCGCTGGATTTGACGGAGGAAATCAGGAGCTTGTTTACGGAAGTGACGTATCGAAATATCGAGGAGGTTGTTCGGGATGGCAGATAAAGGAGTGTGTAAACGATATGCTCTCCGTCTGGCTTTAAGTCCACTTAGGTCATTTTACTGACCACTTATGTATAAAATATTGAATTTTAACCCAAAACTTTGTAAATTCTTTTATATAAGAGTTACAAAGTTTTTTTGCGTCTGAAAACTTTTTTGTCTGTTTTGCACAGAAAAAGAGAGGGGACACAAAGGTTACTGGAAAACGGATAAGGAGGAAACAGTAACCTGAACATTAGAAGGGAGGAATGCGGGGCAATATGAGAAGAACAGAGAAGCTGATGAGGGACTGGATGTTTACCGGACCGTCAGGAAAACGGCGTCCCATCGACCTGCCCCACACCTGGAATGCGGTGGACGGGCAGGACGGCGGCAACGACTATTACCGGGGAAACTGTATTTACGAGAAAAATTTCGCAAAACCCGCCTATGGGGAGGAGGAATGCGTTTATCTGCAGTTTCACGGGGTGAATGCCAGTGCGAAGGTTTTTGTCAACGGAAAGGAAATCTGTACTCACGACAACGGATACTCCACCTTCCGGGCGGATGTTACAGAACTTCTGAAAGCGGAAAATACTCTCCGGGTGGAGGTGGACAACAGCGTCAATGACAGGGTGTATCCCCAGAAAGCGGATTTTACCTTCTACGGAGGTATTTACCGGGAGGCAGAGTTTCTGATGGTAAACCGCAGCCACTTTGATTTGGACTATTACGGCAGCTATGGAATCAAAGTGGATACAAAGGTGGCGGGAACCACCGGAAAAATTTTTGTGACAGCCTATACCTGTGGCGCAGACAGAGCTGCTGTGCAGACAGTTTTCCGCCTGCTTAACGCAGAAGGGGCTGTTGTGGCTGAATGCGAAGGAATCTTGTCGGAAATTTCCAATGTGCAGGAGCTGGAAAAGGGTGAGAAAAATTCTAATGTGCAGGAGCCGGAAAAAGGCAGATGTCAGGCAGTCTTAGAAGTGCCGGACGCACATCTCTGGAACGGAGTAAAAGACCCATACCTTTACACGTTACAGGCATTCCTGAAAAAAGACGGGGAAATCTTAGATACGGTGGAGTGCAAATGCGGTATCCGCACCATCTCCGTTGACCCGGATAAAGGCTTTTTTCTGAATGGAAAATCCTATCCTCTGCGGGGCGTATCAAGACACCAGGACTGGAAAGGCATCGGAAACGCTATTTCACATGAGCAGATGGAGCAGGACATGGAGCTGATACGTGAGGTGGGGGCGAACACCATCCGGCTTGCTCATTATCAGCACAGCCAGTATTTTTATGATTTGTGCGACAAATACGGCATGGTGGTCTGGGCAGAAATTCCTTATATTTCCGCTCATATGCCGGGAGGCAGGGAGAACACCTTTTTCCAGATGAAGGAGCTGATTGTGCAGAATTACAATCATCCCTGCATTGTAACCTGGGGGCTTTCCAATGAGATTACCATTTCCGGAAAATACCGGAAGGATATGCTGGACAATCACCGGAAGCTGCAGGCATTTGTAAAAAAACTGGATTCCGGACGTCCGACGACCCTCGCCTGTTATGCTATGTGCAGCCCGTTCCATCCGGTGACGAAGATTTCCGATATTGTGGCATGGAATTTATATTTAGGCTGGTATGTGCCGGGACTGTTTTTAAACGATTTGTTTTTTAAATTTTACCATTTGAAATATCCGAAACGGTGTTTAGGATATTCGGAGTATGGGGCGGAGGGAATGCCGAACCTTCACAGCACCCATCCAAGGCGCGGGGACCATTCGGAGGAATATCAGGCGAAGTATCATGAGTACATGTTAGAGTGCTTCAAAAGATATCCGTTTTTGTGGGCAACCTATGTCTGGAACATGTTTGATTTTGCGGCGGACGCCAGAAACCAGGGCGGCGAGCCGGGCATGAACCACAAGGGGCTTGTAACCTTTGACCGAAGGATAAAAAAAGACAGCTTTTATATTTACAAGGCATGGTGGAGCGAAGAGCCATTTGTCCATCTCTGCGGAAAACGTTATGTGTACCGCAGGGAGAAAAAGTCAAAGGTTACGGTGTATTCCAATCAGAAAGAAGTGTCTCTTTACAACAACGGAAAACTTGTAGGGACAAAGCGGGGGGAGCATGCTTTTCATTTCAGGGTACCGTTGGAGGCGGAGAATCATCTGGAGGTGCGAGCCGGGGAGCTTAAGGATAGCGCGGTGATTTACCGGACAAAAGAGGCAAGACCGGAATATAGGGTAAAAAAAGGAAAGAGCCAGAACTGGGTCTGAAGTATGGTATTTGTACCTAAAAGAAAGACAAAGGAGAAGATTATGGAAATAAATAAAAAAGAGTACAAAGCAAAAAAGAAGGCATATAACAAAGCGCGGAGGAAGGCGACCCGCCCCTGGAAGGGACTTACGTTTTTAAGCGCGGTCATTGCGATTATCATGATTCCCGTGACCGTGGTTTTGAGTATGTTTGACAATACGGTGGCGGCTTTCGTGGGAGGAACCTTCTGGAAGCTGCAGGATAAGGATGACAGCGCCATTTATTTTAAAGCTGATTTTGAGACGGCGGAGGAAATGACCCAGTACGGTTTAGAACTCTGTGAGGCGGTGGAGGCAGAGGGAGCGGCGCTTCTGATGAATGAAAATGCAGCCCTGCCTTTAGCGGAAGGGGCAAAGGTCAGCTGTTTTTCAAGCTCTTCCGTCAACCTGGTATACGGCGGTACGGGTTCCGGAAATATTGACGCTTCCAAGGCGGATAATTTAAAGACAGCGCTGGAAAAATCCGGGTTTACGGTCAATGACATCCTCTGGAGCTTTTATTCCGAGGGGGACGGCAGCGCCTATGCAAGAGCAGCCGGAGGAATGGTGTCAACAGAGAGCGCAAAGGTGGCGGAGGTTCCCTGGAATGTTTATACAGAGGAGGCAAAAAACTCCGTCAGCGAATATGGGGATGCGGCAATCGTTGTGATTTCCCGTGTGGGCGGCGAGGGCGCAGACCTTGATTTTCAGAGCACCAATTACCTGGCGTTAGATGAAAATGAAAAAGAGATGATGAGCAATGTGGCAGGTATGAAAGAGGCGGGAAAGGTGAAGAAAATCATCGTCCTGATTAACTCTGCCAACACCCTGCAGGTGGATTTCTTAAAGGACAATGCCTATGACGTGGATGCCTGCCTGTGGATTGGAGATGTAGGTATTACCGGAATTAATGCGGTGGCTGAGATTCTGGCGGGAAATATCAACCCTTCCGGAAGCCTTGTGGATACCTATTGCTATGATAATTATTCTTCCCCCGCAATGGCAAATTTTGTTCCTGTGACCTATGAGGGCTATACAGAAGGAACCATTCCTGAAAATGCCAGCACCTACATGATTTACCAGGAAGGCATTTATGTGGGATATAAATATTATGAGACACGCTATGAAGATTTTGCCATGGGAACCGGAAATGCGGGAAATTACGCTTACAGCGACGAAGTGGCATTCCCCTTCGGATACGGACTCAGCTATACCGATTTTACCTACAGCGATATGAAAGTAAATTACAATGCCTCTACGGACCAGTTTGAGGTATCGGTGAAGGTTACCAACACCGGAGATACCTATGCGGGAAAAGAAACCGTTCAGGTGTATGCCCAGTCTCCTTACACGGATTATGATGTAAAAAACGGAGTGGAGAAACCGGCGGCAGCGCTCTGCGGATTTACTAAAACAGGCATCTTAGCTCCGGGAGCTTCTGAGACGGTGACGGCTTATGTGGACAAGCGGGATTTGGCTTCCTACGATGCTTACGGCGCCGGGACTTACATATTAGAGGACGGCGATTACTATCTGACGGTGGCAACGGATGCCCACAATGCAGTAAACAATACTCTTGCGGCAAAGGGATATACCGTGGAGAGTACGGTGGGGCGTATGGACGCTGATGGAAATGCAGATTTGGTTTACCAGTGGAATCAGGCAGAGTTTGACAGCTCCACTTATGCGGTTTCGAAAAACGGGACAGAGATTAAAAACCAGCTTTCCGAATCAGATATTAATCTGTATTCCGGAAACGACGGACAGAGCGTTACCTACCTGACCAGAAGTGACTGGACGGGAACCTTCCCGCAGACAGCGGTGCAGCTTGCCTTATCGGAGCAGATGATTTCCCAGCTGCAGGATATCCAGTATAACCCGGCGGATTATGAGGAACAGAGAATGCCGGCAATGGGTGCGGATAACGGAATGAAGCTGTATCAGATGATAGGTCTTGACTATGAGGACGAAAAATGGGATGCGCTGTTAGACCAGCTGACCTTTGATGAGATGGTGAGCCTTATCGGAGACGCTTTCCACTGGACGATGCCAGTGAAATCCGTAGAAGCACCGGGCACCCGTGATGAGAACGGTCCCCAGGGTCTGACGGCTTCCCTCCTTGGCTCGGACGCCACCCAGTTAGAGGCGACAGCATTTACCTCGGAGGATGTCATGGCGGCAACCTTTAATGTGGAACTGATGACGGAGATTGGAAAAGTAATCGGAAATAACTGTTTACATGCGGAAATCGCCTGTCTCTACGGACCGGGAAACAATATCCACAGAACGCCTTACGGCGGACGTAACTTTGAATATTACAGTGAGGACGGTTATCTTTCCGGAAAAATGAGCCAGTATGAGGTGGCAGCAATTCAGGAAAAAGGCGTCCATGTGGTAATGAAGCATTTTGCATTAAACGACTCCGAGCAGGATAGAATTGGTCTTGGGGTATGGTTAAGCGAGCAGGCAGCCAGAGAGATTTACTTAAAGGCGTTTCAGGCGCCGTTGGAAGATGGAAACGGCAACGGCGTTATGATGGCATACACACGCTGGGGCTGTATCTGGTCCGGTGGAAATAAGAATCTTGTGACGAACATTATGAGGGGCGAGTGGGGAAACAAAGGCATGAGCATTACCGATAACGTGCTTACCACTTATGTCAATGGAGTGGACGGCATTCTGGCAGGCACTTCTATCTTTGACGCCATGATGCCCTATGTGACAAACCTGCTTCCCGAATATGAAAAGGACCCGGTTGTGGTAAATGCCATGAGAGAGGCGTGCCACCGCAACCTGTATGCTATTGCAAATTCCTGCGGCATGAACGGTGTGGGAGCGAATACCACGATTACGCTTACAAAGCCGACGGTTATCGTAATTGTAATGATACTGGCATGTGGAGGAACCTTCTTCTTCTTACTGTTCCTTGTAATCTGGATTATTAAGAAGCGTAAATTTAAGAAGAGTGAAATCTACACCGGCTTTCAGGAATACAAAGCACAGATGAAAAAACAGTAAATGGAGTCAGCAAACGCAGGGAGCCATGGGGCTCTCTCGTTTGCATAAAAGATTGGAAGAAAAAAGAAAGGCTGACCATGAGTGAAGAAAAAAACAATGTATCTTTAAACCGGGCGAAGCCCTATCAGTTGATTTTATTCCCCATGAATAACGGGGCAACCAATGTATACTATATCCTGACCATGAACTTTATTGCCTATTACGCCAATGGAGTTCTGGGGTTAGCGCTGATGTTCGCCACCACCATGGTTACGGTGATGCGGCTGTTTGATGCGGTGACAGACCCCATTATCGGGGCGCTGATTGACCGGACGAATACCAGATTCGGAAAATTCCGCCCTTATATGGTGCTTGGAAACGGCATTATGATAGTATCCTCTCTGCTGCTGTATTTTGGGACAAGAATCATTGCGGAGGATATGCTTTGGCTGCGCTATACCTGCTTTGTGCTGTTTTATGCGCTTTATGTCATCGGTTATACCTTCCAGACGGCATGTACCCGCTCCGGTCAGACCTGCCTGACAAACGACCCGAAGCAGCGTCCGTTATTTACCGTGTTTAATACGGTGGCGAGCCTTATCGGCATGGGGCTGGTACAGTTTTTGGCGCCGATTTTAAGCGGGCGCCTCGGCGGTTATAACAGCGCCTCGTTCTTTGATTTTATGATACCGTTGGCGGTGGTAGTGTCGGCGGTTCTGACGTTTCTTGCAGTAATTGGTATCTGGGAAAAAGACAGACCGGAATTTTTCGGGGGGGGAAACAAGCAGGAAAAAGTAAAATTGCAGGAATACGTGGCTATTTTAAAGGCAAATAAAGAACTGCAGCGTTTGATGGTGGCTGGGGCAGGCTGTAAACTGGCATTTTCCATTGCCACGAATATGACGGTGCTCTGTATGCTCTACGGCGCCATGATGGGAAATTACGGCGGGCTTTACCTGCCGATGATGATTGTGGGCTATGTTTTTTCCGTGCCCTTCTTTCTGCTGACAGTGCGGACCTCCCAGAAGCACGGGCAGAAAGCTTCGCTGGTGCGCTATACGGCGCTGGCGCTGGTGATGTATGTGGGGGTGCTGGCGCTGCTCCTGCTCTGGAAACCGGGAGTTTCCGCTGTTAATTTAAGCCTTGTTCCGATAAATATCTATTCGGTATTGTTTATTTTGTTTTTTGGTATCGGTTACGGCGCTTACTATGCTACGGCGGATATGCCGATTCCCATGGTGGCGGATTGCTCCGACTATGAGACTTACCGCTCCGGGCGCTATATTCCGGGCATTATGGGGACGCTGTTTTCCCTGGTGGATAAGCTGGTAAGTTCCCTGGGCTCCACGATTGTTGGAGCTGCAGTGGCGATGATTGGGATTCAGACGCTGCCGGATTCCAATACGCCTTATGCGGAGGGAATGCATGGGGTGGTGATTGTTCTGTTCTGTGTGGTTCCTATGGCGGCATGGGTGGCAACCTTGATTGCCATGAAAGGATATACGCTTACCGGAGAGAGGATGAAGGAAATCCAGGCGGTGAATGCGGCGAGGAAGCAGGCGGTGAGTGAGGGGATGAGCTTGGAGGAAGCGATGGAGAAGTGGAAAGGTATGGAGGATTTGCGGTAGGGACGGATTCGGGTGCCAAAAGGCGGCTGGCGTAAGGTTCCTGCGGCGGGATTGCACAAAGCGGGCTCCGTTTTTTTTGTGACGATGTACAGAGATAAGATGTTCTAAGAAATCTGAATGAAGGTTGTGGGGGAGGGACGTGAACGGTACAGAGCCGACTTCCGTGTCGGCGCTGTACCTCACCCAGCCGTCCGTGGCTGGGTGTCACTGGGCGTTGAACAGATTTCTAAGAACATCTAATCTCTTCCCATGGTCACAAAAAAACGGAGCCCGCTTTGTGCAGTCCGCCGCGGGAACCTTACGGACAGCCGCTTTTGGCACCCGAATCCTTACGGTATTGGCGATAGGATGTTGCTATTGGCAGGAACAATATTTATAAAGAGTATTGTATTTTAACATTTTAGAAACAATTCTGTGTTAGATTAAAGGTGATTACATTTTGAGGTAAAACCAGGAGATTGGTTGTTGGAAAAAATATCTGGTGGGAGGATACAAATGTTTAAGATATTAGTGGTGGAGGATGAGAAGGAGTTAAACCAGACGGTATGCGCTTATTTGAATAAAAACGGATATGAGGCGGTAGGATGTCTGTCGGCTAATGATGCTTATAATGAGATGTACGGGACGCTTTTTGATATGATTATTTCTGATATTATGATGCCGCAGATTGACGGTTATGAGTTTGCCAGGACGGTGCGGGAGATGAATCAGGAGATTCCGATTCTTTTTATGACGGCGAGGGAGGATTTTGAGTCTAAGAGAAAAGGGTTTGGAGCCGGGATTGATGATTATATGGTAAAGCCTGTGGATTTAGAGGAGCTTGTGCTGCGGATGGAAGCGCTTTTAAGGAGGGCGAAGATTGCGGCGAGCCGGAAAATCACCATCGGGAGCACGGTGCTTGACATGGAGGAGCATTCCGCTTATGTGGGGGAGGAAGAGATTGTACTCACCGTGAGGGAATTTAATATTTTGTATAAGCTGTTGTCCTATCCGAAAAAGACCTTTACCCGTTCCCAGCTGATGGACGAGTTCTGGGAGCTTGAGACGGCTTCCGGTCCCAGGGTGGTGGATGTGTATATGACAAAGCTCAGGGAAAAATTTAAGGAATGTAAGGATTTTGAGATTGTGACGGTTCATGGACTGGGATACAAGGCGGTTGTCTTATAAGGGAGGGGACTGCCGCTTGGGAAAGAGCGGGAAGTGTATTTTGGCTGTGAATGCAGTTTTGTAAGAAAGGGGACTGCCGGAAGTGGGAAGAAAGGGTTTTGCGGTTATGAAAGCAGTGTGGAAATTTGCGGTATTTTTTGCGTTGATGGGATTTGTGGTTACCTGTAATTTTCTGTTGTTTTTCCGGGGAGTTCATATGTCTGCGGAGGAAATAAAAAGGGCGGCGCCTGTCACCTTTTGCAATATTATTTTTTTAACGGCAGTCTTCTGTGCCATTGACTCTGCGAGACGTTATTTTATGGTTACAAAACCCGTAAGAAAAATACAGGCGGGGATAGATGAAATTATGAAGGGCAATTTTAATACAAGGATTGCCTATCTCCACGGCGGCGAGAGTGACAATGAATATGACAGAATCATCATGGGGTTAAACCGGATGGCGGAGGAATTAGGCAGCGTGGAGACACTCCGGACGGATTTTATCTCCAATGTTTCCCATGAGATGAAAACTCCCCTTGCCGTGATACAAAATTATGCCGCTCTTCTGCAGAGCCCGGAACTTTCGGAGGAAATGCGGCAGGAATATGCCGGGGCGGTGGCGGAGCAGACCCACAGGATGTCTACGCTGATTACCAATATTTTAAAGCTGAATAAGTTAGAAAACCAGCAGATATATCCCAATGTCACGAACTATGATTTAGGGGAACAGCTGTGTGAATGTATGCTTGCCTTTGAACAGGACTGGGAAACAAAAGAAATTGAGATTGAGACGGATATGGAAGAAAATGTGAGGATTGATGCCGACCCGGAGCTGCTTTCTTTAGTCTGGAATAATTTATTGTCCAATGCCGTTAAATTTACGGAGCAGGGCGGCAGGGTCAGCCTGACGTTAAAAAGAGACGGGGAAAATGTGGTGGTGCAGATCAGCGACACCGGGTGCGGCATGAGCCCGGAGACGGGAAAGGATATTTTTAAAAAATTTTACCAGGGAGACACCTCCCACGCCACCCAGGGAAACGGGCTGGGGCTTGCCTTAGTCAAGCGGGTCATTGACATTTCAAAAGGCTCAGTCAGCGTCAGCAGCAGACTGGGAGAGGGGAGTACCTTTACCGTGGTGCTGCCGGAAAAAACAGGGAATGAATAAATCAGGAAAAAGGAGAGAGAAAAATGGAACAGAGCAGGGAAACCTTTGAATATACATACTCTGCAAAGCAGCAGGAGGAAATCGAGAAAATCAGAAAGAAATATCTGCCGCAGGAGGAAGATAAAATGGAGCAGCTAAGGAGGCTTGATGAGAGCGCCGGAAAACCGGGAATGGCGGCATCTATTGCCATTGGCGTGATAGGAGCCCTGCTGCTTGGCACAGGCATGAGCTGCACCATGGTGTGGGCAGACCGTTTTTTTGTACTGGGCATTCTGGTTGGAATCGTCGGTATCGTAATGGTTTCTATGGCGTATCCGGTGTATCGGAAGGTCACAAAAAAACAGAGGGAAAAGATAGCCCCGCAGATATTAGCCCTTACGGAAGAACTGAAAAACCAGTAGAAATTATTTTCTGGTGCAGCATAGACCTGCCAGATTGCAGGTTGCGCAGGAATAACTTGAACAATGGCAGACTTTATGTAATGATAGAACCAGCCCGGCAGGAGGCTGGTTCTTTTGTTTCGGTACCGCAGGAGAGACAGCGCATGGCAGGGAACGCATTTTAACGGCAGAAAAGGGAGGCATCCATGGAAATTCATTATTATCAGGAGCAGCAGAGAGAGGAAAACAGGGTAGATGTGTATTTCAGGCAGCAGGACGAGGAAATACAAAATCTCATGGCATTTCTGGAAAAAGAACAGGTGGTTATCGGCATGAGCGAGGGGGAGACGAAGCGTATTTTTCCCAGCGAGATTTACTATCTGGAGATTGTGGACAGACGTTGTTTTGCCTATCTGCAGGAGGAGGTCTGGCAGTTAGAGTTAAGCCTTCGGAGCTTTCTGGAAAAATATGAAGTCAATGGATTTGTCCAGATTGGAAAATCAGTGATTGCCAATATTAATAAAATTGAGCGCATTGTGCCGGACATCAATATGCGGATGCACCTGATATTGAAAAACGGGGAAAAGCTTGTGGTGAACCGGAGTTACAAAAAACAGTTTATGGACAGCTTAAAAGGAGTGGAAAAATGAAAATTATCGATAAAAAACAATTTATTCCGACAGTATGTGTGGTTTACACTATTTTATCCATAGGCAAAATAGGGCTGGAATTTGTCATGCAGAAAGAATTTGGGAATTTTCAGGCGAATCTGCTTGTTATGCTTCTGTTTTCTTTTCTTGCCACGCTGGTATTGTCACAGCATTACCGTCTGGACAGACTGCCGCTGCTGCTTGTCATGGCGCTGCAGTATGTGGTTATGATTGCAGCGGTGATGTTGTTTACCTGGCTGTCAGGTTTTAGGACGGAATTACATCCGGACGGGTATCACGATATGTTCTGGTCCTTCAGCATCCCCTATTTTATCGGGGCTGCGGTTTATTATGCGGCGTTGTTTTTGGAAGTGAGAAAGGCGAACCGACTGGTTCAGAAATTAAAGGAAAGAGAAAACTAGAAAAAAGGAGTGTGTATGAAAATGGAAAAGAAGAAAGTAACAGGATGGGATTTTTTATCACTGGCATTGATTGCATTTGGAGGTCTTGGAATGGAGATGCTCTATGGATTTCTTTTGGAGCCTATGATTTATGGGGCTGCCATGGGGGAATGGACCACGGGGCAGACCTTGATACACTGGACGCTGACCTGTCTGACCTGGGGAGCCTTTGGCTGGTATGTCATCCGCACGGCAAAAAAGGACTGCGGCTTTGATTTGTTAGAGGCAGGCAGAAGCATGAAGCCATGGCAGTGGGCAGTGGTTTTTGCAGCCGTACTCTTTTCACTGGGAATGAGCTATGTGAGCTGGGACGGTTTTAAGGTTATTCTGGAATTCCAGAGAAACGGAGCGCTGAAATTTGTGTTCCAGTACATTTATTATTTATTTGAAACCTTATTGTTTGCACTGATTATTATTATGGGGCAGAAGGCTTTTGAGACATGGTTTCACCGGGAGAATATCCCCTATGGCGGAATCCTCTGCGGGCTGACCTGGGGACTGGCGCATATTTTCTCAAAAGGCAGTATAGCCATAGGCTTAGGCGGGCTGCTGCTGGGATTTCTGATGGGAAGCGCCTATCTGCTGGTAAACAGGGACGTCAAGAAAGCATATCTGGTGCTGTGTCTGATGTTTATTTTATAAAATACGCCGCTTGGGCAGCTTTGGGCTGCTTAGGCGGTGTTTTGCTTCATAGAAAAGACCTTTTGGCAGAATGTCGCAAATTTACAAGACAATTCCGGGCGTCCGGTTTATAATAAAACTAATTTCTCGGACAGTGAGCCTGGGAAAAATAAGAAAAGGGACGGCGGCTTATGAGATATGAATGGATAGATGAATTTCTTCTCACAAAAAAGGGAGTTACGAAGGATTTGCAAAAGGACTGGAATTGGGTGAGGTATCTCATCGGAGGGAAAATGTTCGCTGCAGTCTGCCTTGGGGAAAATGACAAGCCCTATTATATTACTTTGAAATTAGAACCCATGGAGGGGGAGTTTTTCAGGCAGCAGTATGACGATATTATCCCCGGCTATTATATGAATAAGCAGCACTGGAATTCCATCAACCCGGACGGAGAGGTGCCGGACGAGCTGCTGATGGATATGCTGGAAAAATCCTATTGTCTGGTGTTGAAGGGGTTCAGTAAGAAAAAACAGGCGGAGCTGCTGGGAGAGATGAAAGAGGATTAGAAAAAGGGGCAGCCCGTAAAAAATATTCAGGAGGAGAAGCGAACATGGGAGAAAAAGAAGTGTTTCAAAAAGCGAAACGGTTTGTGTACCAGAATGCCAGACCATTGGATTTGGCGAGATGGAGGTATCATTTCGAGGGCGGCAGGGCAGAAGAAGTGCTGGAGATTTTAGCTATGTACCAGAAGGAGGACGGCGGCTTCGGCTATGCCTTAGAGCCGGACAACTGGAATCCGGATTCGAATCCGGCTGCCACCTGGATGGCAGTGAATGTTCTGCGGGAGGTGAATGTTACGGACAGGAGCCACCCCATGATACAGGGGATTTTAAAATATCTTGACAGCGGAAAAGATTTTGCAGAGGGAAAATGGTACAACACCGTGGCGGCGAACAACGAATATCCCCATGCTGTGTGGTGGAGCTGTCCCTGTGAGACGGGAGTGCCGGACGACAATCCCACGGTCAGCCTGGCGGGGTTTTTGCTGCGGTTTGCGGAAGAAAACACCCCGCTGCACAGAAAAGCCTGTCAGATTGCGGAAAAGGCGGTTTCCGAATTTATGGAGCAGCCCACGGAGGAAATGCACACTGTAAAAAATTTCCTGGAGCTGCTGTTGGACTGCGAAGAAATTCAGCATTTTTCCCTGTTTGATTTGGAGGCGTTCCGGGAAAAAGTGAAGGGGGCTGTGGATAGCGCCATCTGCAAGGAGCCAGAGAAATGGTATCGGGAATATGTGTTTAAGCCGGTGGACTTTTTTGAGCCGAAGCACAGGATTTTTGAGATTGCCGGAAGGGAATTGTGCGAACTGCAGGCGGATATGATATTAGAAAAGCAGCAGGCGGACGGTTCCTATCCTGTGACCTGGCAGTGGTGGACGGAGTATAAGGAATATGAAATCAGCGCCAACTGGTGGAGGGCGGCTCTGGCGCTGAAGCATATGTGTTACCTTAAGGCGATGGGGAAAATTTGAACATTCCAGACCTTATAGAGATGAAAACAGATATAAAAGCAGTAAGCCCGGCGGGGGTTTCCTGCTTTTTTTGTGTTGTAATTCTGTCTGTACTTTTTTATAATGGAATTATCGGAAAACAGAGAATAGTTTGGAAAAGACGGGGATTTTTTTACTATGGCAGAGAAAAACAATGTTGTGATAGCAGGATTCGTATTTGAAAATGAAGCGGAAGCGGAGCAGGCGGCAAAGGAAGCGGAGGGCGTGAAATATATCAAAGCCAAGACCGATATGGACAATCCGGAGATGGTTTTGCAGATTTACAATAAAATTATCCAGCAGAAGCTCTTTGAGACGGCGGTGGGCTTCGCTTATCTGAAGGATTTGCAGGATTACCTGATTTCCATTCCCTATGTGGCAAAGGATGCGGTGCTCCCGATACCTGTTTCCCATAAGGCGTTGGAGAAAAATATCCGCAAAAAGCTGAAGCTTACGGCAAAACCCAAAGATACACAGCAAAAGACGCCGCAGCAGAAGTCCCGGAAGCCGTCAGGGAAACAGGAAACGGCATACCGGACGAAATTCCGTGTCACGCTGCTTTTGGCGGTGATTATGGCGGTCAGCATGGTGGGAATGTTTTTCATCACGGCAAGCAGCAACAACCTGAATATTTTAAATTACGAAAATGAGCTTATCAACCGCTATGAGGACTGGGAAACCAGTCTTTCGCAGCGGGAGGCGGCAATCGAGGAACGGGAAGCGGAGCTGGGCATCACCGGTCAGGAATAATGTATTGACACACGCGAAAAGTCACAGATATTTCATAAATCCCTGTTAAAATACAGGCAAATGCACAAAAAAGACAGCTTGCGGGAGGATAGGATGGTTTTATGGAAAAAATAAAGATTTTGGTCGTGGACGACGAGAGCAGAATGAGAAAACTGGTAAAGGATTTCCTGGTACGGGAAAATTACGAGGTGTTAGAGGCGGGGGACGGCGAGGAAGCCTTAGATATTTTTTATCGGGAGAAGGACATTGCGCTGCTTATCTTAGATGTGATGATGCCGAAAATCAACGGCTGGGACGTGTGCCGTGAGATAAGAGAGACTTCTAAGGTGCCGATTATCATGCTGACGGCAAAGGCGGAGGAAGAGGACGAGCTAAACGGCTTTGATTTAGGGGTGGACGAATACATTGCAAAGCCCTTCTCCCCGAAAATTTTAGTGGCGCGGGTAGGGGCGATTCTGCGCCGGAGCCAGAAAACGGAGACAGAGGAAAATCATCTTGCGGCAGGGGGCATTATCATTGACCGCACCGCCCATATGGTGACGGTGGACGGAGAGCGGGTGGATTTAAGCTTTAAGGAATTTGAACTGCTCACCTACTTTGTGGAAAATCAGGGGATTGCCCTGTCACGGGAAAAGATACTGAACCATGTGTGGAACTATGATTATTTTGGGGACGCGAGAACCATTGACACCCATGTGAAGAAGCTGCGCGCCAAGATAGGGGAAAAAGGCGATTACATCAAGACCATCTGGGGCATGGGCTATAAATTTGAGGTAGATAACCAGTAGTGTAAATAGTTCGAAAAGATTGACAATGAAAACAATTAAGCATAAAATTTTATTAGATAAAAGAGAGAAGAAAAAAGAGAAAAATTACCCCGGCTCCCTGACCAGAAAGATTGTGACAATCATCATCTGTTTAGTGGCGGGGACGCTGATGCTGTGCTGGGTGTTAAATACCGCCTTTCTGGAGAAATATTATGTGATGAATCAGCAGAGCACGCTGCTAAAGGGGTTTGCCACCATAGATGAGGCGAATGAGTCGGGAGAACTCTACAGCAGTGATTTTGATGTGGAGTTTGACAACCTGTGCGCCAATGGAAATATCACCATTATGATTATCAGCTCGGACCGCACGATTTTAAGGTCCTCCGTCAATAATACCCAGAAAATGCTGATTGAATTTATGGATATTATTTTCGGCGAGAGGCAGAACGAAACCACCGTTTTGCTGCAGAATGAGAATTATGTGATACAGCGCCAGAGGGACAAGCGGCTGGATTCCGAGTATCTGGTGCTTTACGGCACGCTGTCCAACGGCAATCTGATATTAATGCGCTCTGCCCTTGAGAGTATCCGGGAAAGTGTCAAAATCAGCAATCGTTTTTTAGGGGTGGTAGGTGTATTTTCCGTCATCGTCAGCGCGGTGGTGATTGTATTTGTTTCCAGAGGCATTACCATGCCGCTGTTGGAGCTTACCAACCTGTCAAAGCGGATGACGGAGCTGGACTTTGAGGCAAAATACAAGCCCAGGGCAAAGCGGAAAAATGAAATCGACGAGTTAGGGGAGCATATGAATGAATTGTCCCGGACTTTAGAGCATACCATTTCCGAACTCAAAAGCGCAAATAACCAGCTGCAGATAGATATTGAGAAAAAGACCCAGATAGACGAGATGCGCAAGGAATTTCTCTCCAACGTATCCCATGAATTAAAAACGCCCCTTGCGCTGATACAGGGGTATGCGGAGGGCTTAAAGGAGTGCATCAATGATGATGAGCAGAGCAGGGAGTTTTACTGCGAGGTCATCATGGACGAGGCGGACAAGATGAACCGCATGGTAAAGAAGCTTTTAACCTTAAACCAGTTAGAGTTTGGCAACGAGGTCATTGCCATGGAGCGGTTTGATTTGACGGAGCTGATACGGGGAGTGGTAAATTCCTCCGGCATTCTTCTGAACCAGAATCAAATAACACTCACTTTTTCTGAAAATAAGCCGATATTTGTATGGGCGGATGAATTTAAAGTGGAAGAGGTTGTGACCAACTATCTGAGCAACGCGATTCATCATGCACAGGGAGAAAAGCGGATTGACATTACCTGCCGCCAGATGGAGGATAAAGTCCGGGTCTGTGTATTTAACACAGGGAAACCCATACCCCAGGAGGATATCGAGAATATCTGGATAAAATTCTACAAAGTGGATAAAGCGCGGACGAGGGAATACGGGGGCAGCGGAATCGGGCTGTCCATTGTAAAAGCCATTATGGAATCCTTTCATCAGCAGTGCGGCGTTATCAATTATGAGGATGGGGTGGAATTCTGGTTTGAGTTAGAGACCGGAGCTCACTGAAAAAATTGTGCCTAAAATTTATTGGAAATATAAATTTCTGTTGCTATATTTTCCTAAAAATGCTAACATAAGATATAGTTTACAGATATTTTGCGAGGAAATCTATGAAGATATCAAAAATCAAAACAATGGCGGCTTTTACAGCGGCGGCAATGCTTTTGGGAGGCTGCGGGGATGCACCCTACACCCTGACGGAAAGCGAAGAGGATATTATCGTTAATTATGCGGCGCATGTGGTAGCGAAATTTAATACGGAGCAGGGGCATGGGCTGAAATACGTGAATATGGACGCGGAGGAAGAAATAGAACCCGCAGCGGAGACGCAGGATGACACGGAGACGCCTGTTTCGGACACAGATGCGGCAGTTTTACCGGATGGTGCGGCTGCGGGGGAAGTGGCAGCACAGACGGCTTCTCTGAACGATATTTTTGGAACGGACAGTATCAGCGTTTCCTACGAGGGAGCTTCCCTGACGCCCGGTTATGTGGAAAACAGCTACTATGCCGTGGATGCGGATGAGGGGAAAACGTTTCTGGTGCTTACCTTTGCCATCACCAACAACGGCACAGAGGATGCGGAGTTTGACAATCTGGTGAAAATGCCGTCCTTTGGGATAGAGACGGCGGACGGCGTGAAGGCGTCTTCGGAATTATCGGTATTGCTGGAGGACTTTGCAGCATATCAGGGAACCATCCCGGCGGGGGAGAGCCGGAATGCGGTTTTACTGTTCCAGATACCGGATACAGCAGCCGATACACCGGAGTTCACACTGAGCGTAATGATGGGCGGAACGAGTTATCAAATTGCTTTGTAAATTTAGTACCATTGTGCTATAATAATAAGAAATACAATGTTTTAGAAAAATACTTGTATGATACACGGGAGGAGAGATATCGATGGATACGAACATACTTTTAGAGTCAGGAACGAATGAGCTGGAGGTTTTGGAATTTACTCTGGGGAACAGCCATTACGGAATCAACGTTGCAAAAATCAGAGAGATTTTGACTTATCAGCCGATTACCCCGGTGCCGAATTCCCATCCGAGTGTAGAAGGTATCTTTATGCCGCGTGATACCATGATAACAGTCGTAAATTTAAAGAGATGCCTGGGAATGCCGGAGACGGGAACAGGAGAAGGGCTGTTTATCATTACCAACTTTAACAAATTAAACATTGCATTTCATGTAGATGCGGTGATTGGCATTCACCGAGTATCCTGGGAGTCCATTATCAAACCGGATTCCACCATCAATACAGAGGACAACAGCGCATCTACCGGAGTAATCAAGTTAGATGATAAACTGATTATTATTCTTGATTTTGAGAAGATTGTAACGGATATCAGCCCGGAGACAGGACTTAAGGTTTCCGATGTGGACAATATGCCGAGCCGTGAGAGATGTGATTCTCCGATTTTGATTGCGGAGGACTCACCGCTGTTAAGCAAGCTGATTACAGACTGTCTGAAAAAGGCGGGATACACGAATCTGATTGTCACTATGAACGGTCAGGAGGCATGGGATGAACTGACCAAGCTGAAAAAGGCAGGAAATGTGGCAGACAAGGTGCATTGCATTATAACGGATATTGAGATGCCGCTGATGGATGGACACCGTCTCACCAAGCTGGTAAAAACAGATGATTCCATGAAAAAGATACCGCTGATTATCTTTTCATCCCTGGTAAACGAAGAGATGAGAATTAAAGGTGAAAAATTAGGAGCGGATGCACAGTTGACAAAACCGGAAATCGGCAATCTTGTAGCAGCCATTGATGAATTGATTGATAAAAGCTTGGATTAAGGTTGAGGAAAAGAAGGGGATGTGATAACTTATCACATCCCCAAATTAAGTTTTGGGTAATGGAGGTGCAGGATGAGCAAATCAGAGGATTATTTGGATGGCTTGTTAGATTCTGTAGGGAAAGGGAATTCCGAAAATGCGGGAGATAAAGGAGATATCATGCGGTCAGAAGATGATTTTATGAAAGATTTTGAACAGGACATGCTTTCAGGAGAGAGCGATGATGATTTCTTGAAGCAGTTTGAAAAGGAGCTGCAGGACGGCTCTGCGGACAGCAGTATTGCCGACGACGATATGTTTTTTGAAAACATTGACGGTATTGTAAACAGTGTAAAGCAGGAGATGGAAGAAAACCCGGGGGATTTCGGTGAAGATATTATGGTGGATACCCTGGGAGATATTCCTGAGATAGAGGGCGTGAAAACAGAGGAGCAGGCGCCGGATGATGATATGGCTTCTTTGGATGCGCTGATTAATGAGGTGTCAGCCGGGGAGGAACCGCCGGAAGAAAACTTAAACGGCGGCGACCAGGATTTGATGGATTTGCTGCAGTCAGAGGATGGATTGTCGGATATCGGCGACATGCTGAATGCGGATGAAAACCATGAGCCCCTTGCAGATGCCGGTTTTCAGGATTTTGCAGATGCGGAAATGGGTGAGCTTACGGCAGACGGGGAAGAGGCAGAGGAAAAGCCTAAAAAGGAAGGCTTCTTTGCAAAACTTGGAAAAATCCTTTTCGGTGAGGACGAGGAAGAATTAGAGGTGAAAAAAGCGGCGGAAAAATCTGCCATGGCGCAGGAGCAGATGCCGGATATCGAGGATTTGTCCGATGAAAACCTTGCGATTTTACAGGCGTTAGACGGAGGCGGCGAGCCGGAGCCGGAAGCACCGGCGGAAGAACCGGAAGAGGACGAGAAGGCGAAGAAGAAGGCTGAGAAAAAGGCGAAAAAGAAGGAAGAAAAAGAGCGGAAGAAAAAAGAGAAGGCAGAGAAAAAAGCCAATAAGCCGAAAAAAGAAAAGGTGAAGAAGGAGAAAAAGCCCAAGGAGCCGGATAACACGCCGCCGCTGCCGAAGGTTCCGGTTATTCTGATTTTCATTATGGCAGGCTCTTTCCTTGCGCTGGTGCTGATTGCTACCAATCTGACGGGGTACTCCAACAGCTTTGCGGAGGCGGAGAGCGCTTACAATGAAGGAAATTATGAACTGGCTTACCAGCAGGTTTCCGGTATGGAAATCAAAGAAGCGGATTTGGAATCCTATGAAAAATACCGCATTATGGCGTTGGTTTCCGGGGAGTACAGCGCTTATGAGAGCCTGATGGAGGGAGAACTCTACGATATGGCGTTAGACGCACTGGTGCGCATGGTGGGAAGATGCGACAAATACCGCGGGGACGCAGAAGCCTATGGCTGTGCAGGAAATATGGAGAATTTGAGAGCGCAGGCTGTGGCTGCGCTGGCAGGTTTTGGCATTGGAGAGGAAGAAGCGCTGGATTTGTATGGCACAGAGGACAGAAGCGAGTACTCTAAGGGAATTTATGGTATCTTAAAGACAGCAGGCTTGGAAAAGGTGGCAGAGGAATGATAGCAATCATCGATTATGATGCAGGAAATTTAAAAAGCGTGGAGAAAGCGCTGCTTTCGCTGGGGCAGGAGTGTACCGTAACCAGGGAGGCAAAGGAGATTTTACATGCCGATAAAGTGATTTTACCGGGAGTCGGGGCATTTGGCGACGCCATGGCTCAGTTAAAAAAATATGAGTTACATAAAGTGATTTGGGAAGTGGCGGAGAAGGAAACGCCGTTCCTTGGCATATGCTTAGGGCTGCAGCTGCTTTTTGAGGGCAGCGAAGAGAGCAGCGGTGTGGAAGGACTTGGCATTTTAAAGGGGCATATTCTGCGCATTCCCGATAAGGAGGGGTTAAAAATCCCGCATATCGGCTGGAACTCCCTGGATTTACAGAATGAAGGCAGGCTGTTTGCGGGACTGCCGTCACAGCCCTATGTATATTTCGTCCATTCTTACTATTTAGAGGCAGCGGATGAAAGTATTGTGAAAGCAACTACCGAATACAGCGCGCATATTCATGCTTCGGTGGAACAGGGAAATATCTTTGCCTGCCAGTTCCACCCGGAGAAGAGCAGCGCCGTGGGCTTGCAGATATTGAAAAATTTTGCTGCGGTATAAGGAGGAACGAAGATGTTTACCAAGAGAATCATTCCCTGTCTGGATGTGAATAACGGGCGGGTGGTAAAAGGCGTGAATTTTGTCAATCTGCGGGACGCAGGGGACCCGGTGGAGATTGCTGCGGCTTACGACAAAGCAGGAGCGGACGAGCTGGTATTTTTGGATATTACCGCAACCTCTGACCAGAGAAATACCGTGGTGGACATGGTGCGCAAGGTGGCGGAAAAGGTATTTATCCCCTTTACCGTGGGGGGAGGAATCCGTACCGTGGAGGATTTTAAAGTCCTGCTCCGGGAGGGGGCGGATAAGATTTCCATTAATTCCTCCGCCATCAACCGTCCGGAGTTAATCAGCGAGGCGGCGGATAAATTCGGCAGCCAGTGCGTTGTGGTTGCCATCGACGCCAGAAGGCGCGGGGACGGCTCCGGCTGGAATATTTATAAAAACGGCGGCAGAGTGGATGTAGGTATTGACGCTGTTGAGTGGGCGATGAAAGCGAACCGTCTGGGTGCGGGAGAAATCCTTCTCACCAGCATGGACTGCGACGGAACCAAGGCGGGTTATGACGTGGAGCTGACCCGGCAGATTGCGGAGAATGTGTCTATTCCTGTGATTGCCTCCGGCGGTGCGGGGACGAAGGAGCATTTTTATGACGCGCTGACCGAGGGAAAAGCGGACGCAGCCCTTGCGGCTTCCCTGTTTCACTACAAGGAACTGGAAATCCGGGAGGTGAAGCAGTATTTACGGGAGAGAGGCGTTTCCGTGAGGCTGTAGAAGTGCAGGAAGGAGAACAGGATTATGGCAATGATTACAAATGACTGGCTTCCGGCGCTTCAGGGAGAATTTCGGAAACCATATTATAAAGAACTGTTTGAGTTTGTAAAGGAAGAATACAGCAGGGCGGTGATTTATCCCCCGGCGGATGACATTTTCAATGCCATGCATTTTACCCCCTTAAGCGAGGTAAAGGTTCTGATTTTAGGGCAGGACCCTTATCATAATGTCAACCAGGCGCATGGCTTAAGCTTTTCCGTGCCGCCCTCACAAAAGGACATACCGCCCTCCTTACAGAATATTTATCAGGAATTGAGGGATGATTTGGGCTGCAGTATCCCAAACAACGGCTATCTCAAAAAATGGGCGGACCAGGGAGTGCTGCTGTTAAACACAGTGCTGACCGTGCGGGCGCATCAGGCGAATTCTCATCAGGGAAAAGGCTGGGAGCAGTTTACCGATGCGATTATTCAGGCGGTAAATGCTCAGGACAGACCCATTGTCTATATGCTCTGGGGCAGACCGGCACAGAGTAAGATACCCATGCTGACCAATCCGAAGCATTTGATTTTAAAAGCGCCCCATCCAAGCCCGCTTTCCGCATACAGAGGCTTCTTTGGGTGCAGGCATTTCAGCCAGGCAAATGAATTTTTGGAAAGTCATGGAATAGAGCCGATTGACTGGCAGATTGAGGATATCTGATAAAGTTCCCTGAAAATGAGGAGTGCCCGAATACCTTTGCAGATATCCGGGCTATTATGAAAAAATCTATCAAGTATATGATAACAAAGTATCTATAAATGATTTACTGTTATTACTATAGCAGTAACATATGAATAAATTATGAACAAGGGTTGAACATTTTCTGATTTTTTTGGATATAATGACTGTATCATGGAATAAATGTATACAATTTTTTGTGAAAAAAAGAGAGAAAAAATTGCACAAAATTCTTCCGAAGCACTTGAAATTCCTAATATTTGGGAATAAAATGACGATATAAAAAGTAATAGGAAACAGATAACGAAAGACAGGGAAGTCAAACAGGCCACAGAGTGGCAAATTTTATTCAAAGGAGTGGATGGTATGGCAAATATTTCAGGATATGATTCTTATTCTATGAGCGCATTGTTTTCCAGTACGGGAAACACAGGAAACAGCACGTCTTCTGATTTTTTGGGAATCAGCTACACAGATTATGCAAGCATTAAAAACGGCAGTTACCGCAAGCTGCTTTCCTCTTATTATCAGAATGTGGAGAATGACGGCAAGACCTCTTCCTCCGAATCCAAGGACAGCAAACAGACCCTTACCTCTATTAAGAGTGCGGCAGAGGATTTGAAAGAGTCTTCTTCGGCGCTGTTGACTAAGGGAAAAGACAGTTTATTTAAAACAAAGACCGACGAAGCGGGCAATAGCTATGTTGACTATGATACGGATGAGGTTTACAAGGCAGTCAAGAGCTTTATCGAGGATTATAACAGTCTGCTGGATTCTGCGGCGGAGTCTGACACTACCAGCATTCTTCGGACTGCTAAGAGCATGGTAACTTATACACAGGCGAGTGAGAAAGCACTTTCCCAGATTGGCATTACCATTGGCTCTGACAATAAGCTTTCCATTGATGAGGACAAATTTAAGGAAGCCAGCAAGGCGAGAGTACAGTCCGTTTTGCAGTCAACAGGCGGCTTTGTTTATCAGATTAATGCAAAGGCGACCAGTATGTACAGCTACGCTGATATGGAGTCAAAGAAGGCGGGCGATTCCAGTAAAGCGGAGAGCTATAAAGCCAGCATAAAATCCACCTCCACCTCCAAGGACAGCACCAAGACCTTAGGAGCGATTGAGGAGGCAGCAGAGACTGCCAGTAAGTCTCTTTCAAAATTGCGTGCTACCGGCACAGAGTCCCTGTTTAACAAGATTACCAAGACCAACGAGGACGGCAGCACCGTTACCGATTATGACACCGATGCAATTTATAAGGCAGTCAATAGCTTTATCAAGGATTACAATACGCTGTTAGATAAAACAGAGGATTCTGACACAAGCAGCATTCTTCAGGCAAGAAGAACCATGATGAACTATACCTCCGCAAATAAGACGTCTCTTTCAGCGGTTGGCATTACCATTGGTTCTGACGGGACGCTTTCTATTGATGAGGATAAGTTCAAGGAATCGAGTATGACAAGAGTGCAGTCCCTGTTCCAGGATAGTTATAGTTTTGGATACAGAGCGGAACAGCAGATTGAGAAAATTGCCTCCTATGCAGAGACAGAAGCATCGAAATCCAATACCTACAGTGACAGCGGTACCTACACCAATAACTATACGTCCGGTGACTGGTATAATTCCCTTATTTAAGAGAACTTGCAGAAGGGCTTGTCAAAATGAATAAAACATGCGATGATATTGCATGTAATGATGAGGGTGTCCCCCGAATTTTTGCGGGACATCCTTTTATTTTTGCACAGACCCGTGCAAAAGAAATATACCGCTAAAGCGGCGCACGGGTCGCGCAGCGAGTAGGTGGAAAAGGCTTCCCTGCTCGATTTATAGTGACAAGATAAAGGAGACTTAAAATGGCAGGAAAAAAAGTGGTGGTTGGCATGTCGGGCGGCGTGGATTCTTCTGTGGCGGCGTATCTTCTGAAAGAACAGGGGTACGAGGTCATCGGAGTTACCATGCAGATATGGCAGGACGAGGACGAGTTCACACAGGAGGAAAACGGCGGCTGCTGCGGTTTAAGTGCGGTGGACGACGCCAGAAGAGTGGCAGAGCGGTTAGAAATCCCCTATTATGTGATGAATTTCAAACAGGAATTTAAAAAGTATGTCATGGACTATTTTACCGCGGAATATCTCCGGGGAAGGACGCCGAATCCCTGTATTGCCTGCAACCGCTATGTGAAATGGGAGGCGCTTTTAAACCGCAGTTTAGAAATCGGCGCCGACTATATTGCCACCGGACATTATGCCAGAGTAGAGCAGTTAAATAACGGCAGATATGCCATCAAAAATTCGGTGACGGCGGCAAAGGACCAGACCTATGCCCTCTATAATCTGACTCAGGAGCAGCTTTCCCGGACGCTGATGCCGGTGGGGGCTTACACCAAGGATGAGATACGGGAGATTGCGGAAAATATCGGTTTGATGGTGGCGCATAAAAAGGACAGTCAGGAAATCTGTTTCATCCCGGACAACGATTATGCCGGGTTTATCGACAGGGAGCGGGGGGCAGAGGTGCCGCCGCCGGGAAACTTTGTTTCTCCTGCAGGAGAGATTTTGGGAACCCATAGGGGAATCACCCATTATACTATCGGGCAGCGAAAAGGTCTTGGCATTGCATTAGGTTATCCGGTGTTTGTGACGGAAATCCGTCCGGAGACAAATGAAGTGGTGTTGGGGAGCAACGAGGACGTATTTACAACGGAGCTTTTTGCGAACCAGCTGAATTTTATGGCGCTGCCGGATATCAAAGACGGAACAGTGTTAAAGGCGAAAATCAGATATTCCCATGAGGGAAGCCTGTGCAGGGTGACGCGGACCGGGGAAGATGAGCTGCACTGTGAATTTTTAGAGCCTGTCCGCGCTGTGACGCCGGGACAGGCGGTGGTTTTGTATGACGGAGATTATGTGGCAGGCGGAGGAAGCATTGTCCGCTGAGACGCAGGTATGGTCGTCGTGCAAAGCACATGGTATCAGATAGCCTGAGTTTAGATAAAGAGAGGTAAAACAGGAAATGACGAGAGAGGAATTTAGAGCGCTGACAGAGGAGCGGGTGGTGCTGTTAGACGGAGCAACGGGAACAAACCTGCAGAAAGCGGGAATGCCGGTGGGGGTCTGCCCGGAGCAGTGGATTTTGGAAAATCCACAGGTGTTAGTGGATTTGCAGAAACAATATGTGGAGGCGGGAACGGACATTTTATTTGCCCCTACCTTTACCGCAAACCGCATTAAATTAGAAGAATATGGTTTACAGGATAAATTAGAAGAGATGAACCGCAGTCTGGTGGAGCTGTCTAAGGAGGCAGCCGGGGGAAAGGCGCTTATCGCCGGAGATTTGACCATGACCGGGGAGCAGCTGTACCCTCTGGGCGAATTGCAGTTTGAGGAACTGGTGGAAGTTTATAAAGAGCAGGTGCAGGCAATTTTAGCGGCAGGAGTGGATTTATTTGTGGTGGAAACCATGATGAGCCTGCAGGAATGCCGTGCGGCGGTACTGGCAATCCGGGAACTCTGTGATTTGCCGATTATGGTATCCCTCACCTACAATGAGGACGGACGTACCCTCTACGGAACGGACCCCGCCACAGCGGTGGTAGTGCTTCAGAGCCTTGGGGCGGACGCAGTGGGAATGAACTGCTCCACCGGGCCGGACGCTATGCTTGAGCCCATGGCACAGATGGCGGAGTACGCCACCATCCCGCTTCTGGCAAAGCCCAATGCGGGAATGCCGGAATTAGAGGACGGAAAAACCGTCTTTCGTGTGGAGCCGGAAGAATTTGCGGCTGCCGGAAAAGGATTAGTGGAAAAAGGCGCAGGGATTATCGGCGGCTGCTGCGGAACCACGCCGGAGCATATCCGGGCGTTAAAAGCAGCGGTGGAAAGCATGACTCCGCCGAAGCCCCTTGCCGAAAAACGAAGAGTCCTGACCTCCGAGCGGAAACTGGTGGAAATCAAGTTAGACGGTAACTTCATGGTAATCGGAGAGCGCATTAACCCCACCGGAAAAAAGAAGCTGCAGGCAGAATTAAAAGAAGGCTCCCTGAATCTGGTGCGCACCATGGCGTTAGAGCAGGAGGAAAACGGCGCGCAGATTTTAGACATCAATATGGGAATGAACGGCATTGACGAGAAAGAAATGATGCTGCGCACCATCTATGAAGTGACCTCCACGGTGGACTGTCCACTCTGTATCGATTCCAGCCATGTGGATATTATCGAGGCAGCCCTTCGGATTTATCCGGGACGCGCCTTGATTAACTCCATTTCATTGGAAAAAGAAAAATTTGAGCATCTGCTGCCTATCGCAAAAAAATACGGAGCAATGTTCATTTTACTGCCCTTATCTGACGAGGGACTTCCGAAAGATTCCGAAGAAAAGCACGGCATTATCCGTACCATTTTAGCAGAGGCGCTCCGCATCGGCATGGCAAAGGAGGATATCGTGGTAGACGGTCTGGTGGCAACCATCGGAGCGAACCCCAGGGCGGCATTAGAGTGCTTTGAAACCTTTTCCTACTGTAAAAATGAACTTAAGCTGCCTACCGCCTGTGGACTTTCCAATATTTCCTTCGGACTGCCGGAGAGGGCATATGTAAACACCGCTTTCCTTACCATGGCAATCGCAAACGGTCTTACCATGGCAATCGCAAACCCCTCCCAGGAGCTTTTGATGAACGCCGCCTTCGCATCAGACATGCTGCTCAATAAACAGGAAAGCGATATCCGCTACATAGAACGCATGAACTTTTTAGCAGAAAAATACGCCGGAATGGAGCGTGTCATGGTGCCCTCCGCAGCGTCTCAGACAGCTCCCGGCGAAATGCAGCAGGAAAAAACCGGAAGCGGCGTCTTTCAGGCAGTTTTAAAAGGCAATAAAGAACATATATTAGACGAAGTAAAAACCATGTTAGACCAGGGAGAAAAGCCCGACGAAATTATCAACGGACATTTAATCCCCGCCATCAACGAAGTAGGCGAGCTGTTCGACAAGAAAAAATACTTCCTCCCCCAGCTTATCTCCTCCGCCAACACCATGAAAATCGCCATTGAATACCTAGAGCCCATGCTAGAGCGGGGCACCGGAGAAGCCATGGCAACCATCGTCGTAGCAACCGTAGAAGGCGACATCCACGACATCGGCAAAAACCTGGTCGTGCTCATGCTGAAAAACTACGGCTACAACGTCATAGACTTAGGCAAAGACGTACCAGCAGAACTAATTGTGGATACCGCCATAAAAGAAGGCGCCAGGGTTATCGGTCTCTCCGCCCTCATGACCACCACCATGATGCGGATGAAAGATGTAGTAGAACTTTCCAAAGAAAAAGGCTGCACCTGCAAAATCGTCATAGGCGGCGCCGCCATCACCGAGAGCTTCGCAGAAGAAATCGGCGCCGACGGCTACTCCAAAGACGCCGCCGAGTGCGTAAAATTAGTCGAGCGCCTGCTAGCAGAGTAACATCCAATTAATTCCCCCCCGTAGGGAGAAATTTGCTAATATACTGCCGCAATTTTTACAAAAAGTAAAAAGAACAGTATGTTGCTTGTTTTGTGAAAAAGAAAAAAGAATAATGTGCCATTAGCTTTGCGAAAAAGAAAAAAGAATAATGTGCCATTAGCTTTGCGAAAAAGAAAAAAGAATAATGTGCCATTAGCTTTGCGAAAAAGAAAAAAGA